>ENA-OWND01000407-OWND01000407.1-metagenome-genome-assembly--contig:-NODE-407-length-30025-cov-8.352786_pt1 | contig 30025 bp, 25 predicted proteins | sample MGYA00245342_ERZ651119 | MGnify/ENA primary metagenome ERZ651119 (study PRJEB26857, sample SAMEA4031756) | metagenome | biome: human; feature: oral; material: saliva | place: Philippines | collected 2014... | reverse complement strand
TGCCAACGGTCAAAACCTTACAATTTCTGGTAAAACACAAAATATTGATGTCACACGGCAGAAATAAAAACTCGGCAGCACGCACAGAAACCACCTCTACGCCGCTTTTTTGGAGCGTCGCTCGGTAATGGTTGGTATGTTGTTTCGCTACTTTTTTCATCGTAGTCGAAGTTGGGTGGTTAAACACTCGTTTGGAGTATTTACGCTTTTTAGCGTTTCTTGCTGACAAAGTTAATTCTTTTTCACGATAAAAACAAGAAACTGGTAGAAAAACTTTGCAATAACTTCGCTTGTGTCAGGAAATGTAGAGTCCAATAGTAAATGCAAAATTAGTGAAAATTTTTGAAGAAACAATTTTTCGGTGTCTCGAAATTGATTTTTCTATTGAAGATTCCATTTAGAAACGCAACGTTTTTTTGTTCAGGCGCAGCCTTAAATCCATGAAAAACACTGCGTTTCTAAATGGAATCTTCAGGTCATTAGAGCCCCAAACTGATTTTGTTCGATTGTTGAGCAGATGTGCTGGCGTTTCATCGAAGGCGTAACGGGCTACGTCGAGATGTAATGGCAGCGCAGATGTCAGCAAGCATACTAAAGCAGGCAGGAAGCATGACGGTAATTACAAATCTAAGCTAATGCGTCCTAATAATCGATTGGGGTTTAAAAAATCACAAAACCTTTCTTATCGCGAACCGGTGTCGCGAATAGTCATTCCTTTTAAAAAAAATGTCATTGATTATACTGTTCCTATATGCTGTAAACCTATTGTTTAGCTTAATGGTATTACTTCATTTCCTCGAAATCTACATATTCTCCTTCATCTTCAGGGATAATCTTACCATGCGGAGGCTGCTGACCTGATGTTGTCTGACGGTAGTCTGAACTTGAGTAATTTTCGGCTCTCTGCCGATCGCGGGTAAAACTGTCACGCTGATTTTGATTCTGATTCTTGATGCGACGGAACAAAGAGAATATGTTAAATACAAATCCTACGACGAAAACCAGTCCGAGAACAAGGACTGTAATGATGAAGATAAAAAGCAGTTTCAGTATTACAAACATAGTTTATTGTTAGTGTTTGCTTGTGCACCACATTATTACTGATACCAAAATGTATGCCAGAATAATAATTGCTATGACAGACTCTATTCCAAGAATGATGTTATCAGACACAAAGACAGACACTATAATGGCAGACAGGGAGAACGCAACAAACCCGTATTTGACAAGATTCCCCGGCTCATTAATTCCCCAGTGCTTGAATTTCAGCGCAAACATCGGAAGCTCAGAGATGAGCAGATAACTTGTAAGAAATACAAGAACAAGAATATAAACAAACCCATACCGTGCATTCTCAAAAAATTGTGCATAGCCAACTATCAGCGAGCTCCAAAAGAGAGCATTGGCTGGTGTAGGCAGACCGATGAACGAAGTTGTCTGGCGAGTGTCGAGATTAAACTTTGCAAGTCGCAATGCCGAAAAAGCAGCGATTATAAATGAGAGGAATGGAATCAATGTCATGACACCAGAGAGAGCTGCCGGATAGTCCATCACACTCAGTTGATAATAAACGATTGCAGCGGGTGCGAAACCAAAAGTAATCACATCTGCCAAGGAATCGAGTTCCTTGCCGATAGGCGACGAAACACCAAGGGCACGTGCTGTCAGTCCATCGCAGAAATCGAACATAGCACCAATGATGATAAAGAGCAGAGCCATCTCCAGTCTGCCCATGAAAGCAAACATTGTAGCGATGCAGCCTGACATCAGATTGCAGCACGTGATAGTATTCGGAATACTGTTCTTTATGTTCATCATTATTGTTTTTAGTCTTTCAGTTTTGCTATAACGGTGAAATCTCCAGTTGTACGCTGTCCCATCGTAACACATACCTCTGCATTAAGTGGCAGGAAAACGTCAACACGGCTACCAAACTTTATGAATCCAAGGTGCTCGTCGATATAACAGTCCTCACCCGGCTTGGCGTAAGTGACAATACGCCGCGCCATCGCACCGGCAATCTGACGGCACAGAATCTTCTCGCCATTCTCTGCCAGAATGATGATATCAGTATGTTCATTCTCCGTTGCAGCTTTTGGCAACCATGCCTTGTGGAAGTTACCATCGAAATGATGTACCTCCAACACTTTACCGTCGACAGGGAACCAGTTAGCATGGACATTAACAAGACTCATGAAAATACTTATCATCTTGCGTCGATCATGGAAATACTCATTCTCTTCCACTTCCTCTATAACAACAATCTTGCCATCGGCAGGAGCTACGACAATGTTATCAGTATCCTCTGCAGGAAACTGACGAATAGGGCAACGAAAGAAATTGAGCACAATCGCATACACAGAACAAAAGACTATTGTGAATGCCCAAAATGCAATATGGTTATCAAAACAACGCCAAAGCAACAATGCAACAGCTGCTATTGTAATACCACTCCATATCAGTGTGTCTGTACCCTCATGATGGATACGGATCTTCTTAAGCTTCTTGAGTTTTTCTATCCTTTTTGACATTGATTCTTGATTTTCTAAGCTTTGAATTGCGAAAGTATGCAAAACATATCACAGAATTTAGTTGTGCAAAGGTAATTATTATTTTTATAAATCGTGCATTTTTTCTGTATTAATGTTTTGGCGTCTTAAATAAAAATAGTAACTTCGCACTTCGATAACACTGTATTTTATGCAAGATTTTGTTCATTTACACGTTCACTCATATTACTCTATTCTCGATGGTCAGGCTCCGATAAGCAGACTTGTCGATAAAGCCGTAGCCAACGGAATGCGCGGCATGGCAATTACAGACCACGGCAACATGTTTGGTGTCAAGGAGTTCTTCGACTACTGCAACACGATTAATAAAGGTCGTAAGAAAGAAGGTCTGGAATCATTCAAGCCAATCTTCGGCTGCGAGATGTATGTTGCCCGCCGAGGCAAAGAGAAAAAAGAAGCAGGAAAAGGCGACCGCGGCGGTTGGCATCTTATAGTGCTTGCAAAGAACGAGACAGGATACCACAACCTCACCAAACTTGTGTCGCGTTCATGGGTCGACGGCTTCTATGGTCGTCCGCGAACTGATCATGCTGACCTCGAGAAATACCATGAAGGACTTATCGTCTGCTCAGCATGTATTGCCGGCGAGGTGCCTTCAAATATTCTGAAAGGCGACATTCAAGCTGCTCGTAAGGCAATCGAATGGCATAAGAATCTGTGGGGCGACGACTATTATCTGGAACTACAGCGCCATGAGGTGAAAAATCCTATGCAGCGTGCCAACCGCGAGACGTTCCCACTACAGCAGAAAGCCAATCGAATAATGCTTGAGCTTGCAAAAGAATACGACGTGAAAGTAGTTTGTTCAAACGACTGTCATTTCGTTGACGAAGATACGGCAGAGGCTCATGATCACCTGCTGTGCCTATCTACAGGAAAAGATCTCGACGACCCGACACGTATGCTCTACTCAAAGCAGGAATGGCTTAAGACGCGTGAAGAGATGAACGAGATATTCGCAGATGTGCCGGAGGCGCTTGCAAACACATGCGAGATTATAGATAAAGTTGAAACCTACAACCTCGAGAGCGACCCTATCATGCCGTTCTTTCCTATCCCTGCTGACTTCGGAACGGAGGAGATATGGAGGTCAAGATTCACCGAGAAAGACTTATTCAATGAGTTCACATCTGATGAATTTGGAAATACTCAGATGTCTGAAGACGAGGGCAACAGCAAAATTCAAAAGCTTGGCGGTTTTGAAAAGCTATATAGAATAAAGTTCGAAGCCGACTATCTTGGCAAACTGGCATACGAGGGAGCATCGAGACTTTACGGAACCGGCTATACAGAGATTACCGGGAAAGTCCTGCAACCGGCAGAACTCTCACTATGGGCTGAGCAGCACGGCATAAGCAAAGATGTTGACGACCGCATACGCTTTGAGCTTCATATCATGAAGACAATGGGATTCCCTGGCTATTTCCTCATCGTGCAGGACTTCATCAACTCCGCCCGTAATGAACTCGACGTTTGGGTTGGTCCCGGTCGTGGCTCTGCTGCCGGATCGGTAGTGGCTTACTGTCTTGGAATAACGAAAATCGACCCGATGCAGTACGACCTTCTGTTCGAGCGTTTCCTCAATCCTGACCGTATCTCACTGCCTGATATCGATACCGACTTCGACGATGACGGTCGTGGCAAAGTATTGCAATGGGTAATGGATAAGTACGGTCATGAGAACTGCGCACATATCATTACTTACGGTACAATGGCAGCGAAGAACGCCTTGAAAGACGTAGCACGTGTGGAGAAAGTACCGCTTAACGTAGTGAACGCCTGGTGTAAGGCAATGCCTGACCGCCTGCCTGACGGAATGAAATCAAAGTTGGCTAATTATCTGAAGCTCGACAATAATGGCAATCCGATATGTCAGGAGCTGAGAGAGGCACAGGCTTCAGTCCGTGAGAACGAGGCAAACACGATAAAATATGCTCTCCAGCTGGAAGGCACTGTTCGCGGTACAGGCATCCACGCATGCGGATTCATCATCTGTCGCGACCCTATCTCAAACCACGTACCGGTATCGACAGCCGACGACCCCGACTTTCCTGACCTAAAGACTGCCGTCACTCAGTATGACGGGCACGTGATAGAGTCGACAGGTCTTATAAAGATGGACTTCCTCGGACTGAAGACTCTGTCCGAGCAGAAGGAGTGTTGTAAGATTGTAAAAGCCGTGCATGGCATTGACATCGACTTAGACAAGATTCCTATCGATGACGAACTGACATATAAACTCTATCAGGAAGGTCGTACCATCGGTACATTCCAGTTTGAGTCGGCGGGCATGCAGAAATATCTCCGCGAGCTACACCCTACCGTATTCGAGGACCTCATTGCCATGAATGCACTCTATCGCCCGGGACCAATGGACTATATCCCCGACTTCATCGCACGAAAAAATGGCAGACAACCTATCACGTATGATATTCCATGCATGGAAAAGTATCTCAAGGATACATACGGCATCACCGTCTATCAGGAGCAGGTGATGCTACTCTCACGTCAGTTGGCAGACTTCACCCGCGGTGAATCTGACGCTTTGCGTAAGGCAATGGGAAAGAAGAAGAAAGACATCGTAGATGCCATGAAACCGAAATTCATTGAGGGTGGCACAAAGAACGGACACGACCCAAAGATGTTGGAGAAGATATGGTCTGACTGGGAGAAGTTCGCTTCCTATGCCTTCAACAAGTCGCATGCGGCGTGCTACTCGTGGGTGGCTTATCAGACAGGGTATCTGAAAGCCCACTACCCTGCTGAATTTATGGCTGCAATCATGACCAGACGCAAGAACGACATCAAGGAAATCACAAAGCTCATGGACGAGTGTCATCAGCTCAGAATCCAAACGCTTGGTCCTGATGTCAACGAGTCCTTTTCTGACTTCGGTGTAAACAAAAAGGGTGAGATACGCTTCGGACTGTCAGCAATAAAAGGTATGGGCGAAGGTGCTGCAACAGCTATCATAAATGAACGTGAAAAGAATGGACCTTATGCCGATATTTTCGATTTTGTGAAGCGAGTGAACTTCTCGCAGGTGAACCGCAAAGGATTCGAGTCGCTTGCGCTGAGCGGAGGTTTCGACAGTTTCGGACTGCCACGCGAGCAGTATTTCGCTATTGCCAGCAGCAAGGGTGAGATATATCTTGAGACATTGATGAAGTTCGGACAGAACTTCCAGAATGCAGAGATGGAGGCAAGCACCTCGCTATTCGGCTTTGATGGAATGAACGACACTATCACACTGCCGAAGCCACCAAACGCTTACGAGCAGTGGAGTTCTATCGACCGGTTGAATAAAGAACGCGACCTGATTGGCATATATCTGTCAGCCCACCCTCTCGACGACTACTTCATCGTGCTGAACTCCATGTGCAACACGCACTGCTCAGAACTTGGCAACAAAGAACTGCTTGCCACACGCCAATCAATAAGCTTCGGAGGAATAGTCACTGCAGTACGCACAGGAATATCAAAGCGCGGAACACCATTCGGCATTGTGACGATGGAAGACTATGAAGGCTCAGGTGAGATTGCCATATTCGACGACTGGGTGCAATGGAGCAACTACTTCTTTGAGGGTTCTACAATATTTGTTAAGGCAACAAACAAACCGCGCTATGCCAACAGCACTTACTATCAATTTAAGATAGGATCAATAGAACTCCTACCTAATGTGCGCGAAAAGGGTCTTGAGCGATTCACGATAACGATAAAGGACGGAACGTTAACCCCTGAACTCGTCAAGGAACTGAAAGAGAAAGCAAACCAAAGTCCAGGCGACGTACCGATGTTCATAGAATATTACGACCGAAAGAACAACCTCAACTTCAATATGCGTTCGCATAATACGACTATAGCACCTACACGTAACCTCATCGAGTTCCTTGACTCTATAGAGGAAGTGGAATACTTCGTAAATTAATCTTTTAGTGTGAGCATAAACTCGCACTAAAAGGTTTAACCCGAATCAGTCATCAGACCGTATTATATTTTCCTGCATCTTCAGCTGGTGTTTTCTTCACCGTAGTCCACTACACCTTTAGAAAACACCAAGACATCTACTCAAAAGACGCCTTCATTTACAAGTCATCACATGAATTAATCAGCTCTTCCTCGTCTTCCTCTATAGGATCGTTGTCAACGACAAACTTACCAATAGAACGGCTTTTCACCAGTAAGTCATTAACATTTTCCTCAACAATCTCACTGACCTTATATTTTCTCTCTAACAGAATGCCTGCAATGGCAGCTACTGCACATAAAACTACATTTCTCATAACCGTTGCTGTTATAATTGATTTTACTCCGTATAAACTGTTCTTTGTATACCACAAAAGTAATATTTAATTTTGAATATACAAATATTTCCGTGGAAAAATGCTACCACTACATTATAAATCTGTTGAAACGGCGACTTTTGTTCTATATAGCATTGATTTTAGCATGTCAGACGTTAAACACAAATCGAACAATAGATTCCTAACGGATTTCGGTTGATTGTGAAGTATTGGTGTCCGGTAAAAACTGATTGAAAGCGATGCAAGTCTTTATTTATCGGCGCTACAGGCATGTATAGCCAATAGGGGCTTACTTTTTAAAAAAATAGTAAGCGTTACTAAAAACATTCTTTTTAGTTTTGTGTCTTCCACGAGCCGAGAAAGGAGTGTTATTTGCCGGACAGCGTAGGGGCGTGATTTATCACGTTCCGCCTCAGTGCTGAATCTATTGCGTGAGCTATTTGTTCCTTGGATATTGCGGAACGTGATAAATCACGCCTCTACGCCTGTCGGATTGCATGTTTCACATAGGATATCGGAACGTGATAAATCATCTTCCTCGCGTTTTCATCCTACTCGATTCTTCGCTATAATTTATTTACCGGACACCAATAATTGTGAAGCAAATTGCCAGACTTGTTACCGTGAGCGTAGCAGACTACGGCAAGGTAATAAGTCTGATAAGATGACACACAAGCGAGCGAAAGCAGTAGGAAAGCTATTGCCCGTTGAAAAGAAAAAGTACTGCGGTCTATTGACCGATTAGAATTCAATTCATGCAATTATAACATAACAATCAGATGAAATGCGCGAGGTTGACGACATGACTACAAGAATGTATCGAATGCAGAACGGTTTGCAGCGGACATAAATATGGGAAACACCCATAAACATCTTCCACATGTCATTTCTTATGCAGTCCGTACATCCCAAGCAGAAGGATAAAAGTACCGGCGAGCGCCATTATGCTGATATGCTCATTAAGAACCAACGCAGCTGCAAGCATTGCAAACAGCGTCTGCAAATACAGATAGTTGGATGCTTTTACGGCTCCAAGTTTTGCCATGACCCAGTTCCAAAGCAAATAACAGCCCATAGAAGCAATAAGGCCAAGGAATGCGATGTTCGACAAAACGACAGGTTTGAGCAGAACATAAAGATCAGTCTGCAGGGGATGCACAAATATATAATAAGGCAGAATGGTGAGTATGCCATAGAAGAACACCTTACGGGTGATAAAATCAGTAGAATAATGCCCCATCACTCGCTTCATAAGCAGTGAATAGAAAGCCCATGCCACTGAGGCTCCAAATGCAAGAACGTCACCAAGAGGATTGAGATGCAGCACCAATTGACCATTCAGCACAACCAATGCCATGCCTACAAAAGCCAGCAACGACCACATGACTTGCCGACGTGTCATTCGTTCCGAGCGATAGAAGAATGCAAGGACAAAGGCTGTCACAAGCGGTGTGGTGCAAACAAGTATCGCGACATTGTTTGCCGTTGAATAGATCAGTGCGGTGTTTTCTGCAAGAAAATACATCGTACCGCCAAAGATGCCAAGTCCAAGAAATGCCAGCTCGTCGGTTATTGATGAAGCAAAGAGCCGACGGTGGCTCAGCATACACATACATAAATAGGCTAAAGCAAACCTATAGAAGAAGATGTCGGCGGGATGCATTCCATTCAAAAGCAGAACTTTACTGCTGACAAAGGTTGTTCCCCATATAGCAATGACAAGAAGGGCAACGACATGCCAAAGAATACTTGCTTTGAGAACTGAGTCGCTCATTTTATGATATGATGTTGCTTACTGTTATTAATCAATGACAGTGATGATAGTTGCGATGTCCTCTACAGGGCAATCGCCGGGACGTGTAGGAGTGTTCTGTATCTTCTCAACGACATCCAATCCTCTTTCTACCTCGTAGAACACCGTGTACCGGTCATCGAGAAACGGTGTGCGCCAATAATGACATATGCTTCTATCTGTTCTGCAGTGAACAGAGGATTTGGCATATCAGCACAAATAATCTTTGTGTGTTTAGAAGTCGAAACTCTCAATCTTCATTGTTCCGCATGAGTTGATAATATCTACGTTCTCAACAAACTCGGGGGTTGCCGAATGTTTGTCAAGCGATTGCTTGTCAGCCCATGTCTCGCAGATCATGAAAATATCAGAGCGTGTGGCACTCTGGAATACATCATAAGCAATATTGCCTTCATGCTTAAGCGATTTCTCTGTCAGTGTAGTGGCAGCAGCAAGGGCACGCTTATAGTCAGCCGCGCTGTTTGCCTTGAAGAAACAATTTAATCTCAACATAATTCTTTGTTTTTATACGTTATTATAATGATATGTGTTTGTTCTTGCGACGATCCTCGAAAGTGTAACCTTTGAAGAGCGATGCAGGGAATACGAAACTGGCGTCGGTGATTCCGCCTGATTTGAAGTTTGTTATTTTCACTGTCGTTTTCAGCAATGACAGATGTATGGTCAGACTTTGCGGAATCAGTGTCTTTCTGGTTACTCTCGCCTCGACCTTACTAATGCCAAAGAAGCTGTGCTTACGCAGCTTGGCATAAATGATATAGTCGCCGCCGTCAACACGATAACTGAAGTCGAAGTTGTTGACGTCATACTTAAACTTCGAGAGGTACTCGTCTTTTGCGTCGTCGTCAAAGTCGTGAATTCTGACCTTACGTTTCTTTTTATCGACCATATAAGCTGTCACGCCATCCTCCCAAGCCGCATAGCGCGATTCCTGATACTGTAGTCTCTTACCTTTATATATTATATTTCCCTGCGTCTTATAAAGTCCGATGATATTGACGGAATAAGTCAACGACGAGCCTTGTTCTCCGAATACCATAGCATATATCTTGTTGAACAAAGCCTTTGCCTCTTTGGCATTCTGTGCATCGCCTACCTTTGCCTGCATGATATAGAACGGGAAACACAGCATAAGAACAGCTAACAGTATACTCTTTTTCATAATCCACACATTTATTAGGTAAAGGTAGTGTTTTTTCTACACACCACAAGCAAATTTACGAAATAATCTCCTTTTTATTATTCCCCAAAGCATTCGTTGTTATAGACTTAGAGCGCTTGCATTGCTCTCTGTCTCACTGCTTCAAACATTAATATCGCAGCACTGACAGAGACGTTCAAAGAATCCAATCGGCCAAGCATCGGGATACGTATATGCGCATCGGCAGCCTCGCGCCATACATCAGTAAGTCCTGTAGACTCCGTGCCCATGACAATGGCTGTTCCTGACTTCATGTCTGTGTCGTAATATAGTTTCGAGTCCTGAAGCTGGGCTGTAAGAATCCTGATACCTTTATCTTTAAGGAAAGGAATACATTCCGTAGACTCACATGCGACACACGGAACACTGAATATTGCACCTATACTACTGCGTATGAGGTTAGGATTAAAAAGATCGGTCAGAGGGTCGCACACCACAACGGCATCAACGTTTGCAGCATCTGCACTACGAAGCACAGCCCCAAGGTTGCCTGGCTTCTCAACACTTTCAAGCACAATAACAAGAGGATTTTCCGGTAATTGCAAACCAGAAAGTGTCAGCTGATGGCTCATGACTTCGGCAATAATGCCTTCCGTGCTGCCACGATAGGCTATCTTCTGATAGACATCGGCAGAGACAGAGAAGCGACTTACCTTACTGCCAATTCTTGCAAGTATCTCCACACATCGCTTCTCGCCAAGCAACACAGGGCAATAGAACACTGTGTCGATCGTGAATCCCGCATCTATGCAATGCTCCACTTCGCGCAGACCTTCCACAACGAAGAGATTATGCTTTCTTCGTTCAGACGATTTCTGCTGAAGCTGCAACAGCAATTTAATCTTTGGATTCTGAACACTCGAAATATTATTTTCCATCATAGAACCTTTGTTTTCCAAACAGTCAAAATCAACTGCCTCTATTTTTATACAGTGCAAAATTACAAAAAAATGGTCACAATAAAGCATACCGCTTATTATTTACGCTCCCTCGTGATAAGTTTTTTCTCTAAAGGCTTTCTTTGCGTCTACGGTGAAATGACATGAACTGTATGGTTGTGATTGGTTTAATATTCAAAATGCTTTTTAGACTGTTTTTAGATGTATTTTAGAGTATATAAAATGCAGAATATATCAAATAAAATGCTTTTGTGGCGTGAGTTTGTTCGTTTTTTTTCTTAATTTTATTTCGTGTTTTGTTGCTCTTGGGTTGATAATCATGCTTGAAGGGGTTGAAAACCGAGACGATGTGGGGAAAGGCATTGTCTCGTATGGACGTGATTTATCACGTTCCGCCCCACACTGAAAAACAACCCGAATGGCGTAGGGGCGTGATTTATCACGTTCCGCATCCCCGAGAAATGGACAATCACGCCCACATCATGACAATTAACCGGATGCGGAACACGGTGGTTGGAACACAGAGGCTTAAGCGTGATAAATCACGCCCCTACGCCATTCGGGATTTTCCGTTTTTCCGTCGTGTGGTCAATGCCAAATTTCACGGTTTTTGTCCGTCCGAGAGCTCGAACGAGCGGAAAATGAGAAAAATGACGTTTCCGCCATGGCGGAAATGCGGAAATCGGCAAAATCTTTGTTTCCGCCGCGGGAAATATCGTCACGGCAAATGACGGGGGGCATGTGAACCCCTACGGCTGCTGAAAACATTGCCGGTGTTAGAAAAATATATCCGGAATCGGCTTATTACTATTGCCTGTTTTTTTTCGTTTCTGCGTGTTATTAGCGGTCGGTATCAACTGTTCTTCTTATAGCTCAGCACCGCCCAAGTGCCCATGAATAGTCCGATGCCTGAAAGCGCCAGAATCTGATTCCATACATTCATGATGTTTCCACCGCGGATGAACACATTTCTTACTGCTTCGACGAAATAGCTCACCGGGTTGATATATGTTGTCATATATGCCCATGCCGGCATTGAGCGCGTAGGGGTGAACAGCCCCGACAGCAGCAACATCATGACAACAAAGAACCACATGACGAAGATAGCCTGCTGCATGGTGTCGGAATAGTTGGATATTATCAACCCGAACGAAGAGAAAAACAGTGCAAGAAGTATGGCAAGGACATATATAAGCCATATCGGTCCTGCAGAAGTAATGCCATAGATCAGCCATGCCAAGATAAGGCAGACGGTGATGACGAATATGGATATAAGCCAGTAAGGAATGAGTTTGGCAAGAATAAACATGAGTTTGCTCACGGGTGTCACATTAATCTGCTCGATAGTGCCAGCCTCTTTCTCGCCGACAATATTCAGTGCCGGAAGGTATCCCGTCATCAGCATCATCACAATGGCAAACAGAGCTGGAATCATGAACAGTTTGAAGTCATATTTCTTGTTGTATAGGAATAATGATGTGACTTTCTTCTGCAAGGCTTCAACGTCAGGGTCTGCCTTTTCCGTGACTATCTGTGACAGATATATACTGCCTATCGCACCCTTTGTTCCGTTCACGGCGTTTGCCGCTATGAGCACTTGCCGGCGTATGCCAAGATCCATATCCCTGCCGAATTTCTGCGGTATGACGAGAATGATGTCCGTCTTCGAGAGTTCTATATCTTCGAGAGCTTCGTTATAAGTGTCTCGTTGTCCGTTGAAGATGAAATACTGGCTTGCCGCAATACTGTTCACAATCTGCCGTGAAAGCGCCGAGCGGTCGTTATCGACCACCTCTACTTTGACATTCCTGACCTCCATATTCATAATCCACGGCGTTACACACATGATTACGACGGGGAAAAGCACGATGAGACGGGGCAAGAAGGCATTGCGCCGAATCTGCAGGAATTCCTTTTGTATGAGATATTTCAGTGTCATAGCTATGCAAGTCGTTTATTAAACTTCATAAGGGCGAATGTCGTGATTGCCGCAAACATCAGCAGCAGGATTGCAATATCGTCCATAACCTGCTCCACTCCTACGCCCATAATCATCAGCTTCCGCATACTGTCTATGTAGTATCGCGTCGGTATGACCGTCGAAATCCATTGCAGCAGAACGGGCATTGACTCTATTGGGAATATCATTCCCGAGAGCATGACGATAGGCATCAGCAATACCATTGCCGACATGAGCAAGGCTACAAGCTGCGTCTGTGCGATGTTAGATATAAACAATCCTAATGCCAAAGCGAGCAATATATATATTACAGAGATGAACATTATCCAGAACAACGAGCCTGCAACAGGCACACCAAGCACCGTTGCCGCCATTGACAGTATGACGACAAGTATGACGAATGCCAGAACCAGATAAGGTATCGCCTTTGCCAGAATAATCATAAACGGCTGCACAGGCGAGACAAGGAGCACCTCCATGGTGCCTCTTTCCTTCTCACGGACGATTGATATAGACGTCATCATGGCACAGATGAGCATAAGCAACATTCCCATTATGGCAGGCACGAAGTTATATGCCGACTTTATCTGTGGGTTATAAAGCATTTTTGTGTTCACAAACCCGTCCTGCACATTCATCGCCACAGCCTGTGCATAACTTGTCCATTGCTGCGCCATGTTCGGATCAGCACCGTCGACGATAAACTGTACGCCGCCATGCTTCGAGGCAAAATCCTGCCCGAACACTATTGCCATGTCGGCTCTCTGATTACGTATCTCGCGTTCAGCCTCCTGCGGTGTGGCTACAGTGCGTGTAATGGTGAAATATTCCGATGCTGCCAAGCGGTCCGCTATCTGACATGTAAGATGATCACTGCTGCTTGTGACTATTACCGTACGCACGTTTCTCACATCGTTTGTGATAGCATAGCCAAAGAGAAGCATCAGCAGTATTGGCATACCGAAGAGTATAAGCATCGTACGCTTGTCGCGCAGGATATGCCGTGTCTCCTTTACTACGAATGATATGAACTGTTTCATAATTAATTTATTGTTGTCCGTTAAACCCAAAACAGTCAATAGACAATTTAACCTTCTGAACGTGTTGCCTGGCGAGCCAAATAAGTGAATACATGCTCCATGTCAGGTTGCTTGAATTCCTGCTTCAATGCGTCGGGAGTTCCTATGGCTTTGATTTTGCCGTCAACCATTATCGATATTCGATCGCAATACTCTGCCTCATCCATGTAATGTGTAGTGACGAAGACCGTTATTCCCCGAGAGGACGCATCATATATCAGCTCCCAGAACTGCCGGCGCGTGGCAGGGTCGACACCACCCGTAGGTTCATCAAGAAAGACCACGCCCGGCTCATGGAAGATGCTTACCGAAAAAGCCAGTTTCTGCTTCCAGCCCAACGGCAGACTTTTCACTAATGTATTCGCATGATCAGAAAAACGAAGCTGATTCAGCAGCTCATCCGTCTTGCGCTCTATATCATCGTCACGCATGCCGTATATACCTGCGAAGAGCCTGATGTTCTCTGCCACCGTAAGGTCTTCATACAGTGAGAACTTCTGACTCATATAACCGATATGTTGCTTTATCTTCTCATACTCCGTGCTGATATCATATCCCACCACACGCCCGGTGCCACCACTGGGCTGGCTCAATCCTGTCAGCATGTGCATGGCTGTAGTCTTACCTGCACCGTTGGCACCAAGGAAACCGAATATCTCGCCTTTCTTTACTTTGAAACTTATATCATCGACCGCATGGAACGCTCCGAACGCTTTCACGAGATGCTCTACCTCTATGACGTTGTCAGAATCGGGTTCGCTGTCAGCCTCTCCGGCGCCAGCACATCCCACTCTTTCTATAGCCGGAGGATTGAAGACATCCCTAAACTCATTTAGTATTTCATCTGCTGTGCCAACTCCTTTCACCTCGCCTTCCGACAGAAAAGCGACCCGCTCACAAAGTCGGACTTCATCAATGTAAGGCGTTGAGGCTACGATAGTGATGTCACGCTCTTTGAGTTGAAGAAGCAGTTCCCACAATTCCTTACGGCTGACGGGGTCAACGCCTGTTGTCGGTTCATCGAGGAAAAGCACGCTCGGCTTATGAACCAAGGCACAGCAGAGAGCGAGTTTCTGTTTCATTCCGCCCGAAAGAGCGCCAGCCTTGCGATTCTTGAAACGTTCTATCTGCGAATAGATGGCTTTTATCGAGTCGTAGTTCTCCGCAACGGTTGTACCGAAGAGCGTAGCGAAAAAGTTGAGGTTCTCCTCGACGGTAAGGTCCTGATACAGCGAGAAGCGTCCCGGCATATATCCGACGCGCCGGCGTATCTCCGTCATCTGGTTCACCACATCAAAGCCGCCAATCGTGGCACTACCTGAATCGGGCAACAGCAAGGAGCAGAGTATACGATACATAGATGTCTTGCCTGCCCCATCGGGACCAATGATACCGAACACCTCGCCTCTGCCGACTGAGAGACTGACATCTCTCAACGCCTGCACACGATCATAGTGCTTGCTTATGTTGCGTATTTCTATCATTGCTTAGTTATAATGCCTCGTCACAACTTAACCTCACCATACATTCCAATCTTCACAAATCCGTCGTTGCGGAACCTCACCTTTACGGCATATACCAAGTCGGCGCGCTCGTCGGCAGTGAGTATGGTCTTAGGAGTAAACTCCGAACGGTTGGAAATCCATGTTATCACACCGTCATATTCACGTCTTTCGTTGCGCCCGAAATCAGCCTTCACCCTCACTTTCTGACCTATCTTGATGTCCTTCAGCTGTATTGAGGTGACATAAGCGCGAATATACATCTGTTCTGTGTTTGCCACCTTAATGAGCGGTCTTCCGACAGCAACGAACTCGCCTTGTTCTGCATACTTCTCAAGGACGGTGCCCGTTATTGGCGATACAATGTCTGCATTCTTTATCTGGTCGGCGAGTTGTCGCTTCTGAGCCTCCACTCCCACGACTTGGGCATTAACTGCCCGAACCTGATCTGCCATTGACGAGTTGTTGCTCCTGATCTGATCGCGCGTGGCATTCAATTGGCTACGGAGCACTTTTATCTGGTTGTTTATATCATCCAATTGCTTACGTGGCACGGCACCATCATTCACCAGTGCCGTAAAGCGCTGCTGTTCGCTAAGCGCATTTTCTATCTGCTGAGTGATTGACGCGAGCTGTTTCTGCATGTCAAGACGGCGACTGCTTGCCACTGCTGCCGTAGCATCGAGCTGCATACGTGCTGCATTGAGTTCATCCTGCTTCTGCAATAACTGATAGACATCGATATCGCCAACTTTCTCATTGGCTTTCATCGTCTGCCCTTCGACGACATTAAAGTTTTTCAGTTCGCCGGTTGCTTTAGCCGACACGGTCACTTCCGTAGCTTCGAAAGTACCTGTCGCGTCGAACGCTGTTTCTTTTTTCCCACAAGCAGCCAGTAATAAAATGACGTATGTGAGCATGATTATCTTTTTCATATATATAGGAATTATTCGTTGACAGAAAATTTAAGGTTGTATATCTCTCTGAGCATGTCTATCTCATGAATTGCCTTCTGCACCTTGGCAGCATTCTCATTGTTTATCTCGCGTATGAGACCCGTTACATCGATTATTCCATGACCAAGTTTCGACTCGGCAGCCTTGCGCACATTACCTCGGAGAGTTATTATCTCGTCGTCACGCTTCATCATTTCTCGATAACGGACTATATCATCATTCTGCTGCATCTGCTCCATATCATTATTGAAAAGGAATACCTCTCGGGCGTTGTCTGCCATATCGCGCTGCATCCGCAACTTGGTTTTGTCGGCAGAACGCGTATATAGCGCCCCGATATTCCATGAGAGCTTTATTCCTGCAATGCCGTTGAGACTCCATTCATGGCGCATCATATCATCAAACATATTCAGTCCCGGATAGCCATAATAACCTTGGGCAAACAGCCCGAGTTTAGGCATAAGCTGAGAATTTAACGCTTTCTCCTGCGCATCAGCCAACCGTTTCTGGGCATCGAACAGCCGAAGTTCCGGGCGGTTTTGCACATAATTCACTTCCACAGCATTGGGTTTTACAGGACTGTTCATCTCTATTCCGCAGAATATGCTTAGCATCTGCAGGAGAGTATTACGCTGCGACTTCATGCTTTCGTTATGCTGCATGGCGTTAAGCCGTTCAGCCTTGACATTATCCAAATCGCTTGTGGCAGCAGTGCCCATTTTTACCATGCTCGTCAACTGCCGTTCGCTCGACATCAACAGTTCCTGCACATCGTCGTTGAGAGTTATCTGTTCATCGAAAAGCAACAGAGCGAAATACATATCGTTCACACGCTTACGCACATTATACATATTCACCTCGTTCTGTGCCGACAGGACATTTCCCTGCTCGCGAGCGATATTTTTCTGACTGCTTATGGCTCCACCATCGTAAATAATCTGCTGCAGATCCAGTCCTACACGATACTGATCCTTCTTAAGTCCTTTCACGTCAAGTCCCATCTTCTCAAACATACCATACATTGACTCCGGCCACGCAGCAACATCACTATGATAAGTAGCTTGTGCCGATGCTGCTATCTGCGGCAGCCAGCCCTTACCGATGTTCTTCATCGTAATAGCAGTAATAGTGGCTATAAGGTCGTATTGCCTTATAAGCGGATAATTCTGCTCGGCAGCGCGCTGGCATTCGTCTAATGTCTGCGCATTGACACCTATGGCAAACGCAAGCATGACAAATATAAGATTCTTCTTTTTCATACAATTCTTTTTGTTTCACATTACAAAGATAGTTCTTATCCCCACCAAATGAGCAATATAATAGACTGAAAATATTGCCCTTTTGTACGATTTTAGATATTTCTTGTAGGATTTTCAATCAGAATTACTAAATTTACAGATAAATCGTACAATAAGGAAACTTCACTATGGGCAATTACAAGAAAATAAATGCTTTCTCATTGACACCGGTTGACATAAAGCATATAGTCGGCGACTTGAATAACATATTCTTTAACGACAGCATTATAGTAGTTCCAAAAGCTTCGCCACGGTCGGAAAATTTCCTACGCGAAGGCGAAATTTATCACCTCGTAGAACCTCGCATTGTCACAGTACTACAAGGTAGTGGCGATATCTACATCAACCTCGAGGAGTATCATATCGAAAAAGGAACGGTAATAACAGCTGGTCCGGATATGATTCTTGAAGTTCGCCATATGTCGTCCGATGCGCTGGCATATGCAATTATCTTCCGCGAAGAAATCAGTATCAACAACGAAATAGTAGTGGATACAACAGCCGAAGAGTTGGACCGGATACTAAGAATGATATATTTAATATGGGACATTGTTCATCTGACTCCATTCCGCAGTGCCACAATAAACCATCTCTCAAAAGCAATCTTAAGCGAAATCGGATATATAAAAAAGAATAAAGAACAGACCGACAGCAACATTCAACTGGCAAGACAACAGGAGATGTTCACAAAGTTCAAACAATTAGTAAGCACACATTGCGATCGTGAACGTAATATCCCATTCTATGCCGAGCAACTGATGATTACGCCTCATCATCTTTCCGCAATCATAAAGAAAGTGAGCGGACAGAGCGTTATGTACTGGATTAACCGTTCAACCATACAAAAAGCAAAAATGTTGCTCACAACAACAAATCTTATGGTATATGAAGTTGCCAACCGATTACATTTTCCTACAGATTCAGCATTTTCAAAGTTCTTCAAACGAGAAGTAGGCACTACACCACGACAATACCAGATAGAAAAGCACACTACCAACATATTGTAAAATCAAACATGAAAATACACGGTTGGAAAATAATACTACTGTAAAAACAGACGACAAGTCCAACATAAATACGAGAGTTCGGGATAAAAACGGTCTTGTAAAAATCACAGACATCTTATCCCTAACTTGACGTATGGTAAAGAAAATTCATCATCGTTATTTTTTACGAAATAGAAAACCACAGGCAACGGTTTGCCAAGTCCACATGACATAAAACCACCTCTTCGAGAACCGATAAGAGCAGAAAACAACTTCATTCCGTGCTTTTTCTCTCAAAAAGCGGCGGTTCTTGATGCTGAAAACGGCAGTTGTATCAGCAAGAAACGCAGGTTTTAGCGTCAAGAAACGGCAGTTCTTGAACCTGACTCTCATTTTTATCGTCATTAAAAAACTCTATTACACTGATTATCAGCATCTTTTGTGTAATGCCAAAAATAAGCGTTTTTGTCACCAAAGGACAATGTGCTGGTAAATATCAGTTGTATGTGTGGTCAGAACAGCCTTTTTGTTAATTTTAATTTTCTACGTTGATAACAAAAACGCACTGCGCTCTATTGCCCGATTGGGAGTAAAATGCCCACCTGCATAATAGCGATCTGAATCAAGCCCTCAATCAGTCCGTCGGCAAGTAAAATCCGTTTTTTTCGAGTAAAAATTTTGTTATCTCATACATTTACATTAACTTTGCAACAGAAAACACATCGGTATCGGGATGTGGCGCAGTTGGTTAGCGTACGCGTCTGGGGGGCGTGTGGTCGCCAGTTCGAGTCTGGTCATCCCGACAAAAGTAAGATTAAAAGCTTGACTACCAGCCATTTGCGGCTCGTCGAAGGTTCTAAGGTCGGCGAAAAATCGGCGAATGGCTGTTTACTTATACAAAGATTCTCAATAGGGCATTTCAATCAAAAATTTAAGAAATGCCTCAAAAAAAAATATTCCAAGAATAAACGAACGGCAATGTCAAAGGACGCTACATGAAAAGATCGTTGAAGTCAGGAGGAGGAGCGACACTATCAGAAGAACCGCCGTCTCTTGCATTCATGATCCAAGTGAAAAGTATGGGGCCAAATACCGGGGTAAGGGGTACATTGAGGAAATAATACAGAACCTTGTCTGCCCAAAAGGTATCTCTTCGGATGAACCGCTTACGGCGGAAAAAAGCTATTATGAGAAACAATGCAGTTATCATGTTGTGTAGCTTTAAATAATTCTATTGCAAATATATGTCATTTAGATGATAAATGCAAGGGGAAATCCCTATCTGTAAAGGCGAGATATGGAATCGGTCATAGTCTGGCGGACTAATTTCTTACGTATGAGGTGTTCTGTTATCATGCTGGCTTTTTATACCGCCAATATAGTAACAGACAGTTAAATGAGAAAGGACAGAAAGCTACGCCTCGGAGAATAGCCAAACCATGACGATGCAAACCGCAGCGATGTGGAGCATGATTGTTATCCGCAGATTCTGCGCTCTGTCACCCGGTGACCATAGCCATGCCCAAATCATCGGACCGACGATCGGTAGTGACATTGACAGAATAAAGTAGAAGATGAAGCCTGCCAGACCCTTTCCGGTAGCAATAAACGGGGTAAGGATGAGCAGGAGAATAGCGTATGTGATATAGAATAGAAGCATCATGCTGTTGTTTTTAGAATACAAATATAATATTTATAGTTGGAAGTTGCAAGTAATTACTCGAAGATTTCGTTTTCCATTGCACGGAACAGTTCAAAAGCGAGGGGTGGTACACTCCACGGCATGCGCCACTCTTAAAATGAAATGCTCTAAAAAAGTTAACGTTCACAAAACATCCATTTGAACTCTAAGCCATGTCCTCCGGAACGTCTCGTCTATACAAATGCTCGAACCGATGTTCTCCGGAAAGACAAGCCATTGGTCTGCATGGCAGAGGTGATTCCAACGGCGGAACCCGCTGAGGTGGTCCTTGTACTGCTTTTCAAAAGTGTTGGCATTAATATGGTAGTACTCTTCAAGCGTACGGTAGGTCACGGGGGAACTCTCCATACGTTTCTTTTAAAAAAGTCGCGAACTCCTTGGAGTAACACGTTCCCTCGGCAACAAGATTTAAAGGACGGCAGAAGCTCACGTCGTCCTTGCGATTTAGCCACCGACGGCGACGGATGTGAAGCAAAAACTTATGGTCGCGGATAGGGAAATCAGTTATGGTGGTTGCATCCATGAAGCCTTTACTCTCAATGGATTCATCGCGTTTATAAGACTCGGGATAAATCTCATCCAGGCTTATCTCTATCTGTGTCGTACCTTGTTCAACCTTCACCACATCAAAATAATCAAGAATTTGGGAAGGTAGCATCAGACTTGCAAGTTGTTGAAACAGTTCCATGGTGCAAAAGTAATAAAAAATTATTTGTCCACACTAATCTTCCGCTGAGCCCTGTTCCTGCCCTTCGGGGGCTTGTCTTTGATGTTGTTCCTGTTTGAGAGAGCCGAAACGAAATTCAATCGACCGCTTGTCGGCATTGAATTGGAGGTTGGCATTGAAATGCTTTCCCGTTTTGGAGGTCATACCCTCCACATAGATGCTCCTTCCTTCTGACAGTTCCTTTTTCTGCTCATCGCTCAGCTTCACACCCTTGATTTCATCGGGGATGCATACCCGGTCGGCACTCAGGGCGATGATGTCGTTCGTCAGGCGGTCAATACTCACGAAACTGCGGGTCGGTTCATCTTTGCCGTGGAAAGTCAGCTCCACGGTACGACCGAGGTTGCCCGTTTCCTTGAGGGCTTTCTTGTCCTCGTCGGTGAAGGTATGCCCGAAGAATTCACGCTCCAATTGAGGTTCCTTGCGGATGGCGTGGACAACGGGGATAAACGTACCGTCTCCGGAGGCTTTCAGAGAAAGACGGGCATCGGTGTAAAGGGAGACTTCTCCGATTTTGATTGCGATGGGAATAAGCGGAGTTTTGCGGTATTGAAGTAGGTCATCAAGATGCTTGTCCTTTTCGAGACTCTCACGGCTTACACCCATCTGCTCGAACTGCTCCCACTTCACCTTGTCGGGGTCAATGCCTTGAAAGAACTGCTTCTGCTCTCCAGTATAGTCTGAGGGATTGACACGGGCGGAGTCCAGCATCTCTTTATTGGAGGGAACATCCGGAGCTTGGAGCATCTCCGAGAGTACGCGGGCACTGGCAACGGCACTCTCAAAAGGCACTTTGAAGAAATTCAACGGTGTGGGATGCTTGAACTGCCGCATGAAGTTGGAGAGGAAGTTTTCCAGCGCATTGCTGTGCTTGTCGAACTTCAGGAAGCTCTGTTCATGCTCGGCGGTGGGCGGAACGGTTTTCAGTCCGCCGTTCTCGTCCGTTCCTGAGACAACTTTGAGGTTTTCGCCCTTCTGATCTTTGACCAAAAGGACTTCTTGGTCTTTGATTTTTTCGTCCATATTATAATGTATTTAATAGCACCAACAGCGGTGCACGGACAAAAGTAAACCAAAGAAACCGTGTGTGTTAGAGGTATTGGATAACTGCGTACTTGTGGCTTCGATATGGATAGAAGTGGCCTCTCATAAGGGTTCTCTAGTGAGAAGAGCATCACTGATTATGGTAGGATTGTATTTCCGATTGTCGCACATAGCCTCATGCTGTTTTTCGTATAGATAAAAAAAACTGCTTTTTTTTTTGTCTGAACAAATTTATTTGCTTATATTTGTAGCACGTAACATAACACTCTATGTATGAAGTTGGATAAATACAATGTAGCACAGTCTTCTCAGTCTATTGAAGAGCTTACAAAAGAGTTCTTTCAGTATAAAGGAAATTATAGAGACGAAGTCGGGCAAGTTTATTGGAAAGAATCTGATTCTGCGGTATCTTCCAAAATGTCTTTGAATAATCGCACCAATTCTCGTATGGTCAGTTTTGTTTCCAATGATTATTTGGGGCTTTCCCAACATCCTCTCGTGCAAAGTGATGCTATCAGAGCTATCAATCAATTTGGGACAGGATTTTGTGCTGCTCCCAGCATTGGTGGCTACTCCTCTTTGCAGAAGAGATTGGAAGATGGACTTTCTTCTCTCTTGCATACAGAAGATACTTTGGTCTTTAACTCAGGCTTTTCAGCTAATGTTGGACTCTTTTCTGCTTTGGCAAAACCTAATGATATCGTGTTCCTTGATAAAGGTGTTCACCGGAGTGTATTTGAAGGAGTGAGACATTGTACTTGTAAGATACTTCCTCATAACGATCCTGAAGCTTTAGACTCAGCCTTACAACGTTACAAAGATGAAGGGAGCAATTTGTATGTTGTGATGGATGGGGTTTATTCCCAAGACGGAGACCGAGGTTTGGTCCGGGAGTATCTAGAGATTTCTCAAAAGCACGGAGCTTTACTCGTTGTAGATGATGCTCATGGCATAGGTGTGTTGGGTGAAAATGGAGCAGGTCTCTTGGAAGAATTAAACCTATTGGGAAAAGTTCCTCTTGTTACGGGTACACTGAGTAAAGCATTTGGAAGTATAGGAGGGTATGTTTCCGGGCGCAAGGAGTTAATTGATTACATCCGCTACTATGCAGGAAGTTGCTGCTTTTCAGTTTCTCTTCCTCCTCCTTGTTTGGCTGCTGCTTTGAAGTCTTTGGAGCTAATCCCTAAAGCGACCTCTGAGCGAAAAGAGTTGTTGGCAAAAGCTCAATATGCAAGAGAGAAGCTACAAGAAGCAGGTTTCTCTACGACAGATTCCACCACTCCTATTGTTGGAATACTGACCCCGAGTTATGATGAAGCTATTTTGTGGGCGGAACGTTTACTTCTACACAATGTTTATATCGTTCCTATCGGCTATCCGGCTGTTTCAAAGCGTTGTCCCAGATTACGCTTAGCCCTTTCCAACTTGCACTCATATAGGGATATAGACTTTTTGATTTCAAAATTACTTACAGTAACAAAAAAGGATTATAAATACATGCCAAGAAAGAGACGCTCTTCTGCCGAGATTGCTCACTTGATAGATAAAGCAACAGAGGATATTGTACGGGAAAAAGGATTTGGGGGACTTTCTATTCAGGAAGTTTGTGATCGAGCTGAAATAGAACCTGCATTGTTTTACAGGCGTTATCCCGAGGGCTTTGCCTTTTATATAGAGAAATTTATCCGAGACCATGATTTTTGGCTCTCTCATTATGAGGAGTTCCCAGTCGAAAAGCTGAATAGAAGTCCGGAAAATTTGACACAGATTTTACTCTATTTATGGAAACAAATCGCAGAAGACGGACTATTAAGTTCTTTGCTTCGCTTAGAACTCCAAGATACTCCATTAGAGGCTGCTGTTGAAATAGCAAAGGCAAGGGAAATCCAGACGGAAGGCTTAGTGGAATTCTTTGCCAAAGCATCTGAATCTCCAAATAGACTAAGGATACAATTAGCTATTCTTACAGCAGGGATACAGTACTTGGCACTGCATAAAGATATATCTACTTTTTGTGGAATAGATTTTACGAGTATCTCGGAACAAGAGATAGAAATAGCCCTCATGCTGATTCTGAAACCTATTATGGGATTGAAATAGAATATCAAAGTGCACTAATGATATAATTAGGTACCACTGTAAAGTGTGATGAAATGCTATAGTATACGTGATATATAAGCAATGTAGTCATAAGGCGAGTTTCCTTAAGCCTTAGTGCCAGAAGTTCACAAAGATGAATAAGGGTTGTTTAATTTTAAATTAATTGGCAAAATGAAAAAGATCAATTATTCCGACCTATCGGGAAATGCTGTTCTAAAACAAGCAGAACTCCTTACTCTAAAAGGAGGCTACATTCAAGAGTATGGGTGTGAGTCTAATGTTTGCTCTACAGATCGCTCTGGAGCGAAGGACTTGTGCTCTGACGCCTATTGTAAAAGTGGTGTCGGTCCCAAGCATCCTGAGCAGACAATCGGGAAACCGTGCAAAATATGGACTAGATTGTAATTTCATCTCTGACTTGGAAGGGAGTTATACTAAGACTTCTTTCCAAGTCTACCTCATTCAATATGAATATATGGGACATAAATACATCCTAAATCATTATTATACACTTCGTCATGATCAGAAACGAAGTTACATAATGTCACAAGGTGATGGTTTTAACAAGAAACCATTCCCTGTTAATGTTGGCTGGATGTCAAGGATACATCCGGCATATGCAATGATGCTATCGTTCTTTTCAGAACCGATCGATTTATCTATAGCATGTAGTAACATTGCAGACTTTTTTCAATTACCCATAGATGGTATTAAAGACTTTATTTGTAATCTTTTGTCTGCAGAAGAGCCTACCTATACAACACTTGATGGTTCAACTAGTGGATTCCCCATTAATCTAATAATTGAAGCTGACAAAGAATTTACTCCACGTATAAAATATTCGCCAGAGGAATTCAAGTTTGAAGAACTTGATTTTAAGACAACAAGGATGTTCTTAGCTCCGATTTCGATCGTGTTTATGCCAAACAATAATTGTATTACAGATTGCATTTATTGCTATGCAGACACAAAAACTAAGCCAACACAAATGAGTTTTGATCAAATAAAAACATTTGTCAGAGAGGCAAAAGAATTAAAAGTTAGGGATGTTATGATTACGGGAGGGGATTTTTTCATGTATCGAAATTGGTCTGAATTACTACACTTACTGATAGAGGAAGGATACGCCCCTGATTTGATTTCAACGAAAGTTCCCCTCTCTCCCCAAATAATAGAGACATTCGAGCAGTTCAACATACGATTACAAATATCTGTTGATAGTTTATCATCATCCATAACGCAAAAAGTTCTTCATGTTAATGAGAACTATTCTCGAAATATGCGGCAGGCTTTGAAAGATATCAATGCTAGTTCAATTCGATTTCAGGTAGCAACAGTTCTAACAAATATCAACGACAGTATAAAGAATTTGGAGGAGGTGGCTCATTTCTTGAAAGATTTAGACAGACTTGAACGTTGGGAGATTAGAGTTGCATTTAGATCTCTCTACAGTAAAGAAAACTTTGAAAGTATCAAATCAAATAGAAATCAAATTTCTACAATCGAAAAATGGATTGAACTGAAACAAAAAAACTTCCCAACCGAGATATTATGGTCTCCTGATGATGATGTGAAATATAAAAAGAGTGTAGGAGGAAGTGCGAAATTTGAGGGGCCTATTTGCTCTGCAAATATGTCTAACATGATAATTCTTCCTGATGGAGCTGTATCTGTTTGTGAGCAATTATACTGGAATGAAAACTTTATAATAGGCGATATTTGCAAAAACACCATAAAGGAAGTTTGGAGTTCTTCGAAGGCTATCGGCTTATGGAAACGAAAGCAATCTTCAATTACCCCCCAAAGTCCTTGTCGAACTTGTTCTGATTTTACTTCTTGCTTTCAAGCTTCCAACAGATGCTATGCAAATATCATGAAGGCTTATGGTATGGAAAACTTTGATTATCCAGATCCGAGATGTGTTCTTGCTCCTGACTTTATAAACACCATAACACATGAATGATAGAATTTTACTTTCGATTGTTTCGCTGTTTCTTTGGGTTACAACACTATCGGCACAAAACAGTCAAGGGATTATCTCTGGTGAGATTAGGGACAGTCGAGGCGTGCTGGTGGGAGCTTCTGTCTTTTTGATTAGAGATATGTCTACTCAAGAGGTAGTCCAGTACACGATCAGTGAAAATAATGGACAGTTTACGCTGACTGCTCCTGTAGGAGCGTACACATTAGGCGTGAGTTTCATCGGATATACGCTTCATGCCCAACAAGTACAGGTTACAGCCGGCAAAACTAATCTAGGATCTATTACACTTGAAGAAACAGCCCAAGAGCTTCAAATGGTCGTTGTGCAAGGAAAGCCTGTGCGCGTGCATACCCAGCCAGATGGATTTGTAGTGAATGTCAAGGAAATGCGAGAGAAAGCAAACGATGCATTGGATTTGCTTAAACTTATTCCTAGAATCCAAATAAAAGGGGAGCAACTCAGCGTGATTGGCAAAGAAAAAGTATTGGTCAAGATGGGGAATGTCTTGCAGCGTGTAGATGCTTCGGAGATAGCCTCCGTCTTGAAAGGATATGATGCGAGGTTGATAGATAGAGTGGAGGTCATCACACAGCCACCACTTCGTTACGATCCTGATGGTAATACCGCAATGATCATACTGCATATGTCCTCTGTATTTAAGGAATATATGGGAGGAATGGTTGGTACAGAGGAAATGTGGGGAGGTAAAGATAACTATCGTTTTGGTGGCTACAGCTCCCTGTTGTATAACCATCGTGGGTTCTTCGCCTCAATTGCTCCGAGTATCAACTTCAACGGCTCTAAGTATCTAGAGCAACAAGAGTATCAGACAGAGCGCCGTCTGTACAAGATACATACACCATCTTCTGGACGATACAACTACAGGGGACTCCGAGGTAATTTGCAGTACGAGTATGGAGATAAGGATTTCATAGGCTTGGCTTTATCGTGGAATAAGAAAACGTATGATAATCAGTTTGAGAGCAGAGAAACTATGTCTGCTCGAGGAATAGCAGATCGTATCGTAGATAACCAGAATACATATAAGTCTAGGGAACCACGATTTACTGCAACAGCTTATTGGGAGACCGCATTTGGTAAGCGAAGAAATCAGATTTGGACAGAGCTATCCTACTTCAATCTCTCCAATAATTCGCAGACAGACTATGCAGGGCGTGAGCTCTCCATGCACATCCCATTTTTGGCATATGCGGAAAGTAACGATCTTAGTACCTCTGGCCTGAACTTGAATAATGACTGTTCTATTTATCTAGATACAAATCGTAATTATTTATTGGAGGCTGGAGTCAAGGGCTCTTGGAGCTTTACCACTAATTATAGGACGCATGACGAGAGCAGAAGCCTAGGCACTCCAATCCATCAGAAGAATAATATACGATGGGATGAACTTATTATCACCCCTTACATAAGCAGTACGCTTAAGTTTAGTAAGCAGTGGTGGATGCGTCTAGGGTTGAGATATGTTGGTACGAAGTCTCATCTACGACAGATAGACAAGACTTCAACAGCTATCCCAGAAGTATCAAGGTACGATGATGTGCTCCTGCCGACACTTCACGCCAGCTATACGCCATCGTCACGCCATCAAGTGACATTGACATTCAATAGCTCTATAGAACGCCCCAAGTTCAAAGATCTCAATCCCTTTGTATGGCAGATCAATGAACATTCTTTCTACCGAGGGAATACAAACCTACATCCACAGCAATACTATACGACTAGTTTAGGATATACATTCATGAATGCATTATCCATCCGAGGATGTGCGAAAAGAGGTATAGGAATAATTACAGCCCTTTCGACGATGCAGGGCAACCAAGTATATACACAAGTGGAAAATGCCCAAAATAATCTGTTTTTGGGTATAGAGGTTGGGTATTATTTCGACAAGTTGAGCTGGATGAATGCCAATATAGACGGCTACTATGGACAGAATAAATACACCTCGAAAAGTCAATATCTCTTGCCCAAGACTCAAGGTAATGAATGGGGCGTGAGTGGATATATAGACTTTACGTTCAATAAGAATCGTACATGGACGGGATACATCTCGGGAGATTATACTGGTCGCAAACATACGACCGTGGCAACCATAGAGCCTCAGTATGACCTAGGTATGGGGATGAACTATTTTTTGCTGGATAGACGATTGTCCATCTCTGTAGCAGGGATGAATTTGCTGTCATCTAGACACAAAGGGGTTAGCCATCGTCAGGGATACTCTATAGCGTTCGATAATAGATACAACTATCCTACTCTGTACGTGTCTATATCTTACAAGTTCTCCAACGCCAAAGACAAATCTACATCTCGCTCCTCTAGAGCTACCCAAGATATTGAACGTAGATTCTAATTGCTTCATATGAAGATAATCAAACAGTGCGATGCAATGGATTGTGGCCCATCATGCTTAGCTATGATAGCTGGGCATTACGGGCTGCGACTAGAACGAGACGACTTACGTCATTCTTGCTCCCTTGGCAAAGAAGGGGTTTCTTTGCTTGCCATAAGTAAAGCTGCAGAGAAAGTAGGCTTTAAGACAATAGGAGGTCGGTTAAATTTAAAGATGCTAGCTACAGAAGTTCCTTTACCTTGTATTGCTCATTGGAATCAGAATCACTTTGTAGTAGTATATAAAATAAAAAAGAATCGAAGAAATAAGTACATCGTCTATGTAGCTGATCCAGGAAAAGGACTTGTAACATACACAAAGGAGGAATTTTGTGAGCATTGGATTTGCACTCAAACTAATGGCGAAGAAAGAGGTATTGCCCTGTTACTTGAACCTACAGAACAATTCTACTCTCAAAATGATTCAAAAACAGGACAGATTAAAAATCGAGTGTTTTTTTTATGGAGATACCTTAAAAAATATCAGAAGTTCCTTATACAACTAATATTCGGACTATTGCTAGGATCTCTACTTCAACTTATCCTTCCATTCCTCACTCAAGCCATCGTGGATACAGGAATCGGAGGAAAAGATCTTGGTTTTGTATGGCTGGTATTATTAGCACAAATGATGCTCCTTTTCAGCCGTACTTTCATTGACTTCATTCGTTCTAAGATACTCCTACATATTTCTACTCGTATCAACATTTCACTCTTGTCGGACTTTTTCATTAAACTGATGAAACTTCCGATGAAGTTTTTTGACACCAAACTGATGGGCGACTTGTTGCAACGTATCGAAGATCATCGCCGTGTGGAGCAATTCCTAACATCAAGCAGTCTGAGTCTACTATTCTCTTTCTTCACATTCCTTATATTTGGTATCGTTCTTGCGGTTTATAATATCGGCATCTTCCTTGTCTTTCTTTTGGGGACATTAGTTTATGCAGGCTGGATTATCCTCTTTCTCAAAAAGCGCAGACAGTTGGACTACAAATACTTTGAGCAAGCAGGAAAAAACCGTAATGTAACCTATCAGCTCATTGGTGGTATGCAGGAGATTAAGTTGCAAGGATGCGAGCAGCGTAAGCGTTGGGAATGGGAGGACGTGCAAGCCGACCTCTTCAAGGTCAATCTGCAATCCTTAAATCTACAACAAGTACAACAGGTTGGGAGCATGACTATCAATGAGGTGAAGAATATCCTCATTACCATTCTTGCAGCCACAGCCGTGATACACGGTAATATGACCCTCGGTATGATGTTGGCAGTGCAGTATATTATCGGACAACTCAACAGTCCCGTGGAGCAACTCATCCAATTCATCTACTCTTGGCAGGACGTAAGCATCAGTTTGGACCGTATGAATGAAATACATACCGAAACCAACGAGGAGAATACGAAACGTACAAGGAACAACTATACCGAAGAGTCTATAGATGGGCATTCGCTTGCAATAAAAGACCTTTCATTCAAATACGACAT
>ENA-OWND01000405-OWND01000405.1-metagenome-genome-assembly--contig:-NODE-405-length-30111-cov-4.697398_pt1 | contig 30111 bp, 21 predicted proteins | sample MGYA00245342_ERZ651119 | MGnify/ENA primary metagenome ERZ651119 (study PRJEB26857, sample SAMEA4031756) | metagenome | biome: human; feature: oral; material: saliva | place: Philippines | collected 2014... | reverse complement strand
TTTGAAAATATCCTTATTAAAAAAAATATAGAATATAAAATTTTTGATGAAGTTGAAGTTGATCCTGCTTTTGAAATTGTAAATACCGCTCCGCCGGTTACTATACCTTCTGGCTGAGTGCTCAGGAAAAACTGGGCTTTGCAGTGCAAAATGTCACAGCCATCGCCAAACTTTCGGACAGTACCCTTTTCGTCTTCAGAGGGATGGATGATGTGGTATTACCCAATCTCATGCAACGAGCCGAGTATCAAAATCTATTTGAGGTGGTACATCTGAGTGGCTCACATGTATCCTATCAGGATCGTTACCCCTCTGAATTCGGCAAATTCACCTCGGAAAACCTTCCCTCTCATCATGACGAATCAAAGGATGCAGTCGTGGCGCACTATGTCAATAGTCTGTACTACACGGATTATATTCTCGGCGAGATTGAGCGAAAATACGCAAATGAAGATGCGATCATCATCTACCTTTCGGATCACGGACAGGTACTCTATGATGCACCCAACAACCCCAATTTGGTCGGCCATTCATTTAGCCAACAAGGTGTGTCTATCCCCCTGTTTATCTATCTCAGTCCATCTATGAGAACCAAATACCCGGAGCTTATCCCTCGATTGCAATCCATTAGGAGCCGACGCATCATGACCGATGTCCTGCCCTATGCTATTATGGGACTCTTAGGAATAGAATCTCCACTCTACAATCCGGAGCTGGACTTTTGGGGCACCGGTTATGATGAACATCGCCCTCGTGTTATATACTCGGATGATTCATCTTTGGTTATTGACTGATTCGATATCGGTTATCGATCTTTGTACACAGAACTACCCTCAAGGGCGTTCGACACTTAGCTTTGAACTTAGAGCACCTCATGGATGGCTGAGTCAGTCTCATGGTTTTGAACAGATAAGAAGAAAGGATTGCTTTTGGGAAATATACCCCCACGAAGCAATAATACCTCAAAGAGCAAACCGGTGTACACCCAATAGTGTCCTAAACGTTTTTGAGTACAGAACACTGTAGTTCAGATCGAATCTTTTTCCACTTTGGATAGCTTGGCAAACCGAAGTAACAGACGTTTGCGTCCTACCTGCTGAAACGAAACCTCAGCCTTGGCATTATCGCCTTCTCCTTCGAGGGATTCGATGATTCCTATTCCGAAGCGCGCATGTGCCACTGTGTCGCCCACGCACAAATCTCCTATCTGCTGATGAACCATTCGCTCCTCATGAACAGGAGAGGAGCCGACGCGTACCAGCCGTCTGCGAATCGGCTCCGGCTGAGGCAATCTTTCGAAAGCATCGCTCCGAGAAAAATGGATGGGAAGTTCGTCACCTTGGCTGTGCCCTCCTAACATTTCTTGTGGCACACGTCGCTCAACGTATGCATCATCAAGTTCTTGTAAGAAGCGGCTCGGACGCGAACGCTCTGTTCGTCCGTTTCGGGAGCGTTCCGCAGCAAAACTGATATGACAGGATTCTTTGGCACGAGTGATAGCCACATAGAAGAGACGACGCTCTTCCTCAAGACCCTGTTCGGTAGCATTCATCATCGAAGGGAAAAGATTTTCTTCCATACCAACGATAAAAATATGCTTGAACTCAAGTCCCTTTGCAGCATGTACCGTCATCAGGGTGACATAATCTCCGACCACTCCCTCGGTATCTTGGTCCGTCAGGAGTACAACCTCGTTTAGGAACGTTCCCAAGGAGGGTTTCTCTCCCCTTTCTTCGGCGTAAGAAGTGCCGTATTCCTCAATGCCGTTGAGCAATTCTTTGAGGTTTTCCTGCCGACTTATTCCCTCGATACTTTTGTCAGAAAAAATTTCTGCCGAGATCCCGCTCCGTTTGACCACATCGGCTGCTTGTTCGTACAAAGATTCGTATTCGGACTCCTGAAGTTCACGGATGAGGGAAACGAACTCACCAAGACGGCGTCGGGCTGTAGCACTAAGATCGGGAAGACCCTTCTGCGATTCGGACAGTACGTCCCACAACGAACGAGAAGAAGCCGTGGCTATCTCGTTAAGACGAGACAGAGTGGTATCTCCTATTCCTCGCTTGGGATAATTGATTACACGCCTGAGTGCTTCGTCATCATTGGGATTTACGATTAGACGAAAATAGGCCAGGACGTCCTTGATCTCTTTTCGCGAATAGAACGAAAGCCCACCGTATATACGAAAAGGGATATTGTGTTTGCGAAGTGCTTCCTCGAAAACTCGGCTCTGCGCATTAGTGCGGTACAGAATGGCGAAATCGGAATAAGGACAATGCTCTTGCATGCGTCGCTCGACGATCGAATCCGCTACCGTATAAGCCTCCAAATACCCCGACAGACAACCCGTCAGGCGAATACGCTCACCTACTTGTTTGTTCGAAAAAACTTGCTTGGGGATTCGCCCCTCATTGTGAGCAATCAAGCTATTGGCAGCATTGACGATGCTCTGTGTACTCCGATAGTTCTCCTCAAGTTTGAAAAGTTTGCTCCCGGGGAACGACTTTGAAAAGCCCAGAATGTTTTCCAGTTTGGCACCACGGAAACTGTATATACTCTGAGCATCATCCCCAACGACGAATACCTTGCCTTTCACCCCCATCAACTGCCTGGCAATCAAATACTGTGCAAAGTTGGTATCCTGATATTCGTCGATCAATAAATAATCGATGCGGTCACGGTAGGTCTGCAAGACATCCGGAAAATCACGAAAAAGGACATTGATTTTGAAAAGCAGATCATCGAAATCCATGGCATTATTCTGCTTGCACAGAATGGTATAAAGAGAATAAATCTCTGCCATCCGAGGCATTCGACAGTCTATATCATATCGGGAGAGATCCTTATTGGCAGCATACGATTCGGGAGAGATCAGCTGATTCTTAGCCATCGATATACGATGTTGTACAGCGTTGAGGCGATATACCTTATCATCGATATTCATGCGCTTCACCACATGACGCAGCAAGCTCTTGGTATCGTTCGTATCGTATATGCTGAAGTCGCGAGTATATCCGAGGTGTGTCGCATTCTCTCTAAGTATACGAGAGAAAACGGAATGGAATGTACCCATCTGTATCCTGTAAGCAGCAGGTCCGATCTCGCTTGCCACACGTTCTTTCATCTCTTTGGCAGCTTTGTTCGTAAAGGTTAGTGCCATCAGCCTTGCGGGATCGTAGCCGGAGCGAATCAGGTGCAGCAATTTATAAACGAGTACCCGTGTTTTGCCGGAGCCTGCCCCGGCTATCACCAAGGCAGGCCCGTCATTATAAAGAACGGCAGCCTTTTGGCTGTCGTTCAATGATGAGAGATAGTCTTCGGACATTACGATGCCCCGACAATCATACTGATTCTTTTAAGAAATACTTCTCGCAGCGTATCATTCGAGAGAACACGATTAAGATGACGCAGGAGTTTGTCTATCTCTTCTTCCGCATCAGTACCATGCAGCAAAATTTCTGCCGTACGGATAGGAGGAAGCATTTCGTTCATTTCTCTAATCGAATCGGATGTGTACAAGAACATGAAGTCGCGCACATCATCAGGCAGATTGGAGCCATCATTTCTAAGCGGGAAGATAGGACGATAGTCTCGGATAAAGCGATAGAACGGGCCTAAGATAAAGGGATCTATATGCTGTACCACAGAGGAGAACTGAACAGGGGTGAGATCTTCGATGGTCTCCAGATTCATATAAAGATGGTCGATCTGCATCCTCTTGATAGCCACCGAAACGGGATCGCGCCACTCCTTCAAACGAGCGGCCTGCTCCACAAACATGAACGTACAAGGGGGAACATTATTAGCCACCTTCTTGACAAAGGCAGATGCATGCATCACCTCAATGGGCAAGCGGCGAAGAGCAGGATTGGCAAAGGCATTGCGCCAAAGGATAAAGCGCTGGGGATCATTGATAATCACATATCCCGTAGCCCCGGGCTGATCGCGCAAATATACATCGGCAAGAGCAACGACTTCGCGGACAATTACATCAGAAGGAAGACCGACCATCACACCATGTCCTTCATATGCCAAATCGTACACATGCCTACGCATTTCTTCCGGCATATCGGCCGTGTATTCATTATCGACACGCTTATCAGGATTGGTCTCACGTAAATAATCTTGCCACTCCATCCTGCGACAATGCTCCTGGGTCAGATCAAATACATCTTCATAACAACGGAATGAAGCAGCTATATCCTTGGCCTCATCACAAATCTGCGGTAAGAAGCTGTAGTTCTCAGGAGGCAAAGTACCCGATTCATCGAAAAAGCGAGCACGCAAGGCCTCGAAGCGTGCCGTCTCTTCTCGTCCAACACGCATCTTGATGCTCCGTCCGCCTTTATAGCTTACATAGATGGAGCTATACTCAGGCGTATAGTCAAATTCGCCCCAAGGATAACCGGGTACCTGATCTTGAAGAAAGAGTGTTACTGCCTCGATATGCTTGCATGTTCCAAGCCCATTCGTTCTAAAATCGAGACAAGAACAATAATTCCGTTCGCTCCGAACACCACGGAATGCAACTCGGTATCGGTTGCGGCCGTTTGCGACCAAATAATCGCCCCATATCCGATTCTCATCCAAATGTTCAACATCGAAAGGATTCTGTTCAGCAAATTCTCTTCTTAATCCTACTTGCCACTCTTCTACGGTCATGCCTTCCGGACAAAACCGATTAGACAATTTCTGTTCTTTCATTGAATAAACCTTCTTTTACTTTACATTATATATTGTCTGCAGAATTCATGTGTACAGTATCAATCCGGCCTTTTTCGAGTTCGGCTTTCACAAATTGAGCTGTATAACTATTCTTGCATTCTATTATATCCTCCATTTTCCCTTGGTAAAGCAACTGTCCGCCACCTGCTCCTCCCTCCGGTCCTATATCAATCAAATAATCCGCACAGCGGATCACATCCAAATTATGTTCGATCACTATTACCGTATTCCCTCTCTCTATCAGTCGATTAAGGATCCCCAACAAAACGCGTACATCTTCGAAATGTAAGCCCGTAGTCGGTTCATCTAATACATAGAGTGTATTTCCCGTGTCACGTTTACTCAGCTCGGTGGCTAATTTAACACGTTGACACTCTCCTCCCGACAAAGTCGAGGATGGTTGTCCCAGTTTGATATAGCCCAAACCGACCTCCTGTAAAACGGAAAGCTTGGATAAAATATGAGGTACATGTTCGAAAAATTCGACAGCCTTATTGATAGTCATATCCAAAACATCCGCAATGGATTTTCCTTTGTAACGGACTTCGAGTGTCTCCCTGTTGTATCGCTTTCCCCGGCATCCCTCACACGGAGCAAATACATCGGGCAAAAAATTCATTTCGATCGTCTTGTAGCCATTACCCTTACAAACCTCACAGCGTCCGCCTTTGACGTTGAAAGAAAAACGCCCCGGCTTATATCCACGAGCTTTACTCTCGGGCAGACCGACAAAAAGAGCGCGAATATCGGTAAACAATCCCGTATATGTGGCTGCATTGCTTCTAAGCGTCCGCCCGATAGGACTTTGGTCTACGGCTATTATCTTATCTATATGCTCTAACCCCTCTATGCGGTCGTAGGGCATCGGATCCTGCAAAGAGCGGTACAGCTTTTGGCTGATAGCAGGGAATAGAGTCTTATTGATCAATGTACTTTTCCCACTACCGGAGACCCCGGTAACACATATAAATACCCCGAGCGGAAAGATAACGTCTATATTCTGCAGGTTATTGCCTTTGGCTCCAAATAATTTTATCGTTTTCCCACTACCATCTCTCCTTCCGATCGACTTTTCTATACGCTTTCGTCCACTTATATAATCGGCAGTCAGGGTATTAGCCTGCACCATCTCTTCCGGACTACCTGCAAACACCACTTCACCACCATGTCTGCCGGCTCGTGGTCCTAAGTCTATTACATAGTCGGCGTGCAGCATCATATCCTGATCATGCTCCACCACTACCACTGTATTGCCTATATCACGCAAATCCTGAAGCGAATGAATCAACCGAAGATTGTCCCTTTGGTGAAGACCGATACTCGGTTCATCCAATATGTACAAGACCTCAACCAGTTTGCTCCCGATCTGCGTAGCCAAACGAATACGCTGGCTTTCTCCTCCGGATAAGGATGCTGCAGCTCGGTTCATCGTCAAGTACTCCAACCCCACATCTTTAAGAAACCCCAAGCGTGTCCGTATCTCTTTCAGTATTTCTATAGAAATAGCCCGTTGCGTATCCAAAAGATGTTCATCCAGAGAATCTACCCATTCAATAAGAGTCTTGATGTCCATTGCATTCACTTCTGCAATGTCCTTGCCGGCCAAACGATAGGACAGAGCTTCTTTGTTCAGACGCTTGCCGGCACAGTCGGGGCAAGTTGTAGTCTTGAGAAACTGATCTGCCCATTTCTGCGCAGTAGCCGAAGCATCCGATTCTTCTGCCTGCATCAATATATACTTAGCCACGCCATCGAAGCTGAGAGCATACCTCGACTGCCCCAAAGCTTTGTTGTTTATGGTCAGTAGTTCGTCTGTACCATATAGGATATCCTCGATCAACTCTTCCGGCAAATCGCGCAAAGGCGTTTTGATCGTCACATCATACTTCTCGCACAATGCCTCTATTTGCCAAAAGAAAAGATTGTTTTTGTATTTGCCCAATGGCTCAATGCCACCTTCGTATATACTCTTCTCACGAGATGGAATGATCTTGTCCATATCCGGCAGATTCACTTCGCCCAAGCCCTTACAGCGCGGGCAATAGCCATGAGGGGAATTGAAACTGAAATTGTGCGGAGCCGGATCGCTATACGAAATTCCCGTATCAGGACACATCATCATCCGACTAAAATGTCCCACTTCGTTTTTTTCCGAATCCAACACCATCACAAGCCCTTCGCCTTCACGCATAGCCAGTGCCAAGCTCTCCGCTATACGTTTGCTTTGATTCGATGCTACGCACAGCTTGTCGATCTGCACTTCGACGTCATGCATTTTATAGCGATCAAGCTTCATCCCATGCAAAATCTCGCGAATCTCACCATCCACGCGTACGTGCAGATAGCCTTTCTTACGAAGCCTTTCGAATAGCTCCTTATAATGCCCCTTACGCGAGCGAACCACCGGGGCTAACAAAGCTATCTTACGGCCATCATACTTTTCCAAAATGAGGTGGAAGATTTGCTCCTCGGTGTATTTCACCATCTTCTTTCCTCCGGCATAAGAATAAGCCTCAGCAACACGAGCATAGAGCAAACGAAAGAAGTCGTACACCTCTGTAACGGTACCGACAGTCGATCTCGGATTCCGATTGGTCGTCTTCTGTTCTATGGAAATGACCGGACTCAGCCCTTTTATCTCGTCCACGTCGGGGCGCTCCATACCACCACCGAGGAAATTCCGCGCATAAGCCGAAAAAGTTTCTATGTACCGTCGCTGTCCTTCGGCAAAAAGGGTATCGAAAGCCAATGACGACTTTCCGCTACCACTCATTCCCGTGATGACTGTAAGGCTATGACGCGGAATGCACACATCGATATTCTTCAGATTGTGCACCCGTGCTCCATAGACTTCCACAGCATCGTGTCGAGCTATCTTGTCTTTTACGTTTATAACTGTATCGTGCATATATTTCCGACCACTTCCTCATACATTGCTCATAGTATTAGAACAATCGGAAAGGTCGATTCGTTTTTTGCTATCGTGGGAGGTTTCCCCCCAAAGGTATTTCGTATGCAGGTCGGAGTATATTGATATCCCCTTTTCGCTTGTATTTGATTCCGTCCGCTCCTTCTGCCTCGATCACATAATAGTACACGCCCGTAGGCATCATCTTGCCTCTGTACTTGCCGTCCCAACCTTCATCCGGATTGGTCCAACGAAATATCTGCTTTCCCCAGCTATCGAATATACGCCCGTCAAAATGAACAAGAGAGGAATGCTTCACTCGGAATACATCGTTTACACCAGGACTACCGTAAGGGCTGAAAGCATTGGGTACAATCAGACTGGACTCTGCCACCTTAAAATAGTTTTCCAGCAAAACCTCATCAGTACAAGTCCCCGTTCTGTTAGTTGCCTGTAGCAGAATGCTATATATGCCGGCCTGGCGGAATGTAAACTCCGTAGAAGTTCCATTATAGACAAGGACACTGTTTTCAGCCCCCTCCTCCGTCCGATAGATACGCCAGACAAAATTGGCAGCCGAAGGCTCATTGCCGTATGCAGCAAGCATCACGGTAAAAGGAGCCGACACGAGAGAAGCATCTCCCTCTTCGGGCGTATTATCTCCTATTGCGCTCCCGCCATCCACCTTGTCCACGAAAGCATACACTTCTACTTTCGGTGTCAGAATTTCATCCGTGGCGACGGCAGTGAAAGGCAACGATAGCTCCTTAGTAAAGCGATCGCCATGGATCGTGTAAACGGCATCTGCCAACGATGCCGACACCACAAGAGTTCGTTCGTCATCCGATGCTTCAACCTCAACTTCCTTGGTGGAAGGTCGAAACAGGCGAGCTTCGGCATCCCATTCCATATCCGGATAGGAAATTTGCACATGTCGATCCAAGCGACGGGGTATACCATTCGGCTGAAAATAGGGAATAGGCCGGATGGCTGCATCCACAGCTAAGTCCATCGAGATACAGGGAGAGGTCTCGGAGGGTTTCCCCGTAACAGCGGAAACAAATAAGGCATAGTCAGCATAGTTGCTTATCCAATAGTACTGAGGCAGTCTTCCATCTCCGGACACGAAATAACCACAGTTGAGCTGAGGAGCGGTCAGTGTCCACATACCATCCGAATATGTAGCTGTAGTCACTTCTTCCGCTTCGATAGCTTTGGTCGTATAGCGATACAACTTTCCTGTACCTGCTCCGGCAAAACGCAGGATGACAGATGCGGGATTCAGTGTATGCAGCATAAAAACCTGCAAGCGATTGGGTGAATCATCCAGAGCTTTCATACTCGGTGCACCGACTATCTGTATCTGTGCCTTTGCTGTGCCGAAAGCTAACATGGAGAGCAAACACAGCTTTAAGAGTGTACACAACTGATTATTTCCTTTCATCCGATTGTTTTTCTTTTTTATCCGGCCAATGATTTTATTCGTGAGAGCGAATGGAAAGAAGGAAGAGCACGAGAGATGCCCGGCTGACAGAGCATCAGTATTCCATTGTCTTGGCAAAGACGAAGTTCTTGAGCGACGTACAATCCGAAGAGTTCAGCGTAGCACTCGATCCTTCCCACTCCTTACTGCCATGACGGATGTAAATGATCTTGTCCCCGATTGTCTTCACGGAGTTCATGTCATGAGTATTGACTACTGTGGTAATACCATGCTCTTGTGTAAGACTATGTATAAGATCGTCTATTACGAGCGAAGTCTTCGGATCCAAACCGGAGTTAGGCTCGTCACAAAAGAGATACTTCGGCCCCAAAGCAATCGCACGGGCAATGGCAGCCCGTTTCATCATACCGCCACTAATTTCGCTGGGATACTTATGTCTGGCATCGGAAAGCCCCACCCGATGCAATAGATACTTAGCCCTCTCTCGACGGACTGCCGGCTTATCGCTCGAAAACATATTCATCGGGAACATAACGTTCTCCATGACAGTCATACTGTCGAAGAGCGCAGAACCCTGAAAAAGCATACCGACTTCGCGCCGCAGAATTTTCAGCTCACGCTCACTCATAATCGTAATATCTCGACCATCATACAATACCTCTCCCGATGTAGGAGCAATAAGCCCGATGATGCACTTCAGCAGGACGGTCTTACCCGCTCCGCTGCGTCCGATGATCAGATTGGTTTTGCCCGTCTCGAATGTCGCCGAGATATTGTTGAGTACTTTCTTGTCTTCAAACTGCTTACTGACTTCTCTGACTTCGATCATAATACGTTAGTATAACATTTACGCAAGCAATAAATTCGTGAGGAGTAAATCCGCCACAAGCACCAATATACTGCACTGAACCACAGCGTTGGTACTTGCTTTCCCCACCTGCAATGCTCCACCTTTCACCGTATAGCCGTAGTAACCGGCCACGCTCGATATGATGAAAGCATAGGCCACCGACTTGATAATGGAGTAAAACACATTATAAGGGGAAAAGAAAAGCTGCAAACCGTACTCAAAGTCGCTCCGAGGCAAATTCGGCACCAACGAACAGGCCAGATAACCACCGACAATACCCGTGGACATGCTGATTATACTCAGAACCGGAACGAACAGCATGAATCCGATGATTTTAGGCAGGATCAGATAATTGGCCGAGTTCACACCCATCACCTCCATAGCATCGATCTGCTCAGTCACACGCATGGTTCCCAATTCGGAGGCAATACTCGACCCCACCTTACCGGCCAGAATGAGACACATAACCGTGGAAGAAAACTCCAACAGAATGATCTCTCGTGTGGAATAACCTATCGTAAAGCGCGGAATGAGCGGAGAGGTCATATTCAGAGATAGCTGGATAGTGATAACGGCTCCGATGAAGAACGAAATGATAATTACGATCCAAACCGAATCCACTCCGAGCTTGTCTATCTCCTTAATCAATTCCCTGAATGACATCCTCCACCTGTTAGGCAGAGAGAATGTCCGCTGCATCAATTTTGTGTACTCTCCTATCTGTTGCAGAGTTTTATTGTTCATTCGCTTTGCTTTGGATTAGTCCCGACAAATATACGAGGTTTCGGACAAAACGCTCCGAAAGAAAAATTTTCCAAATCAACAATTACCATGTACAAAGGCTAAAGCCTCCTATCTTCCCTTTCTGCTGAAACCTGCATTCATATAAATAGAAAAAGCCCCTTGAAAAAGAGGTCAAAAGACATATTCCAAGAGGCTTTTTAGAGACAAACTCAATCGATCACGCTACAACAGAGCGACTATACCTGCACCTTATGACTGAATACCTGTCCGGAAGAGAGCCGCACCGAGACTACGTAAATACCGCTTCGCTTTAGTCCGTTAGTATCTATGTCCGAATAGATTTTATTATCAATGGTTTGCCGAAGTACCATCCTGCCAGCCAGGTCGAAAAGCAATACCTCAGACACCGGAGTTTCACTTTCGATCCTTATCTTCCCGGCCAAAGTATAGACATCCACTCCTTGTACAACTGTCGGAGAAATGAAAGAGGTTATAAAAGACTCTTTGCTCCTGAGCATAATCCCACCAACTTTCGCATAAAGAAGTTTGTCCCAAGGACTATAGAAGAAAGTGTCAAATATCAGGCCTCCGTATATTTCATCTTCATACCACTCAAAATCAAAGACAGATGCGTCAGAAACACAAACCCTTGTCCGACCATCTACTCCGTTAGGAGTCCCGAAGACTTCACAAGCAATCTTGTTGTCGTCCATCATGCATATATTTTGAACGATCGCATTCTGTATATCTCCGCCAACAGGTTGCCATTTGCCTTCATCTGCTTTTCTGATCGCAAGGACTCCACTCATAAGTTCTGTATATGAAGTAACAAGAGCTACTATATCACCTTCTTTATTAGAGCACATGGATGCAATAATCGAGTTACTCAATTCACTTTCCGAGATATCGACGAACTCACCGTTCTGATAAGTAAGGATAGTCGTAGACATTGTGGTTTCATGCATCAATGCCAGATAGATGGTGCCACTATTCGTAGCCTCTGCAAAGCGACAGCTCATAGGAGTAGAGTCTTCATAGATAGTGTTGAACTCGAAATCATTTACACCTGATGCGAAGATGTGATGCCTGGTACCTATATAAGTCACCCCTGTCGAAGAGCGAAAAACAGCCATACCATACTCATATGTAGACTCAGAAGTTTTGAATATACACCTCCATTCGTTCTGCTCGTTTATATAAAGTTGATACTCTTGATCCCGAGAAGAAGTCGTACATACATAAACTCTGCCATATGCATCTGTCTGAATATCCGCAACTATCTTGTCATCAAAATACGGATCATGCTTCCACCACTGTTCATTATCGCCTAATGGTCGATAGTACATACCCAATTGCTCAGAAGTATAATTTGCTCCCTGCTGAATCCTTTTTGTCACGGTTACATAGATTGTTCCCTTTGAATCAATCCCCATATTGGGAATTATATACTTGACGTTAGGCTCATTACTGATAAAAGGAGGAGCTATTTCTTTCCAAAAGCTCTGTGCGTTTCCGCCCAATACACCTGACATCATTAAAGTCAGGCACAGAATAATTTGTTGAACTGTTGTTTTCATTTCCTTTTCGATTATTAGTTATTTATCATTTTATTTCATCTGCATCTTTCGACTACCTACTTCCTTGCCATTTACAATCAGAGAATATACAGAGCAAATCCCTGAAATACATCACCATATGACATATGCCGAAAGATAAATAATTATATCAAAAACGACAAAATCACAAAAGAAAATTCTCTTTTACCGCTCAAAATCGGTTTTCGGTTTTCAAAGCATGCCTGCATAAAAATAGCAACACCTCTCAGATAGAGGAAAAATAAAAATCCGTCCTTGCGGAACAACAGATCGCCAAGAAGAAAAACAGGCCGGAAAAACAAAAGAGCTGCCTCGGGGGAGGCAGCTCTTTTGCTGTTACAGAGCCTAACGACTCTTTTTTCTATTTAGTGGCGGAGCAATGACTTGAAGCCTCCGTCGTTTGCATACTTGGCAAACTCCAGATCCGTAGCGGCTTTCTTCATCATACTGCTATCGAGACTGATGGATTCACGGAGCGAATTTATTACAACGTCCAAGTTGTTCGTACGTGCAGCCACAACAGCCATGAGGTAATAAGTAGTAGCATCGGGATTCTTTATCCCGTTCAAGATTTCTTGTGCTCGGTTGTAGTCGCGATTGAGGATATTGGCCACGGCAGCATTGTTGCTCTCGGTCTTACCGAAAGCCGCTACAGCCTGGGCATAATTGCCCTCTTGCAGATAGAGCAAACCAAGAGCTTCGCCCAATTCGGGCACATTGGCAGCCGAGCCGAAATACTGCTTAGCCTGCTCTACATTACCCTCGTTAAGAGCCAATAGTCCAAGGTTCATATCCGTTTCTGCATTGGGCTTCACGCTTGCAGCCTTTTGGAACCAAGTACGAGCACCCTCCAAATCACCGCTGCGATAACGCATCATACCGATATTGTTATAAGCACGATAGTCATCCGGATAGATCTGAGTAGCCACCTTGTAAATATCTTCCTTCTGAGCAGGAGATTCGAGCAGAGTAGCACTATAGAGCAGTTCCTCCACAGTCAGCCGGCCGGGATTCTGGGCTGCAAGACGTTTGATCTCGTCATCGCTCTTACCTATGATTTCGACATTGGCGATAAGGCGCGAACGACGCAATTGGGGCAGGATATCATCCGCCAGCTGTCTGAATACGGTAGAGATATTCTTGATCTCCTGCTCACGCTGCTCGGGATCCGGATACATGGCAAGAACACGCAGAACAAGTTCCTTGTCCTGAATATCGCTTTTCTCCACAAGCTGCTTGAAGCCTTCCCAGTCCTGTGCCGTATAGTGTGCATTGATCTCTACATCCTTGATGTTGCTCTTTTGGAATTGTTTCTTCAGAGCAGTGGTCGTATTTTTCTCGCGCTGCTCGGACAGCTTTTCGTTCAGCTCCACACCGCCATCAGGAGAAGCGTAGGCTTGTACCTCCACCGTTACATCCTGATTGGGAGCATCCTTGGCATTGGCCACCAAGTCTTTCCAGTCTTTCACCTCACCCTTGTTGATTTCTTGTGCACGAATCTGTGCCTGTTGGATGAGGAACATAATATTTGCATCATAGGCTTGCTTGATGATGCGCTGGAATGCATCCGGAGCGATTGCCGCCGATGCATTAAGAGCAGAAGCCAAGGCTTCCGTACTGATTACACCATCAGCGATTTTGAGATCCGGAAGATTTATTTTCTTCCCTTTTACTTTGGCTTCGAAGGTTAAGAAGAGTTCACTCTTGTCCATGGCCGGCTTATAAGGGAAAGAGAATACGAGCTGCTGATTGCCACCATTGTCATAGCTGACTACGCGCTCATTGCCAAGTACTTTTTCTCCCTGAAAAAGGAATGAAGGTCCCCATGATTCACCTGTAGCATAGCGCAGCACAGGCTTCACTGTAAGTTCGGCTTTCTTATTGAACCACTTGGCAGGAAAAGCGATACTCACGGTCACAGGCACTTTGCTTCCCACGACTTCGAGTGGTTGTGGCTCAGCCTTTACCAAATCGGCAGTCACAGGACGTAATTTGCCGGAGCAGGAAGAGATGACTACCGCTGCCGCGCAAACGAGTAGTACAGAAAAGATTTTCTTAAGCATAGTTTTTCATTGTCAATTGTTGAAACCGGAACAAAGCTACCATTTTTTCTCTGTCTTATTCCATATCCATAAATTCGGAGTCGCCCGTTCCACTGTATATATTCTTACAGTGAAAAGATTCCGGCAGAAAGACACCAACGATAGGAAGACATTTACATACATAAGTCAGAAAAAACCTTAGCCTTTATCTTCCGTATCTCTTTGAGTCTTCACTTTAAGGAAGAGCTTCGGTTTTGCAGTTCTCATACGATAGAAAACTAAGATCAAGGCTAGGCCATAGAAGATCTGGCGCATATTGGCTGCAATGGACGAGGGCATCCCGACAAAGCGAAGTGCCTCGGGAAGCAAGACCAAGAAAGCTGCTGCATAAAAGATATGCAATAAACGTCTCATTCCACCGATAATCACAATACTTAGAATAAAAATAGACTCATCCACCGTGAAGCTGCTCGGATCAATATAGCTGATGTAGTGTGCATAGATCACCCCAGCGATAGAGGCAAGCATCCCGCTGATCACAAAAGAAATAGTCTTGGCCCCTGCTACATCCTTACCTAAGCTCTTGGTGTAGACCTCATCCTCACTGAGGGCAATGAGTACCCGACCAAAGGGCGAGTGCGTCAGTCGATGTAGCACAAACCACACTACTCCAGCCAAGACTGCCCCAAGCAGGCAATAGGCGACCTTGCTCTCCAGCTCCACTCCTGACACTATGGCGAAAGCCGGGATACCGGGAATCCCCAAGGGGCCATGAGTTACGCTCTGCCAGTTATTCATGATTGAGTAAATCACAACCTGAATGCCGAGGGTGATGATGATGTAGTAGTCATCGACCGTCTTGGCTGCCACACGAGCCACAACCCAAGCTAAGCCTCCCGAGAGTAGCATCGCCACGGGAATATTCAGCATCGCAGGTGTCCCCCAGTGTATCGACATCAGAGCTGTCATATAAGCTCCCAAACCATAGAAGCCCGCATGCGCCAAAGATACCTGACCGCTATACCCTGCCACTAAGCTAAGCGACTGTGCCAAAATCGTGTAGATACAAATCAGCACAAACAGATGCAGCAAATACTCCATTAGATCTCTGCTTTTTTGAGTTGCTTGCCACTAAAGCCGTATGGACGGAAGTAGAGGAATACAATCAAGATGATATAGGCCGTGGCATTCATCCATTTGCTATCGATGTAGTAAGCCGATAGATGCTGTGCTGTAGCCAGCAGGAGGGAACCAAGGAGGAGGTAGCGCATACGCCCCATTCCCCCAATGATCATGGCCACCACGCCATAGAGGAGCCAATTGAAGCCCATCGTCGGGGTCATATCTATGTCGGCCGCAATCAAAATTCCAGCACAGGCGGCTAGCCCCGTGCCAATCCCCATGCTCCAAGCTACGGCCTTGGTCTCAGAAATCCCCAAAACGCTACTGAGCTCAGGATTGGAGGCCACGGCCTTAATCTGACGTCCAATGTGCGTACGCTGCATGAAGAGGTGGACAAAAAACAATAAGATAATCGAACTCACAATCGTGATGATCTGTACATCGGTTATGTAGGCTCCCATAAATTCGTGCCCAACCTTGATCTCCCACGTCCTAAAGCTCAGCGTACTATCCCCCCAAATCATGGAGATCACATTCTGCAGCACCACGTACAGCCCCAGTGAAGCGATCATCATCTGCCAACTCTCAAGACCTTGCCGCTTCAGAGGACGATACACCCACTGGTTAATCCCTAGCATCAGCAAAACGACAACTACAATAGCCAGTGGCACAGCTAACCAAAGCGATACACCCCACAACACACTCGCCGTATAAACCATATACGCTGCCAAAGTCAAAGATGCAGCGTGGGCAATGTGAAAGAAGCGAATGCCTTGATATAAGACCTTAAATGAAAACGCAATCAATAGATACTGCGAAAGAGTATGGAGAGTATTGGAGACAACAAAAAGAGAAAGAGCTGGCATAATTTATTAAGAGCTAAGATTGGGCCATTGTCCAGCACCAACCATATTCAATGCTAGAATATGAGCTTTACTTTCTATACATAGTTTTACAGCATCTGCGACTGCAGATGTTGGCATCATGGGAATCGTATCGTATTCATAACCAAACATCTTCCCCATTTCGAATACTCTTTCCTGTACGACTTTGTTATCGTACATCCCTGTATCTACAGCTCCAGGCATAACTTCAGAGATAAATATATTCAATTTATTGAGCTCCAAAGAAAGACTTCTTGTTGCATTATGCAATCCTGCTTTAGCACTTGTATGAGAGAAGCCCAAAGGCACAGAACGTACACTACTCATCGAACTAACCACGACAAATTTGGTCTGATTCTGTTTTTTGAATATAGGTAATAAAGCCTGAGTGATAATCAACAATGATTTCACTACTGCTTCAAATTCAATTGTTGGAAGATTTATAGGCGTTTCTTCTACAGACAAATAAGGATTATCATTCTCTAACTGGTAAGCCCCTGAACTAATACCAGCACTATGTACATAGTGATATATCTGATTCTTGGGAAGATTACAGACAAAACTATATACTTCCTTGGGATCGAGAAGATCTACCGAGGTAACTTGAATTTGGATATCTGGGAAATCTAACAATAACGAGCACTTAATAGTCTCCAATTTGGATTGAGTTTTAGATAGCAGGATGAGATTATACCCAGCCTCTGCTAAAGAGTAAGCTGTAGCCGTGCCAATATTGATCTTTACACTAGGATCCCTATAAACATTTGTCTCTTGATTAAAAGAATCACATTTGAATCCACAACCAGAAATGATCACTGTTTCGTTTTTTTTCATCTTTTTATTTTCAATCCTTGTATGCGGTGATGAAGTTGTTCTAACTTATCCGCTTGAGTGACTATTTGAAGCTTAAGAGCTTGAGACACCTCACCTACTACGACTAAAGCGAATTTGTTTGTCCCTTTAGTAAAGTATCCGATTTCTGTCGGCATATCTCCAACCCAGTCCCTAAATGTATCATAAAATATGGAGCTAGAGCAAGACTTTACACCTTCTTCCCCAAAACTTTCGCGATATTTTTCCTTGACAAGATTATTTATCTCCTCAAAATGGTTTATTTTTTGTCCTGAAAATTCTCCTGTCAGCTTTGCTTTCAATATTGACCAATTCTTGTCATTCCCTTCTTCCTTAAATTTGTCGTTTATGCCTTTATCGGTAGTCCTTAAGTAGTTATTAATACCATGTATTGTCAGAGATAAAGATTCGGACAGATCTATATCTTGAATACTATATCCTATCTTTTTTATTAAAGTAGCTAACCACTTCAATGCATATTCCCGTCCTCCTTCTCCATTCGTTAAATCATCAAATATCATTCGTACAGTATCATTCTCCCACTCTTCAGTAGAATAATAAGTAATCCGTTCATAAGTTATGCCTCTCTTCTTCTCCTTAAACGATAATTCTCTATTAAAGAACGACATGTATTCCTCTGTACTCTTGTTTGAAGAAACCGGGGCATACCAAAAAGGGAGAAGAGTCTTATTTACTGAAACCAGGTGGTAACCTTCTCTCAGAAATTTCATTACAACTTTAAGGTACGTATCAAAAGACACTAGTACAAATGAATGTTGAGACAAGTCTCTATAATCATTCACTATCATGTGCATAATGTAAGTTTCTTCGACCGAATCACGCAAGTCAAATAACTTCCCCAAATAATCCACAGCATCTTTACCTACCTTAGCATATTGATTATCTATCTTCTTCTGAATAATCGCAGCTTTCTCTTCTGCTTCCCTACGAAACAACGTACTTACAACAATTGCGGCAATAATTGCGACTATAGCACCAATAGCCGTTTCAAAATCTTGACTGAAATCTAATAGGAATTTTCCAGAGATAAATCTAAAAAAGAGCATCAAAAGAGGCCAAACTCCTGCTGCGATAAATGCTGCAGACAAAGTCCTCACCATCGATAGCAATCTACTATTCTCATCCTTAGAAAAGTCCTCGTAGCCTATTTTTTTTTTGGCGAAGTCGAAAATCAATTTGACGAATAAGAACCCAACAACTATGATAGCACAATATTTCCAAAAGGAAAGGTCTAGACTACTCATACACTAGGTAAATTCAATGTTACAAACTTTCCATTTTGAATGCCTTTGAGGATAACAGGTTTTGCAACATCTCCATTTTTATCAAAAGAGATATCTCCTGTAACTCCTCTATAACCCTTAATTGAGTACAACGCTTGTTTAAGGTTTTCCATTTTAAACGAAGCCCTCTGAAGAGCTTCTATCATTATTCCCATATTATCGTATCCAAGAGCAGAATAGTAGGAGGGCAAGCTATGATATGTTTTTTTGTAAGCATTCACAAAAGAAGCAACTTCCGCTCTTGTTGAAATAGCATCGAAACTACCGTAATAGGTATAAATAATGCCCTCCATATTATTTTCTCCTGCATGCTTTATGAAGTCTGGATTTTCTAGTACAGGCGTTGCATACAAAGGGGTAGAAACTCCAGATTCCCTCAGCTGTCTTATAATAGTCGGATACTCTCTTTGTGCAACCACAAAAATAGCATCAGGAGAAATTCTCTTTAGATTTATAATTTGTGCTCTGAAGTTAGAGGTGCCACTATCGAAAGAAATTGAGGACAAAATCTTTCCACCTAGCTTCGTAAATTCCTCTTCGAAAGCATTCTTAACACCAACTCCATAATCATTTTTTGTATACAGAATGGATATTCTATGCCAACCAAGTTGATTAAATGCGAGCTGGGCTTGCATTGTTGCCCCATAATTATCGGAGAGTTCATTCCTAAAAATATAGTCTCCAGATGTTGTGATGTTATCAGCCGATGCTGAAGGAGATAAAAGAACTATTCCTAATCTTTCGGCAGCAGGAGCGACCCCCAATACTTCACCACTTCCAATAGGACCAAGAATCGCTTTAATACCTTCGGCATTAAATTTTTCTAGAATAGACAACGCCACAGAAACACTTCCTTTACTATCCTCGACAATGACATCTATTGGTACAGGAGCTGTTTGATTATATTCATTGAGACGAAGTTGAATGGCCTGCAAGATAGGCTCTCCAACAAAAGCCACCTCCCCCGTCAAAGGCAAAATCGCTCCTATCTTGATCCTATTTTTTTCTTCTGAGATTTCATCTTGTTGTGAGCTTCTCCCCAAAAAGTAAGTGATCAAAATTATTGAGCCTATAAATATAGCCCATAACAATCTTTTCATGTTTTGTTTCATACGATGAATTGTTTGATGTTATCTAATGTGCTTAAATCTCCAGTGTATAGACTGCCGAGCCTAAGCCCGAGGACTCGATCGACGTGATCCATGAGCTCTCGAATGCGATGCTCGATGAGCACGATACTCGTTCCCTGTACTTTGAGTTTTTGGATATAGTCGAGTACCTGCTCTGTGTTGTCTTCGCTAAGCCCGGCAAGTGGCTCATCGTAGAGCAAGAGACGAGGCTTATTGGCCATAACCATCCCTAAGCTTAGCATTTTACGCTCGCCACCACTTAACCGTCCTGCTGTTTGTTTCGATCGATTCTTGAGGAGTGGCATTTGCTCGAGAACTTCCTCCATACGATGGTTGATCTCGGATCTGCACCCGAGGTGCAGGAGGGAGCAGTATAGATTATCTCTAACGCTCATATCCTCATACAATTCGCCCTTTTGGGGAATATACATCAGTCCTCTGCCGATCAACCGAGAGGCCGGTGTATGTAACTGTGGCGACTGAAGCAACTCCCCAGTGAAGGCCACTTCGCCCGACCAAGCCCTCAGCAAGCCATAGATGACCTTAAAGAGCGTACTCTTCCCCGAGCCATTAGATCCGACCAAGAGCACGACCTCTCCCTCTACAATCTGTAGTGATATGTCGTGGAGGACTTGCTTCTGCCCGTAGCCCGAATTAATATGACGAATTTCTAGGAATGTACTCATACGTAGGCGTTTTGGACGATTTCACTCTCTCTAAAAGCCTTATAACTCGCATACTCCGAGATCTTGCCTCCATTGAGAAATAGAATCTTATCGGCCACGAGTTCAATGAAGTCTCGGTTGTGCTCGATAATGAGTAGAGCCTTGCCCGAGGCACGCAGACCAAGGATAACTTGCGCCAGCAAGTCTCGGTACTTGGGATTGACTCCTGCTACAGGTTCGTCTAAGAGTAAGATGGGTGCATCGTTCGCCAAACAGCAAGCCAAATTGAGGAGCTTCTGCTGTCCATAGGAGATTTGCCCGGCAAGACTGCCAGCCACATCCTCGATGAAGCAGGTCTGTAGAATCTCGTCGGCTCTGCGCCCGAGGTGTTGCTCTTCATCTCGGTTAGGGTAGCATACACGCCACCAAGCTTCGCCACGTTGCTGCGAGAATGCCAGTAGGACATTCTCGCGAACAGTCAAGTTATTAATCAGTCTCATATCCTGAAATGTGCGAGAGAGCCCCATGCGAGCAATTTTGTGCGGACTGAGAGACTTTATCTGCTTACCATCCAAATATACAACTCCTGCCTCCGGCTTAAGGAATCCGGAGATGATATTAAACAAAGTCGTTTTTCCCGATCCATTCGCCCCCATCAGCACGGAGATTTGTCCAAATTCAAGAGATAGAGAAGCTCCATCTAAGACGTGGTTATCTCCAAAAGCTTTGGAAATATGCTTAACCTGAAGAATCATATCGAATTAAGATCACAAAGTTAGTTATTCATATTTGCTTTTGTATCAGTTTTTCAGTTTAAAATGAATTTTATTTTGAATTCCTTTTTCATTAGCTTACTCATATCTCATCTCGTACAATCTTTTGATCTGTGACTTGGGTGAAGATCCACTCAATACGGAGTCCAAGCTCGCAGCCAAGCATCCATGTAAATTGGTCGTAGCCGACATTACCAGTATCGTCTATCGGGGAGGCTTCTCCTATCTTTCTTTCAGCACAGGCTACGCGCCAAAATTTCCCCGTTTGACACTCCCCAAAACGTGGCGCGAAAATTTCTTGATTGTGGCGCGGGAAGCAAAAAATTTACGCGCCACAACGAAAAAATTGCGGTTCCACTTTTTCAGGAAACTCAGACCGCAATTACAGATTTTTTGGGACGTATTTCCGAGGTGACGATAGATCGAACTCGCGCTCATACAGCATATACCTCCTATCTTTGCCGAGAAAAAGGAGAATACCCGATCCGAAAGGCGATAGAACCATAGGGATATAAATGAGGATATTCTCCATCACAACGGCATCAGGCTAATATGACAAAGGCTTACGGGGCTGGCTGCCCCTTTCAAATGAAGGCAGAGGAAACGATCAGGCGAATGGATGAATCCGGCCGGTGCGGACGATCATTTCTGTTTGCCATAGATTTTGAGATGGATGAGGGGATCTTCATATCGGAACCGCTGAATCAAAAAGAAATCCTATTCGACGTACGAGGACAAGGGAATGCACCCACAGCTACCGATACGAATGAGAGCAAGGCTCCCGTGACTTTTATCCCCCACCCCGAATCATTGGAGACCTATCGACATCGTTTCGATCGGATCCGCACAGCCCTGATGCGTGGCGATAGCTTCTTGGCCAATCTCACCATTGCTACGCCCATAGAGATGAATATCTCGCTTGAGGAGGTATTCAGTCGCAGTCGCGCCTCATACAAGCTCTTGATTCCCGGACGACTGGTTTGTTTCAGTCCGGAACGATTTGTCAAAATAGAGAATGGGCAAATTTCCACCAACCCGATGAAAGGGACCATAGATGCTTCCCTGCCGGATGCCGCCGGCCGTCTACTGTCCGACTATAAAGAAACGGCCGAACATCGCACCATCGTAGATCTGTTACGCAACGACCTGAACCGAGTCAGTCACCACGTACGCGTCTCTCGGTTTCGCTATCTGGATGAACTCCACACGAACAAGGGGCGACTGCTGCAAATGAGTTCGGAGATCACAGGCACACTCCCTGCGGAAAAAGAAAAGCGTTTCGGCTCCATTATTCAAGAGCTACTACCCGCCGGCTCCATCAGCGGAGCACCCAAAGAGGCCACTATCGAAGCTATACGGGAGGCAGAGGGGCAGCAACGAGGCTTCTACACAGGTGTTTTCGGTTATTTCGACGGTAGCAGCTTCGATTCGGCTGTAATGATTCGCTACATCGAACAGCTTCCCGATGGCCAATACCTTTTTCGCAGTGGCGGCGGCATCACCATCAACAGCCGATGTGACGACGAATACCGCGAAACACAACAAAAGGTATATCTGCCATTCTGATCGAATATGTGCTATATCGAAACCATCCGCATCGAAGACGGCCTGCCCTATCTGCTTGCGCTCCATCAGGAACGAATGAGCCGCACGTGCGACGAAAAGGGCTTTCCCCTCCCGGAAATACCTTGCCTGACGAATCTATGCCCTCCGGAATTGATGTGCGGAATGACCAAATGTCGTATTCTATATGGTAAGGAGGGCATTTCGGACGTTTCCTTTTCACCTTATACACCACGCCAAATATCCTCCCTGCGTATCGTAACGGCTCCAGCCGATTTGGACTATCATTTGAAGCAGGTTGACCGTTCGTCTCTCGAAGCTCTTCTCATGCAAAAAGGAGAAGCCGATGAAATTATTATCCTGCGCAACGGACTCCTGACAGACACATCCTACACCAACCTCCTTCTACATATCGGAGGAGAACTTCTCACACCGCGCGTCCCTCTCTTAGAAGGCGTACAACGCCGGTATCTGCTCCAATCCGGTCAAATTCGACCGGCAGACCTGCAAATCGAAGAGCTCAAAAAAGCAGAAGAAATACTGCTGATCAATGCCATGCTCCCCTTGGGGCATACCATTCGTATACACCCATCGCAGATTATTTTTTGATTATCATCTTCGGCTATCGGATCGAGTTATCCGACAGAAGGCTTAGAAGAGGTAGGAGATATTGCAGATAGCCCCGATGGTATGGCCGGATGTTCGTTCGGCTTGCGGATCGGACAGGATATGTGAGATGACACCGGGCGTTTTGCCATAGGCTATACCGTCCTTCCTTTTCATCAGGTCGCCATACAACCGCAGCTCTGTCATCAGGCGGTGGGTATTCTGCATCGGAATCGAGACGTACAGAGAGGAACGCACCTCCACGCCTTCTCTATTACGATAGGCATAGGGCAAATAGGCCAGCTGATAGTCGAGCTGCTCTTTCTGGATGGTACGAATCTTATACGAATGCGTCAGCACCATTCGATAAGCAGCCGAAAGCGAAAGTCCAAAATCCAATTTGGATCCGGCATGGTCATAGGCTATACCGGCAAAAGGGCGTAGCATTCCGCTCATGGTATGATGTCCATGCTTGCGATACGTCTCATCATAGCCGTAGAAATCACTACCGGCACTCACTCTCAGGGCACAACCTCTATCCGTGCGAATACGGTAGGAGGCTTGGGCTTGGGCAGAAAACTCATTGAGCATATACCAGCGGCGAATGGCCAAGATACGGAGGTCGTAGATATGATAATTATCATCCGGCTTGTAGTCTTCGTATATCCGCTCTATTCCTTGGCGCAGAGCATAGTCGGCCGAAAGGGAAAAGGAGAAGCAGGACAGTTGCCAGCTACCATAGAGTCGCAGGCGATTGTAAAGCAAAGCAAAGAGATTGATGGACGACCGCTCCTCGGTATCGAGGAAGTAGCCGCTGTAGTCGAGACCGATGGCATCACCCCTACGGGTATCCAGACGGGAGCTAAGCTTCCATCCGTTGACGTAGTTCATTCTGGAGATACCGAACCAGATAGGGCTGTTGCTGACATCCACCTGACCGAAACCGTAGCTGACGAAGAATTTGTCCTGCTGCCCGGGACGCCAGTTGTACTGTGTGAGGTGTTGTCTATGATAGAGATACGCAGCCGAAAGCGATAGCCTGTTCTCTTGAGGCAGCGTCAAAGAGGTAGCACAAGAAAGCTCCAATGCACCGGTCGTATTGGTCGTACGCGGATCGGTCAGCCGATAAGCAACTTCGCCCCTGTATGAAAAGCCTATACCGAGGGGCAAGCGGCCGGCGCGAAAAGAATAGTAGCCGGCAAGCCGATAGTCTTCGAAATGATAGTCTCCGCCGGTCGAATCGGACACCAAATAGGGATAGTAGGCTTCGGCGTTGCGCAGAGCATTCCAGCCGATGCGTTTGTGCATGCCACGTGAGTAGGAAGCACTGCCCTGCAATGTGCCATAGTTACGGACACTGATGCGACCACCCGATTCGAGCGAGAGCGAGGAGTAGTTATTGCCGTTGTACGGAAGATAGTCGCCCGTAATATCGCCATAGGCCGAGCCGAAACGAACATAGGCCGAATCGCGCAGCTTATCGCTCAACGGGAAAAGATCGGCCCCCCTTTTTTCTTTCGTTTGCACACAAATCTCCCTGTATTGCCTTTCGGTGGGAGACAGGACGATCTGATCCGACAGCTCGAAAGGAGTATTGAGCATCTGCGCCTCGACAGACAAGTGCACAGCTCCCAAAAGGCAAAAGAAGAGAACGACCGGAATTCGGCTGTATCTTACAATGGTTTTCATAGGGTGAATGTCGTTTCTATTCCGAAATAGGGTATAGACCAGTCTCGCTCCGTCGTATTATTGGCCTGTTTGTATTTGGGATTGATGTCGATGATATTGTCCACGAAAAAAGCCAGTCGCATACGGTCGGAGAACTCTTTGGTGGCTTTGAAATTGATACGCAGCGATATGGGTTTGTATGTAGCCCTGTAGTATAGCTCCGTCCGCTCTCGGCTCAAGTACTTGAGAATATCGTTCGTGGCAGCAGCCTCCAGAATGGCAGCCTTGCTCGTGGGATGGACTACTCCATCGAGATCCATATAGGCATAGGGGAACTCGCTCTCCTCATGCCCCCTGTACGAGGCATCGTGCCAGATAATCTGGAAAAAGGAGGTAAAAATCAGCTTGTAGCGAGGGAAGTGCGTATTGACCCAGACATTCGTATTGAAGCGTTGGTAGTGTTTGTGCAGACTGCCTTCGTAATAGCCCACATAAGGATAGAGAGCCTGCTCGTACTCCGATACTATCGGTCGGAACATGATAGGGATACCCGAAGCGTAGAGCGTATGGTAATAGGCTCCATTGACTTCGACTTGGGTATTGATGGCTTTCAGATAAGGTGTGCGCAAACGAAATTCGATACCGCGCTTGACTACTTTGGCAGAATTCTGCACGGTGGGGATAACAAAGAAATCCTTGTGATGCTCCTGAATATAATCCTCTTTCTGCGGTTTGTGTCCCGGAGGAAGAGGGGCTATCAGCTTGGTATAGCGGTCGAAGGCTATAGGCAGATAGGAGTCGAAATACTCGAAACCGCGTCGCGATTCTTCGTGGAAGAGTGTCAAAGAAAAGTCGAAACGCTTGTACGTCATATCTATGCCGATCTCTTTTTTGACATTGCGGTTCTCCCTGATAGCAGGATTCTCGGGATTGTGGATATAAGTATAAGTGATGAGATGATCCAGTTCGGGATTCTGCATATAGGCATTCAACACCATGAAGTCACGGTAGATCTTGTCCGGATACAGATGATCCAGTGTAGGCAACTTGTTTTCCATACCGTATCCGGCACGCAGGTTTATCGACAGATGTTCGGCTCTGTACTGCCAGTTGGCCTTGATACGCGGCTCTATCAGCATCTTTCGAGAGAGGGCATAGGACGAAGGCAGATTGAATAGGTGCGTAGCCCTCAGTCCGGCCTGAATACCCAGCCTATTGGCTCCCCACTCGATAGAAGCTCTGTCCTCGACAAAGAATGCAGCATAGACCGAAGCCGGTATATTGTAGTTGGGACGAGGGCGGATATAGCTGTTGTTTCCCGGATAAGGCGGACGAGTAGGATCGGCCACCACTCCCCTACCGATATTCTTACTGCTGCGAGCTTCCAGCCCGTACAGCAAATGATGGTGATGACGTTCGGTGAAGTTTATATCGGTATTGGCTTTGAAACGGCTGAAGAAATAGAGCGGCTGATTGTCTATTTCATAGTAGGCATAGTAGGCCGAAGGGAGGAAAACACCTTCATGTTCTCCGCTTTCGGTAGCTACGGGCATACTCTTCGGGCCACTCGTACTGATGTAGTATTTCTTCCTTTTGAGCAGATCGGAAGTATAGTCGGCAGAGAGAAGCCAGTCTATACTATTGAGCCAACTACCCGAAAAGCGGACTTTGGCATCGAAGGAAAGAGAAGAACGCAAATACTTGGAGTTGTAGGTCTCTTCATACTCATTGACGAGCTGATCCGATTTGCTGTCTTGAATGGAAAAGGTCTGCATCAGCCCGATACCCAAGTCCACGATCTTATCCCCGTAATTCAACTGATCGCTATATCTGGCATGCAGCGTACTCCGCTTATAGCTATCCAATACCTCCCTCACATCGGGTTTGTTGTGCAGGAAGTCTATTCCCGTATGGATGGATGCCCCGCGCTTGGACACTTTGAATCCCTTCCCCACATAAGCCAGTTTGCTAAGGGGATCGGCCTTGACACGCATTTGGAGTGGGGCAGACCCTTGCTTGGTACGGATGCGAATGGCTCCGCTCGACAAATTACCTTCCCCTACGGATGAGATGCCCCGTTCTATTTCGATGGTTTCGATATGATCTGTGGAGATGGTACGAAGGTCGATACCGGCATTCATTCCCGTCCTGCGAGTAACGGTACGATCCGCAACGTACAGGTCAGACCGATCTACTCCCGTGATACCATACAGTTGGGTACGCATGGCATCGTTCGAAAGCGGCATACCATCGATGGAGATGTTGGTTCCCAAAGAGGTATTATCGTCGCTGCCTATTTGTCGAGAAGTCGTTCCCACGAATCCGGTCAGGCTGTTGCTTTGCACCACATTACCCGGAAGCAGGAGAAAGATGTCGCGCAGGGAGGTAGGCTGGATATGTTCCAGAGCAGTCCGATCCACCGATACGTTGCCGTCCGTCTTGTTCTTATAAGTGGCCAGCACCTGCACCTCTTTCAGAGCGATACTATGTTCTTTGAGTCGGAAGTATACCGTGGTGTCTGCTTTGATATGGAGCGTGGTCTCGAACGAAGCATAGCCCATGCAGCTGACCACGACACGGTACGATCCGGCTGTAACCCGTTTGATCACAAACTCTCCCTTCCCGTCACAGGCTACCCCATAAGCCTGATCCGCCAATAGTACAGTGGCAAAACCAATGCCCTCCTTTCCCGCCATATCCGTGACCTTACCACGGATCGTACAAGTAGACACATGATGCTGAGCCGAAGCTCCATACACGAGCAGCAAAAGCGTACAGATCAATAAAGCACGCAATACGGGGATGTAAGAAAGTCCATTCTTTTTCATGTGATCATCGGAATTGTATTCGCCCCCCCTGACTGCGATCGAGGCAGAGGGACTGTCTCATATCAAATTACTATGCAGACAGTCGCCCTTTTGAGGGCTGACACTGTCTGCACAGATCGGGGTAAGAATAATTCGGAGTCTATATTCAGAGATGTACTAATGTACTTTTCTATTAGAATCTTGCAGGAAAAGAGTTTTGTCCTTGACGGGCTATACAGTCATTCTCAGAGTCGTTGGTGTCGATCATATAGGTACGGCCATTCTTTTCTTCCGTCTTGCGAAGAATGAGTATGCCACGATGGCAACCCGGTACACCGATCATGGACTTATCCACTGTCACGGGCAGGGACTTGACTTTCATATTACCGGTATTGCCGGTCTCGATACCATCCAACACATTTTCCACCGGAACGGCATAGAGCATAATGTTCTCTCCATCATTGTTCGTGTACTCGAACTTGTTCTTGGCCAGGAAAGTCTCGATCGGCTCATCTATCTCGAAAAGAACGGGAGGGATAAATCCTCTGGGATGCATCATGAAAACACCGAATCGATTAAATATCTTCACCATATTGGGAACATTGGGGTTGTCCACATCCTGTCCGAAGTTTGCGGGCTGATCCGGCTCATAGACTTCCAAATCGGCACCGCTCAAGTCCACGGAATTGGGATGCTCGGCATCGTGGTGATTGATGGCCGTTCCGGCTATCACGAGCTGACCACCGGGTTGGATGGGATACTGCGAACCGTTGCCGGGGATAGTATAGATCATGGAAAGGACGATGCGGTTGTTCTTGGTCAACTCCTCGGTGAAAGCGTCTTCACCTGTTACGTTGGCATGTGCGGCGAGACCGAAAGCGACACCATCGGCATAGACCACCTTATCGCTATTATTGTATATGACGAAGTACTGATCCGGGTGCATCATCTGCCCGTTGTTGGTCTCTCCATTGAAAAATACTTCTTTGAACAGCAGACCGGAAGGGCGGATCTTCGTCACAATGAGTGGAAGCTCCAAGGTAGTATTCTCTGCGATGGAATAGTTTTCCTTGATAGCCACGATACTGTTGTTCCCTATTTCGCCACGTATCGTAATCGTATATACACTGGCATCCAGACTAAGAGAGCAAACACCGGCTTTGTCGAGCTGTTTTTCCACTTTCTGTTGGGTACGAAGATCGAGGAATTCGATGGCTATACCTGCGAGACTCTCTATCGTACTGCCTTCCGGTAGTTTGGCACGGATAGTGATAGCGTACTGTTCGGGTGCATCCGGCGTATCCTTGGCACAAGATGACAGCAACGACATGATGGCTGCTAAAACGAGGGAGAAAAAAAGAAAATTTTTTTTCATAATGAGTAACAATTAAAGGTGTTCCGAGAAATCATTGCAAAGGACTATGATAATCGCACCTCGTACAATACCGACCGATTGGTATTTTTCTTTCTTATCTCCCCACATATTTGTAGTTTTTATGCAGGATGAACTATAGAAAATAAATTCTATTAACGATCCTTGTGTTTTCCTTTTCGGATCAAGCCCCCCAAAAGGAGGAATGACTGTATGTTCAGAATAAGCCTCTGAACCGAGATTGGGGACAAAAAAGGAAAGAGCAAGCCCGACGAATCGGACTTGCTCTTTCTCCAATAAACCGATAGGTGTCAGCCTCTTCACACGAGTCGAAGAGACTGACGTATTCTTTCTTATTTGCCTTCTTCGATAACGGCCTGTGCTGCTGCCAATCGTGCAATAGGCACACGGAAAGGAGAGCAGGATACGTAGTTCAATCCCACTCTATGGCAGAACTTCACAGACGAAGGCTCACCACCGTGCTCACCGCAGATACCGCACTTCAGATTGGGACGAGCCTTGCGGCCGTTCTCCGTAGCCATTCTTACGAGCTGGCCTACACCTTTCTGGTCGAGTACCTGGAAAGGATCCACTTTCAAGATCTTCTTGTCGAGGTAGATGGGGAGGAACGAAGCGATGTCGTCACGAGAGTAACCGAAAGTCATCTGCGTAAGGTCGTTGGTCCCGAATGAGAAGAACTCGGCCGAAGAGGCGATTCTGTCCGCCGTAAGGGCAGCACGCGGTACTTCGATCATCGTACCTACTTGGAATTCCACGCTGTCGCCCTTCTCTTCGAACAGCTTGGCAGCCGTAGCACGGATTACATCTTCCTGATGTTTGAACTCATGGAGGATCCCCGTCAGAGGCACCATGATCTCAGGCAGACAGACTACACCTTCCTTCTTCAGCTCCAAGCAAGCACCGAGGATGGCACGTGTCTGCATCTCCGTAATCTCCGGATAGGTATTACCCAGACGGCAACCGCGATGACCGAGCATGGGGTTGTGCTCCATCAGATCTTCCACACGCTTCTGAATTATCCTTACATCCACACCCA
>ENA-OWND01000403-OWND01000403.1-metagenome-genome-assembly--contig:-NODE-403-length-30213-cov-7.934644_pt1 | contig 30213 bp, 18 predicted proteins | sample MGYA00245342_ERZ651119 | MGnify/ENA primary metagenome ERZ651119 (study PRJEB26857, sample SAMEA4031756) | metagenome | biome: human; feature: oral; material: saliva | place: Philippines | collected 2014... | reverse complement strand
CGCTTTTACCGTGCAAAACCTACGCTTTTGGAATGCAAAACAATAGGTTTTGCAAGTCGCTGGTAGTGAGGTTATTATGCGATAGTTGCGCTTGTGAAAAATATTTACAGAACAATTCGGTGTTTTTAAAAGGGTGTTGAGGCTTGCTATCCCTCGAAATGGTGGGCTATGCTGTCCATAAATGGGGTGAGCTCGCGGGTGTAGGACACGTTGTGCCAATCGCGGGCGGTGAGCGAATAGGCTACGATGAGGCGGCGTTTGGCACGCGACATAGCAACGTAAAACTTGCGGGCGTCTTCTTGGTTCTGCTTTTCGGTGGTGTTGCGCTTGTTCGGATAGCGTTCGACAGCGGCATCGAAGACGATGACATTGTCGAATTCGAGTCCCTTCGCCTTGTGCACGGTGGTTACGTAGACACGCTCATCAAGGCTCTTACTGTTGCAGAAGTCGCTCTCTTTCATTGTGCTGATTTCCAGTATATAGCGGTTAATTTGTTCAACAAGTGCATTAGGTATGCTTTCATCGGTAAGTAAGTCGAGTTCCAAGTAACGCAGGAAGTAGGGCAGACGGTCTATTTCGCCGATTAATCCTTGCGCAATCAACTCGTTGTAGGTGTTCTTCACCTCTTCGACGAGGGCTTTTTGGTTGCCCGCTTTCAGCTCGTAGCAATGCAAAAGTGCGGTGTTGAAGAGCGGTGCGTAGGCTGCACGGAAACGTTGAACGTAGGGAACGACCTGCTTGTGTGCCATAAAGGCGGCTTGCAGGGGCTGCTGCTGTGTGGCTTTGTCGGCGCAAAGGCGTACAAGCGAGATGGTTGCAGCAACGTCGTCGATGGCTTGGTGCGAGTTGATGCCTGCGAGTTGGAAGTGCTCTAAAAGCGTTTCCAACTTGTAAGACGGCAGCCCCGGTGCCAATAGGCGTATGAGTTTGAGCGAGTCGAAGCAAGGGTTGGTGTGGTTTTTCATACTGTCGGCAGGCGTGTATCGGCGCATATTGTAGTCCAAGATGTTGCTGTCGTAGGCTACGTTGTGCCCCAAGATAGCCGCATCGCCCACGTATTGCCAGAACCGTTGCAGGGCTTCGGCAGGCGAAAGCAGCTGTCCACTGTGCATCTTCTCGTGGTAAATGGCATACATCGGGTTGTCTTTCTCGCCGAGTTTGGGCAGAATAGGCTTGTCGGTACGTATGTAGAGGTCGAGTGGTTCGCCCACAATCTCGCCCTTGTGCAGTCGTATGGCTGCTATTTCGATGATGTCGTCGGCGAATACATTCAGCCCCGTAGTCTCCGTATCGAACACTACGATGTCGCCGTCGTTGTAGTTTTGCAGGAAGTCGGCGGTGTAGTTGCTGTCTTTATACAGTAGGAAGTCGGTTGGCGAGAGCGACAGTTGGCGCAGTTTGTGCACGAAACGGCGGGCAAGACCTTTGGAATCGAACACCTTCAGCCCTTTCAGCAGGAGCGACCACGCAAGTATGTTCTGCTCGTTGTTCAGCACAGCGATGTGGGCGATAAGCGTTTTCATGGCAGGCGTGTCGAAAAGGTCGCGCCCCGACACCTTCAAGTGGTTCACACCGTGGCGTTCCAAGGCTCTGCTAACCTTGTCGGCGTCGGCATTGGCGTTTACAATGACTGCCGTTGTCGCTGTTGAATCTTGCTGAAGCAGGCGTGCCGACGTTGCTGCAACGGCATCGGTTTCGTCTTCCACAGTATTGCTTGTCAGCACCACGAGGTCGCCTTGCTGGGCTTTGGCGTCGTTGTCGGTGAGTGGCAGCAGCTCGCGGTCGATGTGCAGCTGGTGTTCGGCATAGTCGTTGAACACGTCCAAGAGGTATTTTGGCGAGCGGTGGTTCTGCAGCAGGTGGTGAATGTTGCCTTTGCAGCGTGTTTTCAGCAGGCTCAGCATTTCTATTTTTGCACCCATAAACGAGAAAATGGCTTGCTGTTCGTCGCCGAGATACATCACCATAGGGTCGTCGTCAGCCACTAACAGGTCGATAATGGCGAGCTGCATGGCGTTCAAATCCTGCACCTCGTCTACCTGAATCCACTTGTATTTGCGGTGTGTGGCATCTGCCCTGTATATATTATAGGTGTAGAGCAGCAGGTCTTCGAAGTCCAACATTGCGTGTTCCTCCTTGTATTGGGCAAAGAGTTTGGCGTAGTGCATTTTGGTTACGAGTGCCCGAATGCTTTCTGCCATCTGTCGGTTGATGTACGGCGAGTCGGCTTCGTCGGCATACTGCATTGCGTTGTTGTATATTTCCAGCACCGTTTGCTCGTTGTAGGGCTTGCCCTGCGAGTGGCAAATGTGCTTGATGGCTTCGCGGTCGTTGTCGGTAAGGCACTCTGGGTGAAGGAAATACTTCCACTCGTGGCGATGCTCCATTTGGAACATAAGGTGCGAAAAGAGAATTATCTGCTTGTATTCCTGCTGCCTTTTGTAGTTGTTCATTACGGCGTCTTCGCCCTCTTGCCTGTATTCGGCAATAATGCTGATGGCTTCTTCGTCGTCGATGATGGACGTGTCGGCGGATACTTTCCCCTCTTCAAACAAGAATTTGGAGCAGAAATGGTGCACGTTTCCTACCTGCAGACTGCTTGTGTCGTCGTCTTTCATCACCGTGCGAATACGGTTCAGCATTTCGCGTGCAGCACGATTGGTGAACGTAAGGCACAGCATATCAGCGTATTCCAATCCCTGCTGCCGTGCGTGGCGTATGCGTTGGGCAAGAATATGAGTCTTTCCGCACCCTGGCGATGCCAAAACAAGGTGGTGTCCGTGCTGTGCGTTTACTACCTTTCGCTGACTTTCGTCGAGCAAGTCGTATGTTTCCATTTCTTTCATAGCCTGTTTGTGGGTTATGCAGACAAAAGTACGAAAAAGAAAAGAGATAGCCGAACAATGGTAGGAAAAAGTGTTTGGGGTGGGAGAGCGGTTACGCAACGAATGCAAGCGTCGCCTTGTAGAAGCGTGATGCTGCACGTTTCTAACGCCAAACTTGGCTGCCTTATCAGTGGAAAGGTGCGACAAATTTCAGCAATAAAAGTGTAAATATTTTTTACAAGTATAAGTGTTGTATAACTGTCTTGTTATCAACGTTTTGCAAAACCTATTGTTTTGCATTCCAAAAGCGTAGGTTTTGCACGGTAAAAGCGTAGGTTTTGCGTTGCAAAAGAGGCACTTTCGCAATGCCAAATCGAAATTAGCGTTTTTCTTTGGAATAATCTTTACAAAAGCAAAGTGATTTTTCAATTATAGAATAGAAGCCTTAGTGAATTCTAGAAGAACTAGAATTTACTAAAAATACCTTCTAAAACACACCCTTCGCCCCATCTATACGAAAAGCGTTATACCGCTATATAAAACGCTGCAATCTAAACTTGGGCAAGGCAAATACAAACTGTGTGTTACCGTGCACAGCCATAAAGTGAGAAAAAAGCATCGAAAAGATTTGGTACAACGAATATTTCTGCATACCTTTGCTCCCGTTATCCTGAAAACAATCTTTTTTACCTTAAATTCACTAATACCTATTGAAGATTTGGAGCGGTAGCCTGAGAGGGGTCATCGCTTTTTTTGCCCCATATAAACATTGTTTACACACCATACATACACCCCACGCAAGGCATTCCACGTGCCGCTCCATAAGCGTAAGGGTGCAACTTATCAGATTCCTAACACCTGACAATACAAGACTATAGATACAAGAAAGGGGCGTGAAAAATCACGTCCCTAATGCTTTGAGGCTATGTTTATGGTGTTTTGCCTCTATGTTTCCTGCTGTTTGCAGGGCTGTTATTTAAACTTCATACCTAAGTGTTTCATAATGAAACCGTAGATGTCGGCTTGTTCTTCCAATTGTTTTGCCAATGGTTTGCCGCTGCCGTGTCCTGCCTTGCTGTCGATACGAATGAGGACGGGAGCTGTGCCCGCCTGACAGTCTTGCAAGGTTGCTGCGAATTTGAACGAGTGTGCGGGCACCACACGGTCGTCGTGGTCGGCTGTTGTTACGAGTGTTGCAGGGTAGCTGACACCTTTTTTCAGGTTGTGCAGGGGCGAATAAGAGTACAGATATTCGAACATTTCCCTGCTGTCTTCGCTTGTGCCGTAGTCGGGAGCCCAGTTCCAACCGATGGTAAACTTATGATAGCGCAGCATATCCATTACGCCGACTTGCGGAATGCAGACTTTGAAGAGGTCGGGGCGTTGCGTCATACAAGCACCAACAAGGAGTCCGCCGTTGCTGCCGCCCATAATGGCGATGTGGTCTTTGCTTGTAAAGTTGTTCGTAATGAGCCATTCGGCAGACGAAATAAAGTCGTCGAACACGTTTTGCTTCTGCATCTTTGTACCTGCAACGTGCCATTCTTCGCCATATTCGCTACCACCACGCAGGTTTACCTGTGCATAGATACCGCCATTTTCGAGGAATGGTATGCGCATTGACGAGAAACTTGGAGGCAACGACACGTTGAAACCGCCGTAACCATAGATGAGCACGGGGTTCTTGCCGTTTCGCTTCAAATCCTTCTTGTAGGTAAGGAACATCGGAACACGTGTTCCGTCCTTGCTGGTAACGAACACTTGCTGGGTGGTATATTTGTCGAGGTCGAACTTAATCTTCGGTGCAGTGTAGACGGTGCTCTTGTTTTCGGCAATGTCGTACTGATAAATGGTGCCCGGAACGGTGAACGAAGAGAAGCTATAGAAGCATTCTTTCTGTCCACGCTTGCTGTTTACGTAAGCACGTCCTACGGTAGGAAGCGTTATTTCGTTGAGTTCCTTGCCGTCAATCGAGTAGACATAGAGGTGTGTGGAAGCGTCTTGGCTGTAAGTAAGTATGAGTTTGTCGTCGGCAAACTGCACGTCTTCGAGCACGCTCTTGCTTTCGGCGATGAGCTCTTTCCAGTCTTTAAAGCCTGGCTTGTGTATGTTGGCAACCATTACACGGCCACGTGGCGCACCGTCGTTGGTGAGCAAATAGATGTTGTCGCCGATGGTTTCGATGGGGCTGTACTGCAAGTCCATGTTGGAAGTCATCTGTATGAACTGCGAGTTTGGCACACGAAGGTCGCGCACGTATAGGTTCATACCCGAGCCTGCACCGCTCTCATTGAGGAACATCATGGTTTCGTCCTCGTTCAGCGACACCGAGTAGAAGCGCAGCGGGTGGGCTGGATTCTGATAGAACAATACGTCGTCGCTCTGCTTCGTGCCTATTTTGTGGTAGTAAACCTTGTGCACTTCGTTCTTTGAACTGAACTCCTTGCCCTTTTCGGGAGCATCGTAGGCACTGTAAAAGAAGCCGTTGCCACACCATTGTGCGCCGCCAAACTTCGCCCATTCTATATGGTCGGACAGCAGTTCGCCTGTTGCAACGTCTTTCACGTATATTTCCTGCCAGTCGCTGCCACTGCGCGAGATGACGTAAGCCATATATCTGCCGTCTTTAGAGAAGCTCGTGTTCTGCAGTGCCACGGTGCCGTCGTCGCTCAGCTTGTTAGGGTCGAGAAACTCGTTGAGCTGTCCGCCCAACTCGTCCATTTGGTAAAGAACACTCTGGTTTTGCAGTCCGTTGTTCTTATACACATACCATTTACCGTTCTTGTTGAACGGTGTGCCCACCTTTTCAAAGTCTGCCACCTCCTTCAAGCGTTTCAAGAGCTTGGCACGGAAGGGTATTTTCGCCAAATAAGCGTTGGTTACTTTGTTTTCAGCCTCTACCCACGCCATGGTTTCTTGGCTTCGGTCGGCTTCCAAAGGGCGGTAAGGGTCGGGCACTTTCACGCCGAAGTATGTGTCCACAGTGCCGTCTTTCGGTGCCTTCGGATAGGCAATGTTCTGTGCTGTCATTGTTGTTGCTGTCAGCGTGAGTGCCGACAATGCGATAAACTTTCTCATTCTGTTATTAGGTTTATGTTATTCCAATATTTTATTTGGCACAAAGATACTAATATTTTTTGTATTTCTAAATTCACAACAAGTATTATTATGCAGATAATTTTCGTCCTTTTGATTTTCCGTTTGTCTTGCTCGATATTGTAAAGATAATTCCGTTAAAAAGTGGCAATTGCGTTTTGGCATTGCGAAAGTGGCTGTTTTGCATCGCAAAACAGCCGCTTTTACCTTGTAAAACCTACGCTTTTGGAATGCAAAACAATAGGTTTTGTAATGCGTTGATGGAGAGATAGTTAGGCGATAGTTGCGCTTGTGAAAAATGTTTACAGCCTTATCGCCCTTTTTCCATCATAAAATGATATTGCTGCCTGGTAGATTTCGCCAGACAGCAATAGAAGAGATAATTATTTTACGAGTAACTTGCGTGTTACGGTGTCTGTGCCGTTCTGCAATGTTACGATGTAAATACCAGTTGGGAAACCGATTGATGAGTCGGCAGACAGGGTGTCAGAGAAGAGCACCTTGCCGTTTGCACCGAGTACGGTTGCCTTTACTTCGCTGTTTGTGTAGATGTTGATGACGTGGTTTCCACCCTCTGCGGTTGCCACAACACGCTCAACACCACCTATTGAAGATGCTAACGAGAACTTCACGGCAACTTCGGTTGCTTGCTTTACAACAAACTTGTTGTCTGCAATGTCTTGTCCGTTTGCCTTCATTGAAAGCACGGTGTAGCCGTTTGCAGGTGTTGCATTGACGGTGATTTCGGTGTTCTTCTGCACCTTAGAGCCGCTTTTCACAACGTTGTTTCCTGCGTCCTTCACGGTTACTTCGCCGTTTTCGTAAGGCAGAATGGTTATGTATGCTTCGTTACAGCCTGTTCCGTCGCCGTTTTCGGTGATGTTCATCACCCAAAGTTTTGCTTTTGCAATCAGTGTTTCTGAGTGTTCAACGTCGTTTTCGTTTGCTCCAGACGCAATCCAAAGCTTGGTTGGTGTGGTGCTGCCTGATACATCTGGACCTGGGTCTACGTATTGTGGCAGACTGTAGTAGAAGTCGTTGAGCTGACAAGCGTTCCATTTGTTTCCGCGTACGTCGATGTACCAAACCGATTTGTTGGTTGAAAGGTCGAGTCCGTCGAGCGTGTTTTCGGCTGCATCGAGCTTTTCGAGCAACACGTTCTTCGACAGGTCGAGCGATGTAAGCTTGTTCTTCAGCACCGACAAGTCGAGCAATTTCGTGTTGTTTTTCAAGTCTATGTTCTTTATCTCGTTGCTGCTGAGGTAGAGTTGCTTCAAGTCTGCCATGTGCGAAACGTTGATCTCGGTTACTCCACAACCAGTGAGGTTCAGCTGAATGAGCTTCGCGTTGTTCGTAAGGTCTACGTTTCCAACCTTCGTATTCTTGAGGTTGATGAGCTGCAACTCTGGGTTCTTCTTCACGTCGATGCTGCTCAGTTCGTCCAATCCGTATGCGCTGAGTTGCTCAATCAATGGGCACTTTGTTACATCAACGTTCTTAATGTCCTTGTTCATAGATACATCGAGGTACAGCAAGTCGGGTTGATTGGTAACGTCGATGGTCTTCAGTTCGTTGAAGTACATATCAATATACTTCATCTTGTTGTTCTTTGTCAGGTCTATTGCAGAAATCTTATTGTCTGCTGCATAGCCCGGATAGCTCTCGCAGTTCAGATATGTAACATCGCCGTATATCTTCACTGTTGTTCCTTCGGTTGTTCCGTTGATGGTTGTCCACGCCTTCTTGGCGGTGTACTTCTTCAGTTTGCCATCTCCCCAGTCGATTGTTACAGGTGTATCGTCGTTGTCTGCTCCTATGGCATAGGTGCTTTGCTGACCTGCTGGAACGGTGAGTGTTATGCAGCTTTCGTCTTCCTGACTTTCGAATATAGCCTTTACATCGGCATTTGCAGTAACGGTGAACAAGGTGTCCTGCACAAGTGTTCCATTCACCATGATACCCTTGTATTCCTTGCCTTCCTCGGCAGTGTAGCGTACGCACAATATTGAGCCTGGCACAACCTTGCCGTCGCTGCCCACTTCGTCGTAGTATCTTGCGAAAGCATCTTTGTCGGAAGAGTATTCCATATTGCGCTTCATTACCTTATAGGTTCCTCCTGTCGTAGCCTGCTGTGTTATTACGACATCGTCCATCGAGCAAGAGCCGTCGCCCATTATGTCTATCTTCCAATGCGAGTCTACTTCGTTGTGCATAAGGTATTTTTCTGCGTTGGCAGTTTCGCCGTTGCAGTCTTTCACATATATGTATCCCTGACGTCCGGGGTCTTGCATTGTTTGGTACATAAAGTTCAGCGACTGTGGCGTGAAGTTCTTGTTGCCTTGCAAATAGAGGTATCTCAGCGTGAAGTAGTTGGCTGTGAAGTCGAGGAATTCGAGGTCGCAAGCCTTTGCAGACAATGTCTGAAGCCATTTCAAGCCACCTATTTCGAGGCGGTTGATGCGCAGCGAGTCGCACATAAGGGTTCGCAGACCTGCCATTTTTGACACGTCGAGCTTTGTAAGTTTCGTGTTGCTTACGTCGAGACTTGTAAGTTTGTTGTTGTTAGCGAGGTTTAGCTTGCTTATTTCGTTGTTTGCAATCGACAGTGTCTTTAGCTCTGGGTTTGCAGCAACGTTCAGTTCGGTGAGTTGGTTCTTTGCAACAGCGAGGTCTTCCAACTTTGCAAGACCGCTCACGTCGAGTTCAGTAATCGAGTTTCCGCTTACGTTTATAGATGTCAGCGATGGGTATTTCTCTGCTGGGAAGCTTATGTCCATCAGCGAGTTGTTGTGCAAATCAACGCTTGTAAGCTTGGGGAAGTTGTAAGTATCATAGAAGTGTACAATGTCGCAGTCGTACATTGTAATCACTTTGAGTTCTGTGTTATTGTCGGCAAAAGCTACCGTGCTGAGTTCAGGGTTACCGTAGATGTCGAAGAACTCTAACTTAGAGAAGTCGCGCAGATTGAGAATGTGAATCTTGTTTTCTGCCAACGACAGTCTTTTAAGGTTCTGAGCATCGCCAAGGTCGAGCGTGGCAAATGTCAGTGCGTTCTTGTTCAGGTCGAGGCTCTTGAGGTTTGTCTGTCCTTCAAGCTTCACTCCTGTAACACTTTGCTCGTTAATAGACAACTCGGCAAGTTCGCCGTATATCTTCACGGTGTTGCCTTTCAGTGCGCCCTCTCTGCGTAATTCGTACGTCATCATAGTTGGGCTCAACTGGTAATCGACTTTGTTTCCGTCTCCCCAATCGACCGAGATGGTGCCTTCTGCCTGTGGCATGGGGTAGAAAACGAAGGTGTCACCATACGCCTTGCTCGTGGTGATGGTGATGACGCTCTCTGCCATCGCGCTTAATGCAACGCATACGAGCATCGAAAAGAAAAGTAGTAGTTTTCTCATAATGTTAATAAATTAATTTAAATAATATACTGTTAACTCTTCTTCAGTATCGGTTGCAGAACCAAAATGTTTCGTTCGCAACCTTATGGCTTTATGACGTTATCGGGAAAAACCCGAACGCACTTGCAATAACGTCCTATCTAATTTAAATCTTATTTGTTTGGGTTATCATTAAGAGTTTATCTGAAACCTTCTTTATCAACTGTTTTCAGATTTGCTAATACGATGTTGCCACACATCATATTCCTCCTTATGTTATAGGTTAATTGCAAAAGTAAGGAAAAAAATACTACAATGCTTGTGGAAAGATATAAATTTAACGCAGTTTAACCGATTTTATTTAAATGGCGGTGCGTATGCGTTGGAGGGTTTATGGGGAGCGGTGGTGTTGCCTTTGTGGGGTGTTGTATAGAAATCATAGTTATCCTAGATTTTTCTAGAAGCTCTAGGAGTAAACTTAACAATAGCCTTGATTTTGTAAAGATAATTTCTTTGAAAAACAGCAATTTCGATTTGGCATTGCGAAAGCGGCTCTTTTGCAGCGCAAAACAGCCGCTTTTACCGTGCAAAACCTACGCTTTTGGAACGCAAAACAATAGGTTTTACAAGGCGTTGATATACAGTTGGTTATGCGATGGTTGTGCTTGTGAAAAATATTTACACTCTTATCGTCTGTTTTTGCCTATATACAAAAAAGAACGTAGCATAGAATGGGGTATGCTACGGTCTTTTTATTGTCGGGCACCAATGCGTTCTTGCCGTTCGATTAGTGCGTTTCTGCTTGTATGTGGGGCACGCCTTTTGGCTGCGCCTGCGCCTTTACTTGAACGTAAGTTCGTCTGCGTTAGGGTTCTTGCCGATAGCGATGGTGTCGCCCTCGTGGACTTTTCCTGCAAGTATTCTTTCGCAAATGCCATCTTCAATATAGTTTTGTATGGCACGTTTCAGTGGGCGTGCGCCAAACTGGACGTCGTATCCCTTCGTGGCAACAAACTCTTTTGCCTTGTCGGTGATGGTGATGTCGTAGCCGAGTTCCTTTACACGCTTGAAAAGACTGCGCAGTTCGATGTCGATAATCAATTTGATGGCAGCGAGGTCGAGCTGGTCGAAGGTGATGATTTCGTCCAAACGGTTCAGAAATTCGGGTGCAAACTGCTTGCTCAGGCTTTTCTGTATGATGGCACGAGCACGCTCCTTATCCTGTTCGTTGTGCGAAAGTCCGTTGATATTCGCTGCCGTGAAGCCCACGCCTTGTCCGAATTCCTTCAGTTGGCGTGTACCCGCATTCGACGTCATTATAATAATGGTGTTGCGGAAGTCAATCAGTCGTCCGTTGCCGTCGGTGAGTCTGCCCTCGTCGAGCACTTGCAACAGCATGTTGAACACGTTGCCGTGTGCCTTCTCTATTTCGTCGAGCAAGACGATAGAGTAGGGGTGGCGTCGCACTTGTTCGGTAAGCTGTCCGCCTTCTTCGTATCCCACGTATCCCGGAGGCGCACCAATGAGTCGGGAAGTGTTGAAACTCTCGGTATATTCGCTCATATCGATGCGGATAAGGGCATCTTTAGAGCCGAACATAATTTCGGCTAACTTCTTCGCCAAGTAGGTTTTGCCCACGCCTGTGGGACCGAGGAACATAAACGCACCTATGGGGTGGTTGGGGTCTTTCAGTCCTACGCGGTTGCGCTGAATGGCTTTCACCATCTTTTCGATGGCTTTATCCTGTGCGATAACCTCTCGTTTCAGATTGTCTGCCATATTGACAAGTCGCACGCCTTCGCTTTCCTGCATACGCTGTACGGGTACGCCTGTCATCATCGACACCACGTCAGCCACCTTGTCTTCGTCCACTTCCACACGGTTATGGTCATCGCCGCGCTCCCATCTCTGCTGTGCGTCCTGCAGTTTTTGCTCTAATACGGTCTGCTTGTCGCGGAAGTTGGCAGCCAACTCGAAGTTTTGGTTCTTCACCGCCTCCTTCTTGTTCTTGTCAGCTTCGTCCAATTCCTTCTTCAGTTCCACGATTTCGCTTGGCACCTGTGCATTTTGCAGGTGTACACGAGAGCCTACCTCGTCCATTGCATCGATAGCCTTGTCGGGAAAGAAGCGGTCGGTAACGTAGCGGTCTGTCAGTTTGACACACGCCGTAATGGCTTCGTCGGTGTACGAAACGTGGTGGTGAGCCTCGTATCGGTCCTTGATGTTGTTCAGAATCTGCAAGGTTTCGTCTACCGTTGTCGGTTCTACGAGCACCTTCTGGAAGCGGCGTTCCAATGCGCCGTCCTTCTCTATGGAGTTGCGATATTCGTCTAACGTCGTTGCGCCGATGCACTGTATGGTGCCACGGGCGAGGGCTGGTTTCAGTATGTTGGCAGCGTCCATAGAGCCAGGGGTAGAGCCTGCACCGATGAGGGTGTGTATTTCGTCGATGAAAATGATGACGTCGGGGTTCTGTTCGATTTCCTTGATGAGCGCACGAATGCGCTCCTCGAACTGTCCACGATACTTCGTGCCTGCCACAACGCCCGTTAAATCGAGGGTTACGACACGTTTGTTGAAAAGGATTGGCGACGTCATACGCTTCACGATGAGTTGCGCAAGTCCTTCAACAATAGCACTTTTGCCCACACCAGGCTCGCCGATGAGGATAGGGTTGTTCTTCTTTCGTCTGCCTAATATTTCGCTTACGCGCTGTATCTCCTTTTCGCGCCCCACCACAGGGTCGAGTTTACCTTCCACAGCCGCCTTCGTGAGGTCGGTTCCGAAGTTGTCGAGCACTGGCGTACCTGTTCTTGGCGCATTAGCTTGCGCCGTTCTCGTGCCGTCGCCGCTGCCACTGTGTCGGTTCATAATGGGGTCTTCGTCCTCGTCTTCGCTTGCCATACCGATGCCGTCCTGTATCGGGTCGGTGGGTTGGTAGAGATGTTCGAGAGCCTTGGCGTAGTTAAGATCGTTGTTTTGCAGCACTTCCTTTGCGCCATTGTTCACGTTGTCGTGCAGAATAGCGAGCAATAGGTGCTGAACATCAACCGTTTGGGTGCGCTGGCTGCGTGCTTCGAGCACTGCCAACTTCAATATGTTGTTTGCCTGTTCGTTCAACATCATATCGTTGGAGAGCGGCAACTGACCTTCGTTTTCGTTGCGTACACGTTCTTCCAACTGACTTTTTATGTTCTCCAAATTGAGGTGTAATTTCCCAAACATATTGCTTACAGCCCCTTCTTTCTCTCGTAGAATGGCGAGCATAATGTGTTCTGGTCCCACTGCGCGGCTCGCCAAGCGTTCGGCTTCTTCGCGGCTGTAGGACAGAACCTCTGAAACTTTGGGTGAAAACTGATTTATCATATTATTCTTGTACCTTTCTTTTTGTGTTATAAGGCATTTGCCTTGTTCTCAGACTTGTATTGCAAATGGTGTGCCAAAGAGAAAATGGCAAGGGGAAACACGTTTGTTTCTTCTTGCCACTTCTGTATTTATAACGCTTCGTCGTCGGGTTTGCGAATGTTGCGCACCTTTTTTGTCTTCAGGTGTTTCTTCTTTCGCAGCCACGCTGCTTTGCGTTGTTCGTATTCTTCGTAATGTTTCTCCAAGAAGTTATCTGCCATGGAACTTGCTGTAAACGACCGACATCTTTATGTTTCCTTTCGACTTGTCGCCTCCGAGCAGCATCGTGCTGGTGAGTCCCATATAGTATGAGACTTTGTTGATGACGGTATTCTTGTTTTCATCTTTCGTTGTTTTCAAGTCTACAGGTATCACGAGCACTTTTCCCCAATTAGGATTGCTGCCCGCAGTGGCACGGTTGCGTATGAAATAGTTCACGATTCCTGCCACGTTGTTGAACTTGTAGCTGTTGCTTTGTGCATTGTAGGTAGCGATGAACGACGTCTTGTTATCGTTTAGTTTGTTCTTTTCAAAGAATATGGCAGCCGAATCTGTTGGTAGAATGAGGACGTTCTTCGGTATGTCCATATTGTATTTCGATGCCTTTTTGTTCGTTATTCTCTGGAGTTCGAACTTCGCTGTGTTCAATGTATCGTTTTCGTGCCCTTTCATTATTTCATTGATGGGCAGCTCAACTTCCGTAAAGAGACCCGCAGGAGTCTTCAGATACGATACGTCGGGAGTGTTTATCAATGCTTTCAGCTGCTCTTGGTCGGACTTGAAGTTGGTAAGCTGCAACACTTCCTCAGTGCTGGTGAACTGGGTAACTCCTGTTTTTATCTTGTCTTTGTCCTTCGTATCCTTATAACGATAGTATACTACGAGTTGCACAGCTTCGATGGCAGCCATAGAGCCAAGTCCATTTGTAACCTTGAAGTAGAAGCCTGGGCAGATGTTGTTGAGGAACTTGTAGATGTTACGGAAATCGTTTGGATTTTCATAATACTTGTTCATCATATACGTACCGTAATTGTTGTAAACCTTGCCTGCCTTGTCGGTGTACGGTTTGTTCAGTCTTACCTTGATACTGGGCACGTAGTTCTTCTCCTTCTTTATGCTATCGGGCACTGTAAATTCCGTCAGTGTGTAGGTACTGGCTATTTCCAATCCGTTGTTTGCTGCGGTTCGAAGATATCCTTCTGCCTCTGGGTCGAAGTCGGTGAGGTATTTCTTGCCCTCCTTTACGGGGTGGTCAAGCTCGTAGGTGGTGATTTTGATTGGTGCCAGCGAGTCGCCGAAGTGCGTAAAATAGTACAGACGCAATTCGCAAGAGTCGGCAACGATGTTTCCGCTTGCGTCTTTGCTCTGCACAATGTCCTTCTTAGGCATCTCGAAGTTGGGTAAAACGTAAAGTTGCGACATAAGATTTGCCGTAATTTCCGACTGTGTTTCGAGGTCTTTTATCTGCCCGAGATACCCTTTTGCCGAACGCGAGAGTATGCGGTTAGCCAATATGCTGTGCGCACCGACGTTGAATGTGTCGGCTTGTACTTTAAGTTTGTCTGCCTCGTCTGTGAGCGAACCACCGATTCCACCAGTTGTATCGTCGCAAGAGGTTAGGGCCAACGCCATAAGGGCGAAGCCAAAAGCTAAGAGTTTTGCTTTCATTCTATTAATTTATTGTAGAACTCAGTGTACTTTGTCTTTATTTCGTCTGTTTCTTCAGGCTGCAACATAATGTTCTCCTTGTTGTCTTTGGCATACTTCATCAACTCTTTGTTCACGTTGTTGCTTGTCTGTATGATGCCGTCGGAATAGTCTATGGCAAGCTTTCCCAACTCCATGAAGTCGAAATTGTCGCCGTATTTCTCTATTTTACTTAATTCAGCGTCTCTGAATTCGAGGCATTGCTTGAACTTTTTGCCCAAGCTGTCGTGTGGTTGCTCGGAGAACAGCGACGTAACAACTTTGGAATTGGCAAACTGCGGTTCGTCGCGATAAGCTGTCTTAACGTAGAAAGGCACTACGGCAGACATCCAACCTTGGCAGTGAATAACGTCTGGCGCCCATCTTAGCTTCTTTACGGTTTCCAATACGCCGCGCGCAAAGAAAATGGCACGTTCGCCGTTGTCTGGGTAATCGTTGCCCAATTCGTCCTTAGTCATTGCCGACCGCTTCTGGAAGTAGTCCTCGTTGTCGATGAAATAGACTTGAATGTGTGTCTGTGGTATGCTTGCCACCTTGATAATCAGAGGGTGATCCATTTCATCAATGATGAGGTTCATACCCGAAAGGCGTATTACCTCGTGCAGCTGCCCGCGTCGTTCGTTGATGGCAGCCCATTTCGGCATAAATGTGCGAATTTCAAAACCAGCTTCTTGCATATGTTGTGGCATATCTGCGCCAAAGATTGACATCTCCGAATTCGGAACATACGGTGCGATTTCTTGGTTTATGAACAATACTTTCTTTCCCATTTTCTTTTACTTTACTATCGGCAAAGTTACGGAAAAATATTGAAATTACGGCTTGAAAGTTTTGAAAACGTCTATAAAAGGCAGAATATTGGTATATTTTTAGCGTATTCTTACGAGTTTTAAATAAAATTGTTGTTACTTTGCACCCGAATTACAGAAACTTCAAAATGAAAATATTTGAAAAGGTTGTCGATTTACAGAACGAACTTTTCGGGGTTCGCAGGCAGGGAAAGACCGTCGGACTTGTGCCCACGATGGGCGCATTGCACGATGGGCACGCCTCGTTGGTAAGGCAGAGCGTGCAGCAGAACGATGTAACCGTAGTGTCGGTGTTCCTCAATCCCACACAGTTTAACGACAAGGGCGACTTAGACCGCTATCCACGCACGCTGGACGCCGACTGCAAACTTGTGGAAGCGTGCGGTGCCGACTATGTTTTTGCACCGTCGGTGAGCGAGATATACCCCACACCCGATACGCGCCACTTCGAGTTTCCGCCACAATCGACGGTTATGGAAGGTGCGAAACGCCCGGGACACTTCAACGGCGTATGTCAGGTTGTCAGCCGTTTGTTCTACATAACACGCCCCAACCGTGCCTATTTCGGCGAGAAAGATTGGCAGCAAATTGCTGTGGTGAAGCGACTTGTAGGCTTCATCAATATGAATATCGAGATTGTGGAGTGCCCCATTGTGCGCGACGAAGACGGACTGGCAAAGAGTTCGCGCAACTCGCTGCTCTCTGCCGACGAGCGAGCCATAGCTCCTAATATATATAAGGTGTTGAAGTCGAGCACCAACGAAGCAGGAAAGATGAGCGTTCAGCAACTTCACGACAAGGTGGTGGCAGACATCAACGCCATCGAAGGCTTGGAAGTGGAATATTTCGACATCGTAGACGGCAACACCTTGCTGCCTGTACAGTCGTGGGACGACACGCCGTACGTGGTGGGCTGCATCACGGTTTATTGTGGCAAAACGCCTATCCGACTTATCGACCATATTAAATATAAGGGCTAAAGAATATGCAGATAGAAGTATTGAAAAGCAAATTGCACTGCGTTAAGGTTACCGAAGCCAACCTTAACTATATAGGAAGCATCACCATCGACGAGGATTTGATGGACGCTGCCAATATGATTGCAGGCGAAAAGGTTCAGATTGTGGACAACAACAACGGCGAACGGTTCGAGACTTATATTATAAAAGGTGAACGAGGCACGGGCTGTATCTGTCTGAACGGTGCTGCGGCACGCAAGGTTCAGGTAGGCGACACGGTCATCATCATCAGCTATGCCCTGATGGACTTCGAGGAAGCAAAGGTATTCAAGCCTGCAGTGGTATTCCCCAAAGAGGGCAACCGACTCTAAGAATTTGCCCCCGCCCACCTTGTTTCAAGCGTGGAAGAACGACTAAAAAACTGTAAACATTTTCTACAAACATAACTGTTGTGTAACAAACTTGTTGTCAATGCGTTGTGAAACATACGCTTTTGCTGTGCCAACGTGTAGACAGAACTATCTGAATTATATAAAAAACAGCTATGGATATAGAAAACATACTGAACAAGATACAGCAAGTAGAGCATGGATTTCAGCATATCATCGATGCAACCGATGAAATTCTTGCCTCATACTCAAAGGAAGAATCCTTTGAACTTGCGCTCAAGCTGTTCAAACACGATGCCTATCAAGTCCGAATGTTGGCAACAACAATGCTGGGGCGACTGGCAACAGAGGATAACGATGCACTTCGCTTTCTGAAAGAACAAGTCGGTATCGATAAAAACTGGCGCGTGCAGGAGATGCTTGCAAAAGCTTTCGATGACGTTTGCAGGCACAGAGGCTACGAAACTTGCTTACCGCTTATCGAAGAATGGGTAAACGACGATAACCCAAATGTTATCCGTGCAGTAACAGAGGGCTTGAGGATTTGGACAAGTCGTCCATTCTTTAAGGAAAACCCATTGGTGGCAATTGCGCTGATTGCTAAAAACAAGGCACACGAAAGCGAATATGTGCGGAAATCGGTAGGAAACGCTCTGAAAGATATAAGCAAGAAGCACAACGACTTGATACAGAGCGAGGTTTCGCAATGGGACTTGAACAACACTTTAACAATGTTTACCTACAAATATGCAACCAAATTGTTAAAGAAATAATAGAAAGGGCGGAGCGTTATGCTGGTAAACGCAAATAAAAAAGCTACATTTCCATACGGCTTACAGAGAGTTTGGGAGGTTGTAACCTCGCTTACCAACTACTCGTGGAGAAGCGATATTGAGAAGATTGAAGTGGTATCGGACACGCAATTCATAGAAACAACGAAGGACGGATACAGAACTATGTTTACCATAACAAAGCAAGAGTCTTGCAGATTATGGGAGTTTGATATAGAGAACGAAAATATAAAAGGACACTGGGTGGGAGTTTTCAGTGGAAACGACGAAAGCACGACAATTGATTTCACGGAATACATCGAGCCGAAGAAATGGTTTCTGCTTCCGTTTCTGAAGATATACTTGAGAAAACAGCAAGCCCAATACATCAAAGATTTAAGAAAGGTACTGTAATGCAGCTATTCTAAGCATAACAGTCTTACGCCACAACTCTGCGAAATTCGCTGTAAGGAATAAAGGAAGTTTAGCGCAGACAACTATCTCCTTTCGTTTTTCTGAAGGAAAAGGAGCATTTACCCCTTTACTCAACTTCGTTCGCACACCTTATTGTATATATGGAAAACAAGTGATAAAAGTGTAAATATTTTTCACAAGCGTAACTATTACATAACAACCTAATTATCAACACGTTGCAAAACCTATTGTTTTGCATTCCAAAAGCGTAGGTTTTGCAAGGTAAAAGCGGCTGTTTTGGCGTGCAAAAGAGCCGCTTTCGCAACGTCAAAACGAAATTGCCGTTTTTCAAGGGAATTTTCTTTACAAAACGAGAGCGATTTCAAGTGTCTGTTTGGAGCAGGAAAATGGAAAGCAACTTGTCGGCAGTTGCGAGGTATGGAAATAAAATAAGGTGGACTTGACAAGCAAATCCACCTTATATATAATGTGTTAGTTTACGTTCTTAGAAGAACAAGTAGCGATTGTCTACTACCTTTGCGTTCAACACCAAGTCTTGCATGAAGGTGCTTGCAGCCTGCATATTCTGCTGCATACACATTTGCATCTGCTTAGCTTCGTCGTATTTAACGCCTGGGCGCATTGCCTTCTTCACTACTTGGAATACATATACACCTGCATTGCCCTTAACTGGCTTCTTAGAGAACTTGCCTGCGGCTGTTGCTGCCACTGCACCAGAGAGTGCTGGCTCGGTAGCACCAGTAGCTTGAACAAAGGCTGGGGCAGCGAAAGTGATTTGGTTTACTTCGCTAACCTTGGCACCCTTGGCTTGTGCTGCAGCGATGCTGTTCAGACCGTTGAGCTTAGAGATGAACTGTTCAGCCTTCTTGTCTTTGATAACTTCGCGCTTCAAGATTTCCTTTACTTCTGCATCGTCCCATGAACGATAGCCTTGTGGGTGAATCTTTGTCAATGCCACAACCATAAAGTGGTCGTTGTCGCCACATTCGTAAAGTGGAGAAACATCGCCTTCCTTAGCTTCGAACACCCACTTCAAGGCATCGCGGGTAGCGTGAATGCCTGCGAGGTAGTGCTCGGCAGTGGTTACGTTCTTGTTTTCCTGTACCTTGTAGCCATATTTTGCTGCGTTCTTTTCCAATTCAGCAAGTGTTGTGCCCTTGGCAACATATTCTGAGAACTTGTTGAAAGCTGCACTGCGGGTTTCCTTAGAGAAGTCGATTGTCTTCTTGATAATCGCAGCATTGGTCTTTGTCTTCATTGCCTTCTTGTCAAGAACCTGAAGAATTACGTTGCCTTGACTAAGTGCCAAGTTCTGAACACCGTTTACTTCGCCATTCATAATGGCTGTGATGTACTGACGGTTGTCTTGGTTCATTGTTGTAGCGTGTTCGTATTGCTGACCTGTGAACCATACCTTTTCGCCTGTCTGGCCGTAACGTTTGGCAATGGCTTCAAAGTCTGCGCCACCTGCCAACGCCTTTTGGATAGAGTCGGCCTTTGCAACAGCTTGTTCCTTTGTTGCTGCAGCAACTTGGATTTGGCGGAACTGAACAGAGTCTGGCAACTGTTCCTTGCTTAGAACACGGATAATATTCAATGTGTTGTCTTCCTTGTTCTCTGTAACATTTGTTGTTCCAACGCTCAAAGAGTCAATCTTTCCTGCAATGTCAGAATATGCCTGATAAGCACTGCTGCTTACTGGCAAGCCGATGTAAGGAATCTGGCTGCCGCTCTTGCTGATAACGAGTGCAGGGTCGGTTGCTGCTGCCAACTGCTGTTGGTAAGCGTTCATTTCCTTTACAATAGCGTTGCGGTCTGCCTGGCTTGGCAATATCTGGAAGTCTACATACTTCACGTCGCGGGTCTCGATGGTCTGACGGAACATTGGCTTCAGTTCTTCGTACTTAGCCTTCAAGTCTTCGTCAGTGTATTTCACGTCAGCATCTTTCACAGAAGTGTATGCCATTGAAGCCAACTGCACCTGTGCTTCTTCGTTCTCGTCGTTGAAGGCAAGTTTAGCTTCAGCCTTGTTAGAGAGAACACAGCTTGCATAAAGTGCCTGGAACTTCTGACCCAAGAGCTGTGAACGGAGGTTCTTTTCTACAAACATCCAATAGTTGTAGGCTGTCTTCATCTGTTCAGCCTGCTGTGGATTTGCAGTTTTTGCCTTGTTGTAGGCATCGATGAACTGCTTCAATGCGTTTACATCGAAACGTCCTGTCTGCTGGTTGATGAAAGGAGTTTGCGATAACATCGGGTCTGTACCTTCGTTGAGAACATTCTGCAATTCTTGTTCGGTAACAGTCAAGCCAACCTTCTTTGCATCAGCTTCGAGTACGTGGTTCGTTACCATCTGCTGCCAAACTTGGTCTTTTACCTGATTGAGTTCACTCTCTGACAAGTTGTCGCGTTGCATTGTGAACTTGATAGCGTCTTGATACTCGTCAACGAGCTTCTGATAGTCTTGCACGTTGATTTTCTCTCCTAAGACTTCGCCCACTTGTTGTCGTGCTTCGCCTTTGATACCGTTACAAGAACGGAAAGCCTCTTCAGCAATAAATGCAAAAAGACCCAAGCCGATTATAACAATCAGCGTGATGCCTCTGCGTCTGATTTTTCCTAATGCTGCCATTTTTTATTTTATTTATTTTTTTTGATTTATTTCTTTATCAGTGCAAAAATTGCGTACAAAAATACAAATAAAAAGATAATTAAAGTAATAATTACCGAAGAAAATGCGCTAAACGCTAACTTTTAGCTTCACAAGTTCTATTTTCGTCATTGTATTCTTGATTATTTTAAACTCATATTTCCCTATTTTAACTAATTCGTTTAATTTCGGGAAGCTCTGGTATTCGTGGAGTATAAAGCCACTTATAGTCATATAATCGTCGCTTTCTGGTAAGTCCAAATCGAACATATCGTTCACCTTTTCTATCTCTAAACGAGCAGAGAGAATGTATTCGTTGTCTGCAATTTTCTTTGCTATGTACTTTGCATTGTCGTGTTCGTCTTCAATGTCGCCAAAGATTTCCTCTACAATATCCTCCAAGGAAACAATTCCGCTGGTTCCGCCGAACTCGTCTACAACCACGCCAAGGCTCTTCTTCTGCTGGAGGAACATGTGCATCAGCTTTTGGGCAGTCATTGTTTCGGGCACGAAAGGCATTTTTCGGATATGGTCGTGCCACACTTGTGGGTTCTTGAACATCTCCGAAGAGTGGATATAACCTTCTATATGGTCGATGTCGTCCTTGTAAACAACTATCTTGGAGTTTCCGCTTTCAATGAATTTCTGCTGCAATTCGGCAACAGGACAGGTTATATCAACGGCTTTTATCTCTGTGCGAGGCACCATACAGTCCTTTACTTTCGTGTCGGTAAACTCTAATGCGTTCTGGAATATTTTTACTTCCTCTTCCAGTTTTCCATCGTCTTTTGCGTTCTCGATGGAGCTTTGGAGCAGGTAATCTAAGTCTACTTTGGTGAAAGTACCATCGTTTTTCACTTCATCAACCTTCACGCCTATGGTTCTTAACATGATGCGCGATATGAAGGTAGAGAAACGGCTGATAGGCCATAATACGATGAAGAAAAGGTAAGCGAGTGGGGCAAAGAACGACAGCAGGGCATTGGGACTGCTTTTAAACAATACTTTCGGAATGAATTCGCCTGTGAAAACAACGATAACGGTTGAAAGAATGGTGTTTAAGGCGACCTGCGTAACGGGCGAAAAGGACAGGAAGAGTGTGGCGTTGAAGATGTCGGCAAACAATATTCCGTACAAAACCAACACGATATTGTTGCCTACGAGCATTGTTGAAACAAAGCCATTGGGGTTGCGATAAAATATTTGCAGGCATCTTTGTGCAAAGCCATTCTTCTCTTTGTCCATTTCTGCAAGCATTCTGTTGCTCGAAACGAAAGCTATCTCCATTCCTGAAAAGAATGCAGACAATGTCAAAGACACTAAAATTCCTATTATTAAACTAATATCCAATGTTTCTCCTTATCGATTTAATACTACTCCTTGTAAGTTCTTGTGAGCCATTGTGTCTATCGGGGCAGACGGCATCGACATTGCTCCGTCGCTGTTTGGCACAAATTCACGCTCGTTGAAAATACCCCAACCTTTCGTTTGTCGTATTTCATAGACCGTCATTTGCTCGTCGCTCTTGAACCAGTTTCCCTCCAAGGCCTTGTCGGGAGTCTTTATACGAGAATATTTGTGCGACCATATTTCGTGGTTCCGTTCGTCCCAGAATAGTTCGCTGCTATAAAATTCCACGTTGTTTGCAGTTACAATCTGTACGTGTCCGTGAAGTTCCCAACGGCGTTCCTTGTCGTAATAGATGGCCGTGTCGCATTGCATAAACCCTACGATGCGCTTCTTTAAGTCGAACTGTGTGAGCAACAAACCCTTATTGAAAGTCCATCGTGAGGGGTTCTTTACCTCGTTCACCTCCCATTCTTCGGCAATGATACGGTACTTGATGACTCCTGAATCGGAAATCAATGTATTGACACCGTATGTTGTCATGATAGGAACAGAATCGCGCTCGTGTATGGCAGGAGCTGTATTTCCACGTTTTTCGCTGCATGAAGCCAAAAAGGGTATGACACATAAAGCAATTATCATACAAGAGATGAAAAGTTTGCTTTGTTTCATAATGCAAGTATAACAGGTTTTAGCGTACCTTGAACTTAGCGAACCAACGTTCGTTGAAAGTAAGACCTACATTGATGCGGAACATATTTTCTTTTATCAAACCTGTGGCACTTCTGTTCACCCATTCTACTCCGACGTTGAGCAAACTCCTGTGGTTATAGTTGTTTACGATAGGAATGCCCAATCCAAGGCTTGCAGATATTTCCTTTGGCCCGTCTTGTTTGTTTATCATTATATAAGGTGTAGAATAGCTTACACCTGCACGGTAGTGCAACTGGCTGAAGAAATTGCGGTAGCGTTCGCCTTTGCAGTATTCTCCACCCAATGTCAGCTTCTGCATATCTTTAAGTTGTCCGCTCACAAGTGTGTAGCTTGCTTTGTCATTGACAACGTTGAACTGTGGCATTTTAATATCTGCCCATTTCTGCAACTGATAGTCTACACCCAGCTTCAGTTGGTTGTTGTGGTTCCACATAAAGCCTACACCGAAAACGTGAGGCAGGCTTAAAGCGTCTTTTATTGCATAGCTTGTTGTATCGTTCACAGCTGTCTGCGAGTTCTTGGATATAATGTTGCACACTGCATCAGAGTTTAGCTTGTGTCCTAAAGAATAGGTCAAGCCCAAAGTAATGGCATTCTTTTTAGACAGTTTCTGCGTATATTGCAAGCCGAAATCGGCTTTGTAGCTCTTTACTTCGTATGTATAGGTTTTCGAGAGCGTATTTATATACGAGTCGCTGTAACTGTTCACGACCGTACGCTCTAAGTTTCCCCAAAGGTAAGCAATGTTCGCACCGATGGCAAGTCCTTTAAAGGGTTCCCAGCCAAGACCGAAGTAAGCCTGTCTTATACCACCTGTTCCGTTAAAAGTATTAGAATATGTTGGCTCTGGCAACGATGGGTTGGGGTTGGGGTTTACATTGCTGCGGCTTGTGTAGCTGTATCCTACATTTGTATAAGGCATCAAACCGAAGCTTACACCTACGTGCTTGAAAGCTCGAAAGGCAGCGTTGATATACTCTATATTACCATTGTTGGCGTTTTTCTTATGTCCATTCTCATCAAAGTTGGTCATTTGCAAACTCACACCTGCGTCGAATATAAACGAAAGTGAATCTAAAGCAGAGTATGAAGCAGGATTTTGGAAGTTTATCTGGTTGTGTTCGTGGAAACCGTATGCCAATCCGTTCATACTACGGTTGAAGCTTGAAGACTGCGGAGACAATGTTCCTAATCCAAATTGACTGTATGGAGAATTAGTGCCGCTCTGTGCCATTGCCGTAATTGATAAGGCTACGCAGAGTGCTGCTGTGAGTATTTTCTTCATCTATTTGTAATTTCAAAAAATATAAACAGTGCAAAGTTATTAAAAAAAAATGATAACATAGAAATTCTATATACTATTTTGATTTTTAATAAGGTTTCTTTGCGGTATCACAGTTTTTCATTACCTTTGCCAAACAAATGAAAAAGCTCGTTCGATATATAGTTGTCTGCATTTTGCTATCAGTTTTGCCACTGGCTGCAAAAGCAGATTCATTGACCTATTCGGACTCTGTTGAAATCTCTCTCTTGACTTGTACGCCTGGCAACGAGGTGTGGGCGCAATATGGACACACAGCCATTCGCTACAATGATATTGCAAACGGCAACGACCTTGTTGCCAATTATGGTGTATTTTCATTTGAACAACCTTACTTTATTCCTCGTTTCGTATTGGGAATGACCGATTATCGTATTGGCATATCTACAACCGAAGAGATGCTTTTCATATATTCATACGAGGGTAGAGGCATTATTGAACAGGTATTGAACCTCACCAAGGAGGAAAAATATAAAATTTACCTTGCTTTAAAGAAGAATTTGCTTCCCGAGAATGTTGTGTATAGATACAATTTCTTTTACGATAATTGCACCACAAGGGCACAACACATGCTTCTCGACCATTTAAATGGCAATACCAAATATACTTCTGACAATACAAAACCCTTGCCTTCGTTTCGTGAAATGATACACGAATGGAACAAAAACGATGCTTGGACACAGTTTGGCGAATATATATTATTAGGTGTAACTGCCGATTTGCCTGTTAAAACAGAAGAACAGAAACTGTTTCTCCCTGATAACCTACGCAAATACATCGAAGGTGCAATACACAACGGACAGCCTTTGGTAAAGCAAACATCGGTTCTCTTACAGCCCAGCAAGTCTTCAGAAGAGGCAAGCACCTTTATTTCGCCCTTTCAAGTTGCAATTGCGTTTGCCATTCTTGCTATTTCCGTATTGCTCATAGAGTATAAAAAGAAAATGGCTTTATGGGGTTGGGACATTCTGCTGATGGCAGTTTCGGGCATTATAGGGCTTCTCCTGTTTGTTATGATATTCTCTTGCCACCCTTCTGTAAGTCTGAATATGATAATATTCTTGTTCAATCCGTTGGCTCTGTTCCTCATTCCTTCGGTTGTCAAGAGCATCAGACGCAAGCAGAAACATTGGTGGTGGACGGCTTGGGAAGTATCAATCATAATTGGATTTATCGGTAGCTTTTTCCAAAAGATTCCTGTTCCAATATTAATTGTGGCACTATTCTTGCTATTTAATTGTGTCTTCCATCAATGGTTGATTAAGAATGTCTATACGGCGACGATAGAAAACAAGGCAAAATGATGAATAAATACATTACCGCACTGCTCGTAGTGTTAGCAACAACAGGCGTAGAAGCACAGACATACCAGTCTGCGCTAAAGGCGGCAATGGGCAATGCTACTTTAGAAGAGTTTTGCAATCATCTTAATATAAAAGGTGTGGAAACTGACATATTGTCGGTTATCGAAGCCTACAAGAACATTTCAAAGGAAGAAGAAAACAAACCTGCAGCCACACGCCTTGCTCTCTCCGACAGACACAAGGCTGTACACAGCGTACGACAATTAGAAAATCTTAGAAAAACAATATCAAACTATTTGCCGAATCCCTCGGTCAATTCAGCAATATTAATACGTGCGCCGAGTCGTTTTATCTCATAAACACGCTTCAATAAGCGTAATCAATTACAGCGATAAAATAAAACAATATTCACACAGTGGACTTCTAACAGATTAGATGAATGACAAACAAACACGTCCACTGAAATACAGACATTAAAATGAACTTCACAAAATTAATGAAGTCTCTCTTTGGAGACAAATCAACACGCGATATGAAACTCATTCAACCGTATGTTGATAAAATCAAAGCTGCCTACCCAGCTATCAAGGAACTTAGCAACGACGACTTACGTGCTAAAACAAAGGAAATACAACAATATGTTCAAGACGCTGGCAAGCAGCAGCGCGAGGAAATAGCAAAACTCCGTGAGAGCATCGAAGATACACCAATCGACGAGCGCGAGGATATTTTCAACAAGATAGACAAACTCGAAAAAGAGGCACTGGACAACTACGAAAAGGCGTTGGACGAAGTTATGCCTATTGCTTTCTCTATCGTAAAAGACACGGCTCGCCGCTTTACAGAGAACGAAGAAACTATCGTTACGGCAAACGACTTCGACCGTGAGCTTGCAGCCGACCCACGAAAAGACTTCATAACCATCGACGGCGACAAGGCTATCTACCACAACCACTGGACAGCAGGCGGCAACGACCTCAAGTGGGAAATGGTTCACTACGACGTTCAGCTTTTCGGCGGTACGGTGCTCCACCAAGGTAAGATAGCCGAAATGGCAACGGGTGAAGGTAAGACTCTCGTGGCTACCTTGCCTGTCTTCCTCAACGCTTTGACAGGAAATGGCGTTCACGTGGTAACGGTGAACGATTACCTTGCCAAACGTGACTCTGAATGGATGGGTCCATTGTACGAATTCAACGGTTTGTCGGTCGATTGTATCGACAAACATCAGCCTAACTCGCCAGAACGTCGCCGTGCTTATCAAGCCGACATTACTTTCGGTACAAACAACGAGTTCGGTTTCGACTATCTGCGCGACAATATGGCTGTATCGCCTGCCGACCTCGTGCAGCGCAAGCACAACTATGCCATTGTCGATGAGGTAGACTCTGTCTTGGTAGACGATGCCCGTACACCTCTTATTATTAGCGGTCCTGTACCCAAAGGCGACGACCAGATGTTTGAAGAATATCAGCCATTGGTTCAGAAACTCTTTGAAGTTCAGCGCAAGCAAGCTACCGAACTGCTTGCAGAAGCACGCACAAAGATTTCGAGTGCAGCCGATTGCAAGGACGAGAAAGAACGTCAAGCAATGCTCGAAGAAGGTTTCTTGGCACTTTATCGCTCACACAAGGCACTGCCAAAGAACAAGGCACTCATCAAGTTCCTTTCAGAAGAAGGCATTAAGTCGGGTATGCTGAAGACGGAAGAGTTCTATATGGCAAACAACAACCGTGAAATGCCAAAGGCGGTAGAGCCGCTTTACTTCGTTACCGAAGAGAAAATGAACTCTTGCGACCTTACCGACAAGGGTGCGGCGTGGTTGGCTAAAGAGGTAAACGATGATAAGTTGTTTGTGCTTCCTGATATTACAACAGAGCTTTCGCAACTCGAAAAAGAGAAGGAAGACAAGGTAATAGACGAGCAAACCTACATCGACAAGAAAGACGATATGATGAGCAACTACGGTGTTCAGAGCGAACGTGTGCACACGTTGCAGCAGTTGCTCAAGGCTTACACCATGTTCAATAAGGACGATGAATACGTTGTTCTCGATGGCGAGGTGAAAATCGTAGACGAACAGACAGGTCGTATTATGGAAGGCCGCCGCTGGAGCGATGGACTCCACCAAGCTGTGGAAGCCAAGGAACACGTAAAGGTGGAAGCTGCCACACAGACTTTCGCTACCATTACCTTGCAGAACTACTTCCGTATGTACCATAAGTTGGCGGGTATGACGGGTACAGCCTCTACCGAAGCAGGCGAATTCTGGGACATCTACAAGCTCGATGTTGTAGAAATTCCTACCAACCGTCCTATCCAACGTAAGGATATGGAAGACCGTGTCTACAAAACAGCTCGCGAAAAGTATGCTGCCGTAATCGACGAAATAGAAGAAATGCGCAACAGCGGACGCCCTTGCTTGGTGGGTACTACCTCTGTGGAAATCAGTGAGTTGCTCAGCAAGATGCTCAGTATGCGCAAGATACCACACCAAGTGTTGAATGCCAAGCAGCATCTGAAGGAAGCACAGATTGTTGCCGAAGCAGGACGCTCTACCAACGGGCTCGGTGCCGTTACCATTGCTACCAATATGGCGGGTCGTGGTACCGACATTAAGCTCTCGCAGGAAGTGAAAGATGCTGGTGGTTTGGCAATTATCGGTACCGAACGCCACGAAAGCCGCCGTGTAGACCGCCAGTTGCGTGGTCGTGCAGGACGTCAGGGCGACCCAGGTTCATCTGTTTTCTACGTTTCGTTGGAAGACAAGTTGATGCGTCTTTTCGGTTCCGAACGTATCGCAAAGGTTATGGACAGACTCGGTTTTGAGGAAGGCGAACGCATCGAAAGCTCAATGATTTCAAACAGTATCGAGCGTGCGCAGAAGAAGGTGGAGGAGAACAACTTCGGTATTCGTAAGCGTTTGCTGGAATACGACGACGTTATGAACAAGCAGCGTACCGTAATTTACGAGAAGCGTCGCCACGCATTGATGGGCGAACGCATCGGTATGGACATCTCAAACATCATCTGGGACCGCTGTGTAAACATCATAGAGAACAACGACTACGAAGGTTGCAAGGAAGAGTTCCTCAAAGTGCTGGCGATGGAATGCCCATTCACCGAAGCCGAATTTGAGAATACAGGTAGGGAAGAACTGGAAGAACGTGCTTTCCAAGTTACCATTGAGAACTTTGAACGCAAGACCGAGCGAATTCAAACTGTGGCTTGGCCTATCATTAAGCAGGTTTACGAGAATCAAGGTGCTATGTACGAGCGCATTATGGTGCCAATTACCGATGGCAAGCGTGTCTACAATATACCTTGCAACTTGAAGGAAGCCTACGACTCTGAAGCTAAATCGGTGGTTAGACAGTTCGAGAAAGTCATTCTCCTGCACCTCATCGACGACGACTGGAAGGAGAACTTGCGCCAGCTCGATGAATTGCGACACTCTGTGCAGAATGCTTCATACGAGCAGAAAGACCCATTGCTCATTTTCAAACTTGAGAGTGTGAAGCTTTGGGACAATATGATTAACGATATGAACAACCGCACAGCAAGCGTTCTGATGCGTGGACAAATTCCTGATATGCAGCCTGCAGAAGAAATTCAAGAAGCTGCTCCAGAGCAACATTCACAGCGTTACGACGAGAAGAAGGACGATTTGATTGACCAAAATCAGCAAGCTGCTGCTCACCAAGATACGCGCGAGACAGCACAGCAGCAACATCGCACTCCTTATATGGCTGAAAAGATGCCACGTCCAAACGACCCATGCCCTTGCGGTAGCGGAAAGAAGTTCAAGAATTGCCACGGACGCAATTTAAGATAAGCCGTAAAACATCATAAAACAAGTACAGGAGCGAAACCTTTTATAGGGTTTCGCTCCTTTTTTATTGAATATCGAGGACAGAGGGAAACGATATTCTATCGGCGAAAAGTCGTTGCGGTGGTTGTACAAAATAAGCTGCAACATCGCTGCAGAGTCTTTATACCTTGAGTGTAGCTATGTTGTACTGCGCATACAGCCAGCTTTACATAGAAAGTGTGGCATTGTTAGGCAAACCTTAATCTCTGTTTTCGTTTTCCGTTGCCTGTGTCTTGCATTCGTTCTGCTTGCTGAGTGGTGTTGTTTCCTACAATCAAATATCTTTATTTATAATATCTCGCAATGTATGGCAGCGTAGAGTCAACCAGCAAGTGTAAAAATATAATAATTTTGCACTTGCTGGTTGACTCTACGATGAATTTCTTTTTAAGAAATTGCGAAAATGTTTGGATATGTATTTGAAATGTGCTAAGTTTGCAAAAAGAACAAATGTAGAAGATTTGGAGAAGTTCGTAAATCTTAATCTTAGCAAATTTCCAGAATTTTCAAATAAGTCATATACTTTAGAATAGGATAAGATGGAAAAAAAATATAATTCAAAAGTTGACTTGTGGTTATATCTGTTTATATATATAAGTATAATATTATCTGCAGTACCTATTCTTTTAATTGATTTTAATTGGATTGTTACTATTTTTCTATTTGTTATCCTCACAGCGTTAACCTTGTATCCATTAGGAATTAAATATACAATTAATGGAAAAGTCTTATCTATTCATTGTCCTTTCTTTTCAACACAGGTAATTGATATTTTTGATATTTTATTAATAGAATCTACACACACTTTAGATTCGTCACCTGCAGCTTCAATTGATCGATTAAAGTTAACGTATAAGCATGGTTGTGTCATTATTTCACCTAAGAAAAAAAAGGATTTTGTAAATCATATTTTATCAATCAACTCAAAGGTTCATATAAAAATCAATTGAAGATATATAAAAAAAGTATTGCTGTCTGGTAAAACTTTTTAGGAACGTCTAAAATTAGGGTCAACACTTCTCACGAAGTATCGGTTCTTTTGGTTATCTTTGATTTTAGAAAAAAATAACCATGGGCAAAGATAGGGCGGAGTAAATAAATTTATTCCAAAAAAAAGATAATTTTGTTTGGTTGGTTAACGGAAAATTGCTACCTTTGCACTCGCAAAAACGAAATATGCACCCTTAGCTCAGTTGGTAGAGCAACTGACTCTTAATCAGTGGGTCTAGGG
>ENA-OWND01000402-OWND01000402.1-metagenome-genome-assembly--contig:-NODE-402-length-30254-cov-8.547502_pt1 | contig 30254 bp, 32 predicted proteins | sample MGYA00245342_ERZ651119 | MGnify/ENA primary metagenome ERZ651119 (study PRJEB26857, sample SAMEA4031756) | metagenome | biome: human; feature: oral; material: saliva | place: Philippines | collected 2014... | reverse complement strand
CCCTAAATGTCTTGATGGGAATTTAGGGGATTTTGGGGAATTTTGCAAAGGTCTCACATAAGGAAAACTAATGCTTTTACTAAGGCGTGAACACATTGGTCGCTTGTTTGATATGTTGATAACAAACCGCAGGTTTGATACTCCATTTAAAATTACGGAGTACGATGGTGGGATGAATTTTTTGGGTACGTTTGGCGAAGTCCCGGTACACGAGCTTGGAAACCGATCGGCGACATTGTGCTTTGAATGGAAAGGGGAGATCTCCGAACCACGAGATACCCATGATATTGCGGGGATGAAGCCAAACATTCTTTATGACTTTAACGGGTCAGGACGGCACTTTGATAACCCTGATCCACGTTACCTGCTTCCTGTGGGTTCAAAAGGACTGATTCTGAAGCATATCGTGATTAATGACGAAGACGAGCTTTTGAGGATTTGGTGTAACCGCCAAAAAATTTATTTTTACCGATACCGGATATTGAAAGCCACCCCAATTGTGCGGAACATTTTATTGTATAGGGCATGGCAGGAAATTTACCGGATAAATGAAATATGCCGTAACACTTCATTCGAAATTGCCATATGCCACCGCCCAATGGAGGGTGACTAAACATCCAACCAATCTTTAATTTCATAAGGTTATGGGGACAATCCTCGGTCAAACTATGGGTAAATCAACAAAACGTGTGGTATAGCACTGGCTCAACCTATCTCTATTCATTTTCCAGTCATCCGCAAGCAGTTCGGAGGCAAGTTTCAGATGGCCTCTACCATATTTGAGATTGATTTTGTCCCATGCCTCCATGGCCGGATTGGTAGTTTCGGACTGCCAAAGGTCAGTCTGTACCTGTCCGGCTGGTTTCAGCCCATGCAATTCAATCCCGCATTTTTTATAGAGGTAGCCGCCTCGGTAAACGGTCGCCAACAGATTTTGCGCCTCCCGGTTCAGGATAACGGTATCGGCTGTCGGCACAGCCAGGTTACGACTCAGACTCTTATGGTATTGAGGGGCTTCTTCCCGGAAAAAATCCGTGTGCAAGAATACGGTAACGGCAGAAGCCTCCAGTCCGTCACGACGCAAGGCTTCCGCCCCCGATCTGATGTGATGTGTAATCGCCGCCTGCAACGCCTCCGGCGTTTCGATACACGTTCCGAAACTGCGGCTGCGGACAAGATTCTGCCTTGTTTGCGGTTCGGGGTGCAAACCATCACAGGCAATGCCCTGCATCTCACGCTGCGTCCGTTCGACCGTCACACCGTATCGCCGGCGTAGGGTCGCAGTATCCGCCCGAACGAAGTCTAACGCGGTATAAATTCCTTGTGCCGCCAGTTTGGCCGCCGTTTTCCCCCCGATTCCCCAAATCTCATCGACACCCTGGCTACGCAGGGCACGAAGGCGGACAGACTCATTCCAATCTGACCAAACCACCACTCCTCCAAAGTGATCGGGGTAACGTTTGGCAAGATGGTTGCAAAACTTGGCCAGCGTCTTGGTCGGTGCGATGCCGACGCAGGTCGGAATACCGACCCACTGCAATACGCGATGTCTAATTTGGCCGCCGAGTTCGGCGAGGTTTTCGATACCGTCCATACTGGCGAAACATTCGTCAATTGAATAGACTTCAACCGCAGGGACACAACCGGCGATGGTTTCCATCATTCTACGGGATATGTCGGCATAGAGTTCGTAGTTGCTGGAAAAAGCTTTCAGACGGCCTTGTGCCACTAAATGCCTTACTTTGAAATACGGTTCACCCATCTTGATGCCGAGTGCCTTTGCTTCGGCAGAACGGGCAACCACACAGCCGTCGTTGTTTGACAGGACGACAACTGGGATATTCTTCAATTCCGGTCTGAAAACTCTTTCACAAGAACGAGACCTTTGCAAAAATAGTCTGTTAACGAAATTTGACGCATAAAAATGCGCCAAAAAATTTCAATTGACTAAAACCTTCCTAATATTGAGCAAAAAGTAGGAAAAATCAGAAAGGTTTTGCATTTTGAAAATGAGATTGAGCATAAAATTTTAGTAACCTATGTTATTGCAAAGGTCTCGAAGAACAGTAAAAGCTGTTCCCATCAATGAGTGCAAACATCTTAGCTTCCCTGGCGAACATCTTTAATAACAAAAGTAACGACACCAACGATTGTCCAAGTATCGCTGTCATTAGGTATAAAGTCAGGGTACTCGCCAGAGGAATTTTCTGAATGAAGTTCTGGTTTTCGTCCTAGTATTTTATAGAGCCTTTTAATTGTGAACTCGTTACCAACATCCGCCATGACAATATCACCATGTTTCGGCGTTTTTGAACGGTCAATAATCATAATATCGTCTTTGCTAATCCCTGCATCTAGCATGGAATATCCACCGGAACGGGCGGCAAAAGTGGCGGATGGATTAGCAATCAGGTACTCATTGAAATCTAGATAATCAGCAATATACGGCTCCGCCGGAGATGGGAATCCGGCGGAGATTTTCTCGAGAGCATAAGGGATTTTTAGTGTTGTACGATTGATGGGTATAAGGCTGCCTAGAGGCATGGTTGTAGAAGCAATCATTGCATCAATGGTAGGTATCAGAGATATTGGAATACGCTTTACTGTTGTAGCTTCGCCGGATTTACTTTTTCGACCGGCTCCTTCTCGACGTCCTCCACGTTTTTTTGGAATTTCATCCATGATATTATATTTTGAATTTGTAACGAAATCATTTTAACAGAAAAAAAGGCTGTCGCGTCTATCCGGACAGCCATTGTTTTCATAATTGAAGAATTGAAATCATAGATCTATCTTAATATCAGGTTGCCCTTGTCGTGCATAATAGGATGAAAATCGCGATATTATGTCTTTTAGAAATGGACTGGCCACTTGAATAACAGGATCACCAAAGTATTCTTTCAAATCTACTTCATCATATGTAGAGACCCTTCTGAAATTAATGACAGCCCCTTCCTGGCAAGGATGGGTTATTGGAAGCCAATGGTAGTATTGGCCTCCTTTATTAGCCTTTATGCCTCCAAATAATGATTGTTTTATATTTGCTTTTTTGTCAGTAGAGGCCTTCTTATATTTCTCATTATTATTCACAATATCATCCAAATTTTGAATCTCAACCAACATTGCTCGGTCTGTATTACATTTCCTACTTTCGCCTTCACTGCTTTCGCCTTCACTGCTTTTGCTCTTACGCTCAGCCAAATCACAAGCTGGGCTCATAACAATATAAAAAATACCACTTTCTTTATGCTTTAAAATGCAACCTGTATTTATAGGTGTGGGTCCCAGTAAGCGTATAAGCATCTCATCCGGATAACACTTTCCATCACTTTTATATAATTCATGAGTTAGATGATTAATTGTGTGACGTAGAAGGGCTTCTTCTGTTTCATGTGAATTTATTTTGGCATAACGAACCCAATTACTTTCATTACCAGTACTCCCATTACCTAAAACTGGAACAATTTCAGGAAGAAGATGCTTTATAAAGATTTGACTCAGACTTTTTTCAATTTCACCTTTCCCCCCCATTATTTTGGTTAATCCAGTTTTGTAAATATCATAAAATTTATGTATAATATCTTTATATTCTTTATCCCCTTTTTTAAATACTCCAATTAAAGGTATACCATCTTCATCATCTGCCACGTCAGGAGTAGCAGTATATATGGCTACGGGTATCCGTTTTAGATGTTCCCTTATGAAACCCAAAGCCTGATTTCCCTCATTGCCAGAATCACCTAATCTCATATCGATAATTGCACCATCAAAATAAGAACCCTCTAATGCTTTTAACGCACTTTGAATCGTTTTATGGGTTACTAATTGAATATTACATTGATTGTCTTCGTTAAAATCTTGTACAGCTCCAGTACAAGAGGATGCCTCTTGATCATCGTCGTCAATAAGAATTAATTTCATGTTATTCATTTTCATCTCCTTTTATAGAAAGTCTAAAATAAGCTCCAGTAGTAGCTTCTAAAGCTGTAAGTTTCAACCCGTTTCTCTCAGCGGCTTCACCTGCAATTGCCAAACCAATACCTGTGCCACCTGGCTTAGTGCTAAATTGAGGTTCAAATATAAAATTATTCTCAATAAGATTAGGTTCTATCCCTGGGCCTGTATCACGAAAATCTATATAACTTAAAGAATTTTTCTCAGTAATAATACTGATCATAACTTCCCTAATGTCAGTATTTTTCTCTGACAGCCAAAAGATGCTATTTTCTATAAGATTAGTAAATATAGCAGCAATATCCTGTTGCCATGCTTCTATAATTGCACTTCCACTAATCTTGAATTTAATGCCCTTATCTTCCATTTGTTGACGAAATATTGCAAAACAATTAGAAATTTCATTCTCTATAGATAATTGTCGTTTAGCTGGGCGTTTTCCCATGGCAAGAGGGTCTAGTCGTAAAAAGAGGTCAGAAAATGTTTTAGCGTTTGAAACTGTATTGTGTGCAATTGATTCAATCTTTTCTATGTGTTCAAAATCACTTGTTTCCTTGTATTTCTTGATAAATCTATCTATTCTAGGAACTTCATTGCGAAAATAATTTAGTGGTCTTCGGCCTTCATGTAAAACCACATTCATAATTTTCCCCAAGGTTGCTTGTCCTTGGTAAGTCGCAATAGCTTGACGGATTTCTTCTACTGTCTGGCTTTTTTCTTCTTCTTCTTTACTGATCAATTCAATAACTTCTTCTGCTGATTTTTCATTCATTCCCCCTGCAATCAATTTTTTATGAACAGTTTGTTTTAAATTATCAAAAGACAAAATCCGATTAAGTTCTTTTTCAACTTTAAGTGCAGGTTTACTCAATCCTGCTTTACGCCTAAAACTGAATCTCCGTATTTCCAGCTCTTTAATCACATCGTTTGTAATCTTCTGCAATTGTTTATAAGCGTTATTATCACGCAAACCATCCCTTGCACTCTTCTCTATTAAATCTGATTCTTCCTCTGAGCCAATTAGTACATAACCAATTACTTGGTTACTACCAATTTTTAAAGAGGGGTTTTGAACTCTCTTTTCATTAAGTTTTAACCAATCGAATTCAGGATCACCAAGAGGCCTGATCCTGAATCCATTGCGATATACCCCAATCCCATTGGAATCGTTAAGAATTTGTCGTGCCTGCAATTTTCCTACATAGTTACCATTATCATCTTTAAGCCCACGGTGAATTAATTGTTCTATTGATTCCTTGTCCCTGTCGTAAACACGGATATCAAAGATTAAATCACCACAACCAGTAGGTTCTCCTAAATTAAACGCAATAACCTCTTCTACTGTATTTCTTGCTTTCTGCAAAGCATAAGTCAGAGTACCTTTGCCATTTGATTCAATTTTCCCAGAAATTTTATAATCGAATAGATCAAAGATAGGATATGGTGTAATGGTCTCTTCTATATCTTCAACATCTTCAAATCCACTGATTTTTAGATGAATATTGAAATTCTGGCCTTTTTTATCCTCTTCTTTATCTTCCTCTTTTTTATCTATTAAATTTTGCATAGGGGATATCAGTTTTTTTAATTCGAAATTTAACTTAGTGAACTGATATTTATTCCATTCTTTGTAAAACTCTTCTCCACCTTCAATTGTCAAAGCAGTTCCATGAGATTCTTTAGTTGAGTGGCTTTCAACTAAAATTTCGACATCATCCAAGTATTCAGATTTTTCAAAATCACGCCAGTCAACCAAAACTGTTGTTTTTTCGGCACCTTCTGAAACTGTCTCTAGTAATAAGGTAGAACCAAGCATAGATGCAGCATAGCGGCCTATCCCTTTACGACCTTGCATAATTCGACCATCCGGACTTGTTCTGCGCTCAAGCTTATCCGGCGTTGATGGAACCATCCACTTGTTAATCACAGTATCTTGAGACATCCCATGACCATAGTCGCGGACAGTAATCTCTATTCTTTTCTCAGGATTGCCACTTACATTTTCTGATGGCTTTTCAGTTGCTTTAAAATGTATTTCCACAGATTCTGAATCCGCATCATATGCGTTTTTTACAAGCTCAACGATAGCAGCATAACTATCTTGAATCAGGTCTCTTCCAATCGTTAATAAATGGCGTCCAGCCGGTCTTATTTTATAAGCATTTTCACTCATGCCAATTCTCCTTCAAATTTTCTGCAATTTTTCTTGCCAGTATAACTGGAACAGCATTACCAATCTGCCTGAATGCAGCGGCTCTACTTGGTTTATCAGTGCACCCCTCAAAATAATAATCATCTGGAAAAGTTTGAAGGCGTGCAGCTTCTCTAGGAGTGATTGATCTATTCTGTTTGGGATCTGGATGGATATAGTAATGCCCATCCTTTGCAAGATGAGCTAATACTGTATGAGATGAGGATAAATTACCTGCTACAACTTTAAACCTGTCTGCAAAAGCGGTACGATTCTTATGAGTTTTAAGGTTTTCAGGTAAATCATTATATTCCATCCTTTTACCTTCCTTGCTCCACAGATCTGCTACCATACGATATATTTCTGAATCTTGTTGATTCAGCGGACGCGCAATATGCCATGTAACAGGGATGTTATCGTTTTTTATACCTGAATCATACAACCATTGACCGGAATATTTCTTCGTCTTGCATGGTCGCACACTTCCCTCTCCTGCATGAATTACAGGAAGATCTGAAAATATTTCATTGACACACACGTTGGGTCTTTCAATCTCAAGTTGAGGATAAAATCCTGTTTTTTCTCCTCTTCTACCCATAAGGATAATTCTTTTACGAGCTTGAAGTGCACCATAATCATTTGCATTAAGGATGCGATATTCTGTTTCGTATCCTAACTTTTTAAAAAGCATCCTCATTTCTTCAAAATAATATCTTCCGTCAGCATCTTTTGCAGACAAAAGTCCTGTTACATTCTCGAAGACAAAATACCTTGGTTGGTAACGTTTTAGAAACTCACCGTAAAATTTGTACAGATAATTACGTTTATCACCAAGCATCTTATTAGAGTCGCATGATCTGCCGACCAAAGAATAAGCTTGACATGGGGGGCCACCTATAATCAGATCAAGAGAAGAATTTTCAAGTAAGTCATCAATTTGACTAAAAATTGTTTTTAAAGAATCTTCTGAAATTTCTTTATTAATTACCGTTTTTGAAATATGTTCAGGGATATTTTTATAAAATTCAGTACGGCTTAATTCCCCTTTTAAGTAATCAGCATATAAGCTTAGCTTATCAACGGATTTTAACCAGTGATAAGCCATGCGAGTTTGAAGAGTAAAACAGGCGGCCTTGTCTGATTCAATATGAGCAACGGGCTTGTAACCTGCCTGAATGAATCCTTCGGAAAGTCCGCCTGCGCCAGCAAAAAGATCCAAAAAACGCAATTGTGCCATTTTATGCCTTGTAAATTTTAATTAAGAAATGTGAAATTATTAGTTATAAATTATAAGCAGCGTGAAATACATTATACCAGGTTAAATATAACAATAGTAGGCAGTAGTTCATCAAAGGTTGCGGCCTAATTTAATCATCGCCCGATGTCCGTACACGGTAATATCTACCTTTTAGAGACAGTTCTATACATAAAATTATAGGATGTGATGGTATTTAATTATAAATTTACCACTTCAGAACAAGTGCTTAGTTCAGTTTTTAATAGGATGTATGATATTTCGTCATAGTTATTTATTCTTGAGTTTTTAAGGTATAGCATCATATTTTTGATACAAGACATTACACTCCTCCGCTATTCGATTGAAGTCGATATTTTCCGGTTTGGTGTCGTATAGGAAACCACGCAACTCAGCAATGCGTTTTTGGTCTTCCGAGCGCATCTCAGAATAGGGGGTTTTGCGTGAAATAAGTGCCTGTACACTGGCAACTCGTTCTATTAAAGCGTCTTTCTGCATTAACGTAGCCAATTTTCATTTCTCTTTTGAGATTTGAGATTGTTTGTGTTGCCGCATTACCAATTTGACTAGTGATACGCTGCAACCGGCTAGAGCGGCCGTTTCTTGAAGGGTATGGTTTTGGCGTAGGCTGACAATCAGTTTATGCTTTTGGATATTTGCCTGACGGCCTTTGTAAAGTCCCTGTTTTTTTGCCTCAGCAATGCCGGCGGCTTGACGGTTACGCCGTTGTTCATAGTCGTCTCTGGCCGTTTGTAGGGCAATTTTGAGCAGCATGGTTTGTATGCTGTCCAAAACGATTTTGGCAATTTCGGAATCGGTATGGATTTGGCTCAGGTCGATTATGCCGGGAATGGACAGGAACGCCCCTTTTTCGCGGATGCGGCCGACCAGTTTTTCCGCTTCTGCCAAAGGCAAACGGCTGATGCGGTCGATATGTTCGGTGATGATCACGTCGCCTTCTTGCAAGTCTGCAATCAATTGATTCAACACAGGTCGGTCTGCACGGACGCCAGAGGCCTTTTCTTTATAGACCCCCGCAATGTAGTAACCTTCTGCCTTGGCTTGTTCAATTAGGGTGTTTTGCCGCTCGAGATTTTGTTCTTCGGTGCTGACACGTTGGTAAATTCTCGCTGCTTTCATTGTTAGCCTCAGTAGTCGATACCGAAAATACAGTTTTGATACAGGAAGGCGACCACATCGGAATCATCGCCGGTGCGGTAGAAAGCTGAAAGTTTTTCGTTGAACTCAGGCATTTGCAGTTCGGAAATTTCCAAAATACTGCAACCTTTTTCTATTAACAGCGCGTTGGCAAACAGCGTGGCCGTTCGTTTGTTGCCGTCCCAAAAAATTTGCTGCCGCATAAAGACCAACATGGATCGGATGGCAGTTTTAGTGGTCGAATGGTTTTGGTTTTCAATTTGACCAAACAGGTTCTGTACTTCAACTTCCGACATGGCTGGCGGCGTATGGCGCGATCCATCAACTAGGGTAACGCCGACTGTGCCGGTACGAAAATCTCCGGGAGCCAATGAATCTTCTTGGGCAACGATACTGTTGATTTTTTTTAACAGTGAAATGTCAACGGGAAAGCCGTCTGAAATATGGCGTATCACATATTGATAGGCACGCTTGAGATTTAGGATGGTCTGAATATCGTTCAAGGATACTGAGGCAATATTTTGCCCGTTGATAATCTGTTCGGTCTGCAACAAAGTTGTCTGACAGTTTTCAAACCGGCTTAGATTGTGGATTTGGGCAACCAATACCTTTTTGGCCAAAAAGATATTTTCTTTCAGGCTGAGATTATATTTATCGGGAAACACTGTTGCTCCTTATACGGGACAAGATGGGTAATTTGAGTATGCTCTAATTACCTATCAAATAAATGCCTTAAAATTTGGCTAATTTAAAATAATCAGGACTTAAATTGTCCATAATCAAATTGTCCATTCTATTTGCCCAACGGGCAATATGATTTGCACAGTTTGACTCATCAAAAAACAAAAAAAGCCCTGCGGCCATACAGATGTCTGTATGGCCGCAGGGTTTTTGCTTTATCGTTTAACGAGAGAGGTCGTTGTCTTGTTCAACATTTGACTGCTTGAAAGAGCGGGTTTCGTGTTGCATTTGAGGTCTGACTTTTTGGTCGTATTCCTGTTGAGCTTTGGTGCTTAGAGGCTGTCCGACCATATCCTTAGCCAGTTTACTGATAAGCCGGGCTTCATTTTTGTGTCCCATCTTATACAGTTCTTTGGCGATTAGACCGTATTCGGCCAATATGTAACCGCGTGTCTGCATGACTTTCTGAATGTGGGGATGTGTCGGTCGTTCCAAGTTCTTGATGGCTTGGTTCAATTCCTCCAGCCGCTGCTTTTCAATGCGGGGGGTTGCTCCGCGTTTCTTCATTGCTTTCACTATGCTGTTTTCGGCTTTGTGTATCTTTCCCCTGTGTTGTCGTTTGGTGGCGGCGCACTCTACGCCTTCCTCACGGAGTTTTTCGGCAAACCGTACTCGCCATTCAAAAAGATCGTTTTTGCGTGGGTTAAGTCGCTGCCCGTAAGTATCTCTCATCAATACACACAAATGGATATGGGGATGCTCGGGTTCACCTTCTTTTTCAGATTCGTGATGCAAAGCAAAGAGGTATTGATGGTCGGCAAATTGTTCAGAAGCAAAATTGCGCGCGGCATTCAATACAGCCTGCGGAGGTGTTCCAGCGGGCATGGATAAGACGATATTGAGGGCTTCCCGATGTTTACCTCTTTCAGGGATATTGAGTTTCTGCCAGTCATCAAGTTGCGATTTGACCGCCTTTTTACCGTTTAACTTTTCGCCGGAATGATTTTCGACGGTAGTTTTACCATTGCGGGAAATATAGTCCAAATGATTGCGTATGCCCTGCATACCGTTAGAGTTACGGCTAAGACGCTTGGGGATTTTAACCATGACTTCGGGGTGTTTTTTTGCAGCGGCTGTCAGGTTGGCCAAACCGCTGCCCGGTTTGAGCGGAACGCGGGAATTTGTCCGGTGTTTGGATTTTGGGATGGGGATACCGGAATCTTTAGCTCGGACGGAACGGGTTTTGTAGCCCAAGAACCAGTCGTCTATTTTACGGTACAGGGACATAGGTTTGCTCCTATTCAGACAAGCGTTTACGGTTGGTTCGCAGTACGTCACCTACCCTTTGGGTATGTTGTTTGATGAATTGGGAAAGGGTATTGATTTGATCAGATGTAAGTGAAACGCCTTCGCCCATGTTGAGGTTTCGGGCGATTTGGTTCAGGTTGCGACCAATGGCGACAAGCTGGTAATTGGACTGGTGCAGGACTTCGACTTCGGCTGCCGACAACATGGGATGGTTGCGGACGTGGGACTGGACTATATCGCGCACGATGTCGTTCACACTGCTTTTATGTTGTGTAGCGGCGGCCTCGAGGTAGGCGCGGTCTTTTTCCGGGAGGCGGACTGTAATCCGCTTGCTGCCTTTGGGCGGTGGAAGTCTAACCAGTTCGGGTTCCTCCGGTGCATCCAACCGGGCTTTCAGCATATTTTTTGCAAGCAGCGATACACTGGGTTTCCCGTATTCTTTACAGGCAATTTCGCGTAAAGCTGCCAATTCGCCTTCGGTTAAACCGAATACGCGCAGGGCAAGGCGTCTGTCGTCGGTTTCAATTGTGTCCTTACTCATCTGTCTGTCCTAATAGGAAAAGGTCGTCTGAAACATGGTTTCAGACGACCTTTCTTGTCGTTATCTTCCGTAAAACAGTTCCTGTTGCTCAGGAGGCTGCTCCGGTTCGTTTTTTACGTCCATACGCCCGTATTGGGCTTGGTAGAAATTCAGACGCGCCTGCATCTGCGTCTGTTCGGGCAGACCTTGAATCAGGTTTTCCATGCCCGCCTCCAAAATTCGGTGCTTTTTCTGCCCGTCGGCATTCATATCAGACAACCGCTGGCTATACTGTTCTTTCGCTACCAGCAAACGTTCTTCCAAGGTTTGCACCGGTTGCCGTGCCTCCTTTTCAGGCGGCCTCTCTGTTTTTACAGATGGTGAGGCAGACTTGGGAGTAGGACTGTTTTCCCTTGCCGCCTGTTCCCGTTGTCCGACAACATCCATAACCGTGTCGGATTCCCGTACGGGGATTTTGAAGGATTCGGAATTGCCGCTCTGCCGTTCGGTTTGGGTAACGTGGGCTTCATTTTCGATAAACGAGACTTTGATGTCGTAGCGGCCTACGCTTTTATCCCAATAACCCGGTGTTGCGGAAACATAGGCATAGCCGCTTTCCTCCAGCCTGTCTGCAATCCAATTTTCGGACTTGGCGTTCTCCAGCATTTCCGTTACGTCATTTGCCGTAAAAGGAATTTTGGATACCACGCGTTCCGCAAACAGATTGAATACGGCAGCAGCCGTTTCGGGACGGGTATCGCGTGCGTCAATATCAAATGCCGTATCCCAACCGTTCTCCAAGGCGAGATAACGTCCGCTCCGATCGAGGCGGGCGTACATGGTCATATTGCCTTCGGGATTCAGCGAACCGCCTTCCTGTGCGCCCATATAGGTTTTTTCTGCTGTCATGCCGCCCTGTTTCGTCCAGCCGTGATATTCGGCCAGCCGGTCGATGACGTTTTCGGAATAGTGCTTTTCAGACGACCTTTCTTCTGCCTGCTGTGCCGGTTTTTCAGATTCGCGATTCTCAGGTGCAGGCTTTTCGGTTTCGGGCGTGGTCTTGCGCTCCTGTTCCTGGCGGTGCAGGGCGAGGATGTGGTTATAGGTGTCGCGGAATTTGGCGAACTGTTCGCCTTTCACGCCTTGCAGGTAGGCATAGCCGAACTGCTGCTTGTCCTTATCCCATATGATGCGCGCTTTCTCCACGCCGCTGACGAAAAAGCGGTTCGGGAATTTGCGCCATTGGGTAATTTCGCCGGACTCGATCATCGGTTTCAAAAATTCGGGGATGTCGGCATTGTTCACGCGGTCGATCGCCGCCTGTTCGCGTTCGATGGCGCGTTGGGTCTTCTCAATTTCCTTGTTCGCCGTCCGCAAACCGTCGTTTTGGCGTTCCCAGCGGTTCAATGTTGCCTGTCCGTTGCGCTTGTCGTTGAGCGGTTGTCCGTTTGTGCCACGCACGTCGTCGAAATGGTTTTGCAGCCGTTGGTCGAACGCTGCCTGTTTCTTTGCCAGCGACTGTTGCAGGATTTTCATCCTCCTGCTGCCCGCAGGTTGCTTGTTTTCATTCTCTGCCATATTGCCTCCAAGAAAAAACGGCCTGAAACCGCAAGGTTTCAGGCTGTAATGAAAGAATCGGATTAAAAACTCAGCGGCCGATTTCCACTTCCGGTTCTTGGGAGCGTCCGTGATGCTGCTGCCGATCATTCTGTCGTGCCTGCTCCGGTGACGGAATCTGAATCGGATCGGGTAGTTTCAGCTTCGTGCCGCTCATCTGTTTGGCGGTATGCTCGTAGTAGTTACGCAGGGCTTTGGTGCGGACGTCGCCTTCGAGGCCGCGGATGGTATCCATAACTCCGCGTTCGTAAAATGCCAGTTTCCTCTGATTCGGCTTGCTCAACTTTTGTGCCTTCTGCATATAGTTGTCTTTGGCCGCAATCAAACCGGTATCCAGTGCGGCCGCTTTCATATTGTCGGTTTGATGAACCACTTGGGCGGGGATTTCTTCCTGACCGATGGAGTGAACCGGAACGTCTATGTCGGTATCGGCTCGCGGCGAAGCGTTGATGGTACTGTCGGAAGGCAGGGTGCTTTGCGCTTTAAGCCGGTCGGCGGCGGACAGCATGGCGGCGTCGGGTCGGGTATGGATGCGCTCTTTCCGTTCCGTTTCTTTGTCCCTATTTGAAGAAATAATGTCTATTTCAAAAAGATTACGGTATGTATCCTTTGTTTCCGTACCGACAATATTGCCCGAATTGTCATAAACCGGCACTTCGATTTCAACAGGTTGCCTGCCCAATGAATGCAGATGAATATAGTCGCCGATTTGTGCTCCGCTGCGATCCATTGCATCGGGAAGATCGACACCCCAAACGGTACGTTTTTTCCCTTCACGCTCCAACACGATAAACGGACTGTCCTGGTTTTTCGGGTCGTGTTGGTACGGTGCGTTTCCGGTGCTTACAATCCGCTCTCCGGATTCGCTTTGAGCAGTCTTGGAATCAGAGTGCGAGTGCAGGTTATCTCCATGGTTGGGAGAGGATGATTGTCCAAATTCCGTATTCCGCCGTTCCTGTTCACGGGTCGTCTCCGGCGTGATGCCGTTTTGTGCGTAACGTTCCCGCAATTCCTCCACCCGCTGCAAATCGGCAGCGGTCGGGTTGTACCCGCTGGTACGGATACCTTGGGCGGCGGCTTCAATAAACATAGCCCGGCGGAAGTCTTTACTGCCTGACAACTTGATGCTGTCCCAACCTTTAGCCTTTACGACTTCTAGCATATCCCTGACCGTTTGCGGATCGGACAGGGCGGTTTTAAGCTGTTTGCCGTTATCTTCAAATAGCACTGTTTTGTAGTCTGAAACGGAATAGAATTTACCGCCTACCGTGTGGTAACGTGTTTTGATGTTATCGGGGATACGGTATTGCAGGTCTAAAATGATTTTGCGCGCTTCTTGCGTGTTTTCAGACGAGCTTGCGGTTTTGGGAATATCTGTTTCAGGTTTGGGTTGTTTGCTTGAATACGCCTTTTTCTCTGAGTCTTGAACCGACTCCGAGTGTTCGGTTTCGGGACGTTCGATCCGGGGTTGTTTTCCAGAACGGGCGTTTTGGGCGGTTTCGGGTTCATTGACAGTCTGACTGAGGCCGTCAAACTCGACACTGTTTGCCTCAACGGCCGAAGCCGTCATAATGTCGTCTTTGCTATTGGGATTCATCGTGTTCTCCAAATTTTTGGGTTCGGTACGGTTGTCTTTGGCTTTTTCTGCCCTTTCCCTCCATTCTCTCAATTCGTCAACGATTGCCTGATCTTGGCTGTTGTCAGGGTTTAAGACGAGATTGACACCTTCTGCAAAGGACTGGCGAACGGCTTCGAGTCCAGCCAGTTTGTGTAGGTCGTTGAAGTCGCTGGGCAGGGGCGGGCGGCCTTTTTCATCGACCCCTTTGCCTTTCTGATACTGTTGTATCAGTGTCATGGAAAACTCTGGTTGGATTGCCGTGGCGCGGTCGCCTAACAAGGCGGCTGCCTGCCGTGCTTTTTTGATACCGGTTTGCGAAGCATCGTTATCGACCGCAATTACAACAGGGACGTTTTGAGGCAGTTTTTGTGCCAAACGTTCGGCAACGGCAACCATGTTGCCTGCATCAAAAGCAATGATGACGGGCTTGCCCGTGGCTTCATAGATGCTTGCCGCCGTAGCATAACCTTCCGCCATAACGACACCGACTTTTTCCACATCATCGGCCTTGCCGATAAAGGCATACGCCCCCTGAACCTGACCGCCTGCCAAGAAGCGTTTGCCACCATCTTGGTTGATGGATTGCAGATTGACGATTTCATTTTCATACAGGACGGGGATAATCAGATTGTCGTTGTCCTTATATTCGTTTTGACGCAGACCGGCGATGGCATCCGGGTTGGTAATACCTTTGGCGGCAAGATAGGGATGGCTCAACGAAGCGGGGCGGCTACTATTCCAAATCTTTTGTGCCGTGCCTTTCACCCTCTGTTGCGTCTGCTGCCGCTCCTGTTCCGCCGCCTGCCGCCTTGCCTCCGATTCCGCTTTGCGCCGCGCCTGTTCTTCCACGTTTGGCGGCGTGTAGGGCTTGGCAGGCTGCCAGCCGTTCTGCCGCGCCAGCTTCCACACCGTTCCGATACTGAAGCTGCCCGGTTTAAGGCTTTTCCACGTTGATTTGGCGGCTCGGTTGTCATAGTTGTCAGCGCGTTGTGACCATTCGTCCCAAAGGTCGTAACCGTTTTCGCCCAGCTCGTCTTTAACGGCCGCGCCAACCTGCCACCAAGTATCGCGATCATGTGAGTCGATATAACTCAAAGCACTGCGGATGTCGTCAATGTCGCTCATATTTCCACTTCCTTATAGAAAAAATAAAAAATAAGGCGGTCTGCATTTCACAGACCGCTTTTCTATGCTGTTTGAACGGAATCTCCAATAAACTGCCTGATGAACGGCAATGAGTCCTCTCCCCAATTTTTTAAAAGGGCGGGCATCAATGCCGCGATATAGTCAGGCGGGCTGTCCGGAGGCAAAATCGAAGCAAGAATGGCACCGGCGATTTCTTCGGCGTTGGAAGCATCTGACCAGTGGAAACTTTCCATTTCCTCCGGTGTTACAAAGGTTGCTTTCGGAGCTGAGACGGGTGCTTGTTTATCAAGATGGATGTTCAAAACCGGAATCTCCGGTAATGCCCAGTTCGCCCGTTTGGCGAATACCGGATCAGTGTAGTACACGATTTTCTTAGCGTAGATCGGACGGCTGTTGCCCAAACTGATGATGCAGTCACTTTTCGGCATCATTTTCATCTCGTCAGGATTCATCACGGCACGACGTTGATCGCTGGTACTGGTACTGTGGCTATTCCCTTTACCAGAAGAGTGGGAAATAGATTTTGCCTTGAATGTTTCGTAGCCAACAAGCTTGCTGTATTCCTCTGCATCGGTCTGTTCGCGTGGCGGATAGACGATTTGACAGCCGAAATTGGTAAAGAAGGTGCGCGTCGCGTCGCGGCCGTACAGGTCAGTTACTTGGGATGGGGTTTGGATAATCAGCAACAGCCTCAGCCCATAACCGGCAATATAAGAAACACCGTGCTGAATGGCGGGAATTACGCCCAAAGCGGTAAATTCGTCCATCAACAGGCAGCATTGGTATTTCAACGCATCGGGATTGTTGGACGGCAAGCCCTGCTCGACGTTTACCGTAATCAGTTGGCTGAAAAACAGGTTCGTCAATCGAGAAAATACGGCGGTTTCGGTTGGCACGATGCCGATATAGACCGTCATCCGTTTTTTGCGTACTTCATCCAAGTAAAAATCATCGCCACTGGTCGCCGCTTCAACCACTGGGTCAATGAAAATACCCAAAGGCGCAATAAGTGTCGCCAAAATGTCCGCGCCTGTTTTGGCGTTACCATTGGCAAAGCCCATCAACAAACTGCGGCAGTTTTGGCTTAACTGCGTATGTGTCTGTTGTTCACGCAAGATCATTTCATCTTTAATCCATTCGGCCAGAGTGCGGTCTCCGGATGGCGTCGTCAAACGGAACAGGTTGGCCAACGTAGTTTTGTTTTCAGGCAGGGACAGATCGCGCTCATGTTCCGTTTCGACCATGTAGAGCAGCAAACCGGCGAACAGGTTTTGCGCCGATTCTTGGAAGAAGGTTGCGCTGCCGTTGTCCTTGGCAGGCTTCGGATACATGATGGAAGCGATGTTTTTCACATCTTTGTAGGTATAGACGGGATTGCGTCGGATGTAGGTACAGGGATTCCAACGGTGCGAAACCAAGGGTGCATTTGGATTTCGTTCGTGTTCCGGCATACGTCCGCCCGGGTTAAACAAAAACACTTCCTGCCCATGTGCTGCACGGTAGCCGCCGGTAATCAGGAAGTTTTCCAATTTGGGATCAAAAACCACCATGCTGTCGCGGTAATGCAGGCAGTTCGGAATAACGATGCCGACACCTTTACCGGAACGGGTCGGCGCGGCCAAATACAAAAATTCGTTGCCTGACCAACGCAGGTAGTTGTTGCCGTATTTGCCGATTAACAAGTCAGGTGCTTCGTCAGGGTTGAACGCTTTTTTAAGCAGGCCATGTTTGGCGATTTCCGCACGGTTGGCAAAACGCGCCGAACCGTGCAGCTCGCGCTTGGGCTTCATCAGCATACCGGCACATACCGTCAGAAAAACCACCGCCGGTATCAGCAGGGCAAGGGCGGCGCATATTTGAAACGCGGTCAGAAAATCGGGCGGCAGGCGGTCGTAATACTGCCAGTAGTGGTACAGCATTCCGACTGACGGTTCTGCTTTCAGCTTCATCCAACCTGAAAATACGACGCTGCCTAAATACAGACCGCCCGCCAATGCAACAGGAACGGTTACGGCAAGTACGGCAATCAGGGTCAGCAGTTTCTTTTTCATATTCAAACCTCAAACAAAAAGCCCGCTCTCGGCGGGCAACGTTCTCAGACGACCTCACAAATAATCGGGCAGTCCGGTCGGGGCGGTAGCCGACGGCTGGCGGGTATGGATAATCTGCATCTCGGCAACGATGATTTCATGCGCTGTCCGTTCGATTTGCTGCCGGTCTTTATAAATACGGGACTGGAATTTGCCGATGACAAAAATACAGTCCCCTTTTTTCATATACTTGCAAACCGTTTCCGCCTGTTTGTCGTACAGCACGGCGGTAAACCATTCGATACGCTCGCGCTGCTCGTCCGTTTCCCTGTCGCGCCATTTTTCGGAATAGGCGATGGACACGGTCGTCGTCGGTTTGCCGTTGGGCAGATAGCGCAATTCGGGGTCTTTGCCCAAATTACCCATGACTTCGATTTTGTTGAGGTATGGCATTACGAAAACCTTTCATTTTCAAAATTAAAAAATGTGGGGAAAAAACGTATCAGCATCTGATGAATATGCGGTTCAAAAATTATCGTTTCGTCCCGATATTCCCGTCCGCCCAACGTCTTAATCCAAAGGCCTTCCTGCTCCGAATACACAAGAAAAGCAAGGTCTTCCTTCCGGTACAGATTTGTGCTGCCGTCTTTAACCATAAATCCCTTTCTGCCAAACGAAACCGTCGGCAGGGTAAATAAAAAGTAAATCAGCATGATCAACCATAAGACAACATACAGCACGGATTGCATCACTACATCCAAATGAAGCAGGGAAAAATCTTCATTTTTGAAAGTGAAGTAAAGAACCGATAACATGAAGGTAGCCGAGAACATCGAATACATCAAAAAAGGGCGCAGGATAGGGGCTTTGATATGTTCTTCATCGAATCCTTCTTCATCTATATAAACAAACATTTCCAATGTCCTTTCATAAAAATGAAAAGGTCGTCTGAAAACCGTTGTCAGACGACCTTTGACGTTTGCTCTTCTTTCTTTGCTTTTTCCTCTTCCAAAAAACCTTTCAACTCTTTTTCCGCCCATTCCGACAGTTCTTTGGATATGGGTTCGTCCAAATATTCCGCTGCTTGCATACAGCCGAGTACGCGGTTCATATATTCGATTCTTGCCATTTGATATTTGAGGTTAAGGTAGGATTTTATACATCCCTTTAAATCTATATAGAAAGAGAGAAAAACGATAGTGAAAACATATATTGATATTGCTGTCATCATGAATCCTTCTGTCAATCAGCTACGTCCCTGCATGGCGTAGTATTTCTCGACCGGATCAAAATAGAGTTCGGTCATGTGGGTTTTCTCGAAATAGGCGACGACATCGATACTGGATTTGACGGAATTGAGGATATAGTCGTAATCCATCGTCCTGCCGGTTGCCGACTCTTTCGCCAGTTGCGCGATACGGTAGTGGACGCTTCGTGCGTCGTTGGCATGGACTGACATCAGGCCGCCCGGGTGTCCGGTATTCAGGAGTGAGATGTAATCCCAGGCCTCATCGCCACGCAACTCGGTCAGGAATACGCGGTCGGGTTTCAAACGCATACAGGCGGCAATCAGCATTTTTGCCGTGATATGGCCTTTGTAAAACAGATGTGCATGGTTGGGATGCTTGGGCAAGTCCAACTCGTGCGTGTCTTCCAGCGTGATGATGCGGGTTTCTGAAGGAACGAGGTCGGACAGTGCTTTGGTAAATGTCGTCTTGCCCGAACCCGTCCCGCCGACCATGCAGATGTTGAGTTTGTGTTTGATGGCCAAAGCGAAAAAGGCATTCATATTGCGGTTTGCCTTGTGTTCCAGCATCTCGTACTGCCAAGGTTGGAGCTGCACGTCGTGTGGCAGCTTCATCTTGTCGGAAATATCCCGATAATATTTGCTGTCCATCTCCATTTCGCCAAGATTGAGGTCGTCTGAAACCCCATAGGCAGATACGTCGTGGAAGCGATTAACGCGTTCCGTATTGATATAGTCGTCCAACGAAAAGCGTGTCTGCGACGGTTTGCGGAAGGCATAGACGATGGTTTTGTCTTCGCAAGAAGGCGGTATCATGATATGCCCGCGTTCGCCGTCAGGGAGCGTAACGGAATGGATGGGCTGCTCCATGCTGATATGTTTGCTGTTATAGGTACATAACGCCGTAGCAAGTTGAGTCAGGATCGGCAATGTTAAACGGTCGTCTTCTATCCGTTCAAAACCGGCTGATGTTTCCAAAAAGACTTCGCGTTCGCGGTTAATCAGTACTTCGGTTACGCCTTCGCGGTTGAGATAGTCGTCCAAGCCCGTTTTGGCCATCAAGTTACGGACAACCGCATCAGAATGGATTGATGCCTGCCCGTTAAAAGGTTTCGGATTTTGTGTCATTTGGAATTTGGCTTTCATAAAAAACCTGCTCCCGAAGGAGCAGGTCGTCTTAATCAGTATCCGTAAGGATTGACCAATTCATACACGTTACTGAAATCGACATCCCGAGCGACCATGATGTTAATCAACGTGCCCTGATTAATTGTGCCGGTTGGCGGAATATTAATACTGTTTTTCAGGGCTTCAGTTGCCATCTGTTGCGCGGCTTCAGACGTATTCTCATAGGAGATATGATTATTGCTGCCGGAGGGGCGGTTTTGGCGATTGCTGAAAGCATCGCCAACATCGCCTATCATGCTGATCATGAGAGCACCGCCAAAACGTCGCCAAAAATGATATTTCACATAGGCGGCATGACCGCTTTCACCCAACGCGCCAGCCCCGGGACTGGCCAACGGCACTTTCACGCCCGACGGCGTTTCCAACTCGTTCCACAACACGAAGACCCGCGCCTGACCTTGCAACAGGGCGGACGTCTGTTCGCCGATGATTTTGCTGCCACGCTCGATCAGAAGGGTTTTCCCATTGGCGGAATATACATCTTTTGACACGATGCAGCGGGTAAAGCCCGGCTGGGTCGTTACAATTTTGGTATCCAGTCCGCAGCGGATATTTGTGCCTTTGGCAAGCAAGTAGGTTAAATCTCCGCGCTGTTGCGCTTTAACTGATGCCGTCGTTGTGGCATTCAGGCGTGAACCGAAACCATTGCCTCTGCTACCTGATAACGGACTATTGCCTTCCGCATCACTAAATAAGCTCGAGCCGGTTGAATTCATCAGTTGACCGCCTTCTGACGAAGGACTACCCAAAGAGACGGGACGAGTATTTTCTGACATATCGCCTTCCAGGTTGGCCATCACATTGCCACTCATTTTCCGGTCTTGGGGCGTTTGTTTTGGTTGGCCATCAGCAGGCAATGTTCCGAGATCGGGTTGTTCAACAGATATTTCGGCAGGTTGACCGCCTGCCGGTTGAACTTGAGAGGCTGCTTCAGTCTTCACCTCTGAGGCCACACCTTCGGGAGCAGCTTCGGAAGCTGCCTGTTGTTCCAACAGGGCAAGTTCAGCTTTGTCTCGATCGAAGTTTTTACCTTTTGTTGTTTCAGGAGCGGATGCCGCCTGTGGTTGCGACGCTTCAGCATCTTCGCTGCCGCCCGTCATGCCAATTAAGCCCGATACAACTACACCTGCTGCAAGAATACCTACACCTGCGAATAACACTTTACGCATATTGTTGGGCGCAGTGGAATTGAGGTTCAACGGCATACCGGGTTCGATTTTTTCGTTCTTGACGGATTGGGACAGAGCTTCGGGTTTTGTGTAGTCGCCGTTTTCTACCAAATTAGACTGTTCCGTATCCTTGTTACCTTTGAATTTGTTGAAAATTTTCATCTGTCTTCCTTCTATTTGTTGATACGGACAACATCTTGACTACTTGTGCCAGTGCGGTTGAATGTACCGCGTTCGTTAAAACTACGGTTTTCCAAGCCCAACACTGATTTGCCCAAACGGAATACAAACCGTTTGGCGGTTTCATGGATAACCACGGTATCGCCGTCCACATGGCTGTTGAGTAGCATTTCCGAACCGTCGTCCATCACCTTGTAAATCAGCGGCAGCTCACGGCCGTTATCGAAGCTGAAATAAGTAAAGCGGCCGTTGTCGTAGGCCGCTGTCGGTGCAAGTGTCTTATCGCCTTTACCCCAATAGTTGTAATTGTGCCGCGCGTTGGGGCGGTGTCCCGCCGCTTTGAGTTTTTCCAAAGCCTTTGCCTGTTTCTGCGCTTCGGCGCGGGCTTTGTAAGCCGCCGTGTCGGGATAGACGAACCGCAATATATAGGTTGGTTTTTGCACATATTTGCCGTTTTTCTTGCCGGTCAGCGACAGGTCGAAGGCATACGTCCGTTTTTTGCTGGTCGTAATCAACATATTCGTGGCAGGTGCGGAAGCAACCGGCTTCATGTAGAGGTTATTGCCTCGTGCCGCCAAGTTCCACGCTGCGGCATCGCCCATGCCTAGACCGCTGGTCGGATCGCCGGTCAACAGCTCGCCATCTTCGAGTTGGATTAAAACTGCCTCACCAATGCGCGCATGGATATGGATGACGTCGTCGGGATTGTACATAACGGTTTGGATGCGGCCGTCTTTAGCAGACCCTTTGGGGATGGATACCGCGCTGGATACCGCAGGCATAAGCCCCATCAGCAGCAATGCTGTCAGTTTCATATTTAAACTCATCGTTAACCCTTTCTTATGACGCGGTTTCCGGATCGACGCGGTAACTTTTGACAATAAAGCCCAGCGGATTGATACGTCGGGCTTCTTCACTCATGGGCTGATTCGCGTATTCGTAGCCGATAGTGGCAATCATGTTCTGCACGGGAATTTCCTGATTTAAATCCCCCGATACAGGCACCATACGTTTTTCAAAACGGACTTGTGCGGTGTTACCGATAAAGGTCACGGCTTTCACTTTTGCGACAACTTTATATTGGTTTTTCAGAACTTTATGTGGAGCCTGCGGATTGTCATTGTAGATTTTGGCATAAGCAGCCTGTGTTTCCGGAGAGCTCATCAACATGACTGCATCGTAGCTATCTTGTATCGTTACCCAGTCATAGCTTTCACGGAGTTGGACATACCGTGTCAACCAGTGTTTATCCATTACTTCGCCATAGGACTGCTCCTGATTTTTCATCATAGTAACGATCTCGGTGCTCCCGGTGTTGTTATCCACTTTGACTACATAAGGTCGTGTTTCTTTCAGGGGCGTCAGACCGGCCACCGCACCGACCGCCAGTCCGGTAATCAACAGACACACGCCGCTGATGCGCCATGCGATTTTGGCGTTTTTGTGGACACGCACAATTTCTGCACTTTCAAAACCCTTGGCGGCATTGATAAATTCAGTAGCCATCTTGTTATTGACAGCTTGTTTTGATTTTTCAGACATCGTTTACCCTCTTGTTTGAACAGTTGAATTAATCGGAAAAGGCGTACCGTGAGGTTGGGGAGGCTTTTTTCCGGAACATGCACAGAGTGCGATAGAAAGGGAGAGAAGAAGGATGGTTTTCATGGGGATTTCCTTGATTTATGAATCGATAAGCCCAAAAAAACACCCCGATTGGGGTGTGATTCTTAGGTAGATTAATAGGTTGTTGAGTGATATTGCGTTTTTTGAATATTGAAACGATTATCATCGGTTAGAGAAAGAGTTGTACGAAAGTTGTCAATTTTGACTTTCTCTTTAGGCGGAATGTGGATGTCGGTTGATACTGCCGACACATAATAACCCTGTTTGTCATAAATAGGAACGGACACATTAACCACAATCAGACGATTGGTTTTGTTTAAAGCCTCACCAGTAAAGGTTATATCTGCCTGTGGAATCGCCCCCTTATAACTGCCACCCCTTTGGACAACAAGCATTTTCAAGTTTTTTAATTCGTATTGAGCTGTAGATTTACTGCCTAAAGACAAAGTGTCTTTAGCCTGACCTGCTCCCGAACTGGCCATACCTGAATTGATGCCCGCCAAAGTACCATTGATAGCGCTGAGGCCGTCAGTCAGTTCAGCACAGGCACTCAAGCCCAAACTCAGGGTTGTTATAGCAGCAAATTTAGTAATCTTGCGATAATCCATATTTAAACCCTTAGAGTATTAATCATCAAAACGAACCGGTACCGGTCGGTCAAGCAGTTTAAAAAATAATCCAAAAATCGATAAACCGATACATAGCCCGGCTAATCTGGCCAAAGAACTTTCCATCAAGTTGCCGAACATACCGATAAACATCAATGTGCCCACAGAAAGCAACAACATCCACCAAAGCATTTTAGTTACGAAAGTCATGATCATATTTTCCTAAAATTGGGTTATTTCGGTTTGACTTTCCCTCCACCGGGAAGTTTCACACCTTTTGCCCATCTTGCCACAGACATAACGGTTCGACTGAAACCGTTTACAGATGCCCCACCCGTTAAAGCGGAAGAAATCGAAGGAATACTCCAGGCAACCAAAATAAAAATTGTTGTTGATAGGAAAAAGAGCGGAATCAAGCCGACTACCTGAGCAACTGATCCAATCTCTCCAACTACAGCTCTTTCTAATTGGTTCTTGAAAAAATCATTCTGCAATGCACCTAGAATAACGTAAAACACTACTGTAACTGAGTAATTGAGGATTTGTCCTATCCAATTCATGCCCCACTGCCGTGTTGCAGGAAACAGCATTGAACCTATAAACAAAGGTCCGATGACGATTACCATCGCCAATGATAGTTTGGCAATTAGGTAATAAGCAAATGTAATGAGAAAGAATAAATAAGCCAATATAACAGCAAACCCACCACCAATATAAAGCATCAGCTTATCTGATACTTGTAACATATCCAATGAAGCGGCATACGCAAAAATATTCTCCATCATCTTTAAGATATTGTTGCTTTGGGTATCCAACGCGCTTGCAGTATAGGTTGAAGTCCCCAACAATCCACTCAGATTTTCGGGCAACATCCACATGATATTGGCGAGTTTCTGATACTGACTGGAATTGAAAGCAAAAGCAATAATAAGCAACCAGCCGAACATGCGCTTGCCCAAATCCACGACATTTTCATCAAACCCCCGTTTGTAATAGTCAAACGCGACCAACAGGATATAAATCCCAAAGCCGATTTGAAAAACCGGAGCAATACCGCTGATCATGTTGTTTGATTTATGGAACAGATTAGTTCCCATACCGTTTAGTAGAAAGTTGGCGAGTTCGGAAAAATAAGAAGTTGTTTCCATAATTTGCCCTATTTTATTTAGTGCTGCATTCGCTTATTCCCGAATACAGCACGATAAAGCTACTACTGATTGCAGACCGCATAGTTGCGGTCACGGATATGACGTGCCATACATTCTTCACGGGAAGCATACTGGCGCTGTTCGATTTCTTGTTGTCGTTTATACAACCGATCGAGCATATCCAGCTTGGTTTGATTGTTGGCGATTTTTGCCTGTTCCACAGAAATGCGGTTTTGCAGGTCAGTAGCGGCTTTGATGTCTTGTGTATTGTTGACTTCGTCCATCAAGCGCGACAGAGATTTAAGTTGTGTCTCCATCGAGTTAAAGACTTTTTCCATCTCCTTCATGTTATGCACAGCCATTCGTTGCGCCGTTTCGGGGTTATAAGCCTTACTATTAATTACAGACTTATAGTCGATATTTTTTGCGCCTTTATAAATCTCGCTCCACTCGGACGGAATTTGGTCTTTAACCGTATCCTTCAGAAGGTTGCCCATGTTGCGAGAGCCGGTCATTGCCTTGAACTGTTTGACCTGCTGTTCGAACTGACGCTTCATTTCTGTAAGTTGCTTGCCCATTTCAAGCATTTCTTTGGCAAAGTTTTTTTCACGCTGGGCTGCGGCCGCTCCGTCGGTAACGGGGATTCCGGCAGTTGACACAAGTGGCACTGAAGCCAAACTTACAGCCAGCAATACCGAACAGACCGTTTTTTTAAAATGGATTTTCATTTTGAACTCCTATTAAAAAACCGCCTAAAGGCGGAAACAAAAAAGGTCGTCTGATATTTCAGACGACCTTCGTGATAAAGATGAACATCATGCGACATGGGCTTTCTTCCGTTCGCGGCGTTCCTGTACTGCCTCAACAAACGATCGATACCAAACATCCGGATTTTCACTGCCAAAATCCTTCATCACCCGATACAACAACTCCACGTTGTCAGATGATCCGGACAGAAATGCCATTTCATCCTGAAAGCCGTACAAATCCAGCATGGCAAAAGCCGACTGCTTGGACTGTTTGACTAAGAATGTACGGCTTTCCAACGAGAGTTTGGATAGTTCCTCAAACTCTTTTTCTGTCAGGCCGCAGCGTTCATAGCTGTTTTCATACTCAGCATCAGGGTTTGGCAGGAAGATTTTGGTCGGCGTCTGTTGAACAATAGCGGGGAATATCGGACAGGAAATAGCATCTTCCGGCGATTGCGACACCAAAATCAGCCAGCCGCCGCGTTTGCGGTCGGTTTTCAGAATTTTGAGCATGATGTCCTGCAATGCCTCAAAACGTGCCGCATACCAAAATTCTTCGATGATGGAGGCAAGGATGCCATCCTCTTTGGCGACTTTGTCCATCATGATGTTTCTCAGGTGGAACATATACGCTAAAACCGGAGCTGTCGGCGGATAGTCGTCCTTCAGAATATCAGTCAGGTCAAAGCCAACACGGTAGAACTGTTCGGCATCAAACAGGTTCGTCGGGTTGTCCAAGCACCATGCGAACCGTCCGTCTTCACTTTCGCACCATTTGGACAGGCGCATACGCAGAGAGTTTGGATCAGGAACGACGGGAATACTTTGTAACAGATGGCTGAAACGACGGTGTTCGTAATCCATGCTGAACATCGTATCGACGGCGGCCTGAATCTCCTTTTCCTCCGTCGCCGTGAGTTTGCCGTTCTCGTCTGCGCCGCACATACCGACCAAGCTGTACAAGAATTCACGGTTTGACGGCGTATCGGGCAGTTGGAAAGGGTTTAACCCGGTCGGAACACCCGCTTCCAATGCAAAATACGAGCCGCCAATGGCGCGGATGAAGATTTCCATACCCCTGTCCAAGTCCATCACGAACATATAAGGATTGAAACGTTCGGTAAACGCCATCATGGCTGTTTGCAGCGTAGTTTTACCCGTACCGGTTGCACCCAGTATCAGCGTGTGTCCGGCGATTTTTTCGCCGAGGCTGTCCTCCTTCAGGTTTGAAAAATGGAAGTTGAAGTCGTAAATCGTTTTGGACGTGGTTTGCAGCGGCATAATTGCCGAACCGTCGCCAATCGGATTACCCTGTTTTTTACCGTGCGAGTAGTTGTGTATGCCGAAAGTCGTGGCGAAATTCGTCGTCGTTTTCGGGAAAGAGCGGGGCTTTTCCTTGCTGCCCGGCACTTGGCTGAAAAACGTCGCAGGAGCGGAAAGCCCCGCCTTGGTAAAGCGGTAGCCGCCCGCATTCAGGAATGTGGAATAGGCACGCGCACCGTTTGCCGCCGCCTCTTCCGCCGTCTTACCGTATACGACCAACGCCGCATGATAGTCGCCGAACATCAGTTCGCCCGATACCAGCAAGCCCTGACCTTGTTGTAACTCTTCCTGTTGTGCGGTAGCTTTGTCATTGACCGATGTCAGGTTGTTGAGCTGCTTCCTGATTTCACCCTGCATATCATACGGATTGATGAATACGAGGCTTTGCGTGAATGTGAATTCACACGGCAAGCGCAGGATTGATGTCAAAATCTTAGGCTTGCTGACACCGAAGTCCTTCAGATCGAACATCTGCGCGAACTTGCGCGTTCCGTTTTGTGCACGGATTTCGCACAAATCCGATCCGAAATGCAGATTAGCACCGGGAATGGTCTGATAGGCATCACCAACCGATAGCGGAATCTCTTCCCTTGTTCCATTAATCAGACTACCGAAAAACGAGTACACCTCCGAGAAGGCAACACCGTTTTCATTCTGATAGGCAGTCAGAAGATACGGATCATAGGGTTCGAGTGCACGCATCAGAATCTGAATTTGTTCTTCTGCCTCTTTAATCCCTGCTTCCAAATGGTCGAACTTAATCAAAACCGTCAGATGGAACACGTTTTCAAAATAATCCGCTTCCTGAAAGCGTTTCAGATACTTATCGGCAAACTGCTGACAGAAGGCCGTCCGAAACTTGTATTCACGGTCAAAGACAATCTTTTGGCGTTGCAGCGTTCCCCACACCGCCAAACGGTTGCCCAAGGTTTTGCCCATACCGGCGAGCAGGTTGCGTAACGATACAAACTGCGTGAACAGGTGCTTGTCGTCTACACCATCAAACGGCAGGCCTTCCATGCGGATAACGAAGGCGAGATGTCCCGTTTTGTAATTAACGATGTTGTTTGTGACGTGTTGGCAGATTTTCGGTAGAAAATCCGACTGTGCCGGTTGCGCTTTTAGAGCGTTGCTCAAAAAATCGCTGATAATCACTTTGTTGTCTCCCGAATTTTGTGGCGAGAATGGTATTGGTACCGTTGAACATTTTGGCATTTCGACGACGTAAGAAATATTTCGTTTCATAGAAATAAATCCTCAATGCCTGATCGTCGTTCTTACTGATGGTGTATAGGAAGGCCAAAACCGGCAAAGGCAACAGCAGAAAATATAATGCCCTTCCTTCAAGAAAGGGCAGTGTTGCCATTGTCAAGATGACGGCAGCTAAACCACAAACGGCCAAAGCCGGTAGAGGAATTCCTAAAACCATCGCACGCCTATTCAAGCCGTTGAAGGTCGCCTGTTCGGTATGGATGTCTTCTTTTTTCACTTGAGAACCTCCAACTTTTAGCCCACTTTCATACTACCGCCTTTTGTAAACAGCCAAGTGCCAACGGCAATAGCAGCACCGGCAAACACAATCCATAAACAGGTTTCTAAAACATCCCCCCATGTCTTTCTTGCCCCGAATCCTTGTGCCGCCTGCCAAACAAGGGCAATAGTGGCGACAACGCCGACAAGCGTGTAGATGGCCGTTCGGACACTTATAGCCATAGAAGAAACGTCACTACTAAACCCGTCCGCTAATGCCGTTTGTGCCATTGCCAACAAAGCAACTGTTATAACGGTTTGGGTATTACTACCCGCTTTTTTGATGTTATTCATCATCGTTTTTCCTTTTTACGAAAACAAAAAAACCGCTTAAAGCGGCAATAAAAAGCCCGAAGGCAGTTAAAACTCTTTGAATACATCCCATTCCGCGTATCGCTTGGCGGGTGCTTGGGCTGCTACTTTAACTATGTTTTCAGACGAACTGTCGGAGCGGGCAACAGCAGGTATAGGTTTCAACTTGAAAGGTTGAACAGGACTTGATGCTAAAACTGTACGGTTGCCACTTAAACGCGCATATCGTTCTTTCACATTGCGAACGTAATGTTGAGTTTCCCGATATGGCGGAATCCCCCCATATTTCCGAACCGCCCCTTCACCGGCGTTGTAGCCGGCCAGCACCAAATCAAGATTGCAGCCGTGAATACTGGATTTGTCAGGGAAGTGGTTACATAAAAAACGCAGGTAACGAGTACCTGCGATGATGTTTTGTTCCGGATCGTAGAGATGTTTTGGATTCACCCCCATTCTTGCGGCCGTCGGCGGTATAACCTGTAACAAACCTCTGGCGTTTTTATTAGATATTGCGAAACGATTACCTGAGCTTTCCCGTCCCATAACCGCCCAAACTAAATTCTTATCTAACCTTTGAGCGGCAGAATGTTTTTCGACTAAGGCTGTATATTGCGGATAAATACCGTTGGCAACCGATGGTTGACAGGCTGCAAAGATTGAGACAGTCATTATTAAAATTTTTTTCATAAATATCCTTTTAGTCATTTTTGTTTAGCTCTGAGGAAAATTTTAATAGCAAATGCCAAAGCAATAGCAGGGAATGAAAAGTAAATGAAAAGCCGTAACGGTTTTGAAAGCTCATTGCTATCCGAATTTTTGGTATCTGCCATGTTGTTTTTGGTGTCCACCTCGTTATCAGATTTACGCTTTTGATACTCTTTTTCGATGTCCATCTTGATTATTTCAGCCTGTTTCCGAATAACAGGATCGGAAGAGTTTTTTGTCTGCTCCCACAACTCTATCCTTTCTCTTTGTTCCTTTATCCCATCGGAACCCCCTCCGATTGGGATAAAAAGAACAGCAGTCAAAACAATTAAAACGATAATAAGAGTGCGGTCACTTTTATTTTCTCTCATACTTTTTCTCACTTAATTATTTGTTTTTGAAGAAATAGATTTTTCATTAATAATCATATTATTCATCATAATGGTTTGGTTCATTAGGTCAATCTGAGCCTTTAACGTATGAATTTCCATTTGCTGTAACAGCAGTTTATTTTCCTGCACGGAAATCTTTTCATACTGCATCACAATCACGACTATGCCTGTTAGGATAATCGTGTGTAATAATAAAAACTTGAATATTCTCATTGGTTGTAACACTCCCATTATGAAAAGAAAAAACGAAAATCAAAGCAAATTGAAGAATAAAATGCTTTGATTTTCGTTTTCCAAGATGTGCCAAATTTGAGACAGCAGAAGGATAAAATAGACTGTATCAGACTGAAGGTGCTGGCTTCAACTCTGTTTAGAAACAATTAGTTATATTATATTTTTTGGACTTTTAATCCGTTGGTCGAGCGTTCGAATCGCTCACGACCCACCAAATTTAAAAAGCCTGGACAAATGTCCGGGCTTTTTTATTTGCCGGTATGTTTTGAGATTGTTACAGCCTGCCCGTTAGGGTTTTGATACGGGTTTGTTTGTTATAGTGGATTAACTTTAAACCAGTACGGCGTTGCCTCGCCTTAGCTCAAAGAG
>ENA-OWND01000401-OWND01000401.1-metagenome-genome-assembly--contig:-NODE-401-length-30278-cov-6.458260_pt1 | contig 30278 bp, 16 predicted proteins | sample MGYA00245342_ERZ651119 | MGnify/ENA primary metagenome ERZ651119 (study PRJEB26857, sample SAMEA4031756) | metagenome | biome: human; feature: oral; material: saliva | place: Philippines | collected 2014... | reverse complement strand
CCCGCGGTGGGCGTGACGGGCATCACGCTCACGGGACCCGAGGTGAATGTGGCGCCGGGTCGCGAGAAAGCCCTCGTTTGGGACGTTGCGCCCGTCAATGCCACCCACACCGCCGTGCAATGGGCGGTGGCCGATCCGTCCATCGCCACGGTAGACAACGGTGTGGTGCGCGGTGTGAAAGACGGTGAGACCACCGTGACCGTAACGGCCGAAGGCGGACACACCGCCACGGTGCGTGTGAAGGTGAGCACTCCGCCTTATGCGATTTCGTTCGATGCCGACGCGACGCAAAGCGGCGAGCGCACCGTACGCAAGGTGACACTCACCGATCCCACCCAACAAACGCCCACAGTGCTCACGCTCGGCGATCACCCGAAGGCCTACACCGACCTCACCGCCACCCCCGTCAAGGTGGGAGCCGGCTCGGCGGTGACGATTGCGCCCGAGTGGAAAGGCAACTGGATGCACGCTTACGTGTATATCGACCTGAACAACGACGGCAAGTTCGACGCTTCGAGCCCCAACTCGCCCGAAGTGGCGGCCTTCACCTACTACAAAGGCCAGGCGAAGGGCGAAAACGGACTCACCGCGCAGGGCAACAACAACCCGGGCATGACGATTCCGGCCTTTGCCCTGCCCACGACCTACGGCACCTACCGCCTTCGCCTGAAAATCGACTGGGACAACCTCGATCCTGCGGGCAGCACGGCTGCGGGCAACGAGATTTTGAAGAATCGCGGCTCGATCACGGATATTCTCCTCAATGTGGTCGATCCCACGGCGGTCAATGCGCCCACACTTGCCCCCTCCGCCACGGCACCGGCCTATGATCTGACGGGTCGCCGCGTGTCGACCGCCGCTCCCCACGGCCTGGTCATCACGGGCGGCAAGAAACAAATGCGCTGATTGGGCTTTGCACACGCATCGCCTCACCTCTCTTTACGCTCTCCCCACGCACCGCGGCGGGGAGAGCGCTTTTTTGTACGACCGCGCCGCGTGCTCACGAAAATTCCCTATATTTGTAGCAGTTTAGGGCGCGCGACCGCGCAAGTCGCCGTGCGCCCCCGTCTTCACTCCTCGTTTTTCCACCATGATCGCCCTCCCCCTCCTCAGTTTAGCCCTCTTCGCTCCCACGGCCGCGCCCTCCGGTGCTGCAGCCGTGGACAGTGCCGCCATCTATGCCGACACGCTGCCCGATGCGTGGGCACCGTACGAATGGGTCGCCGCCGATGCCGTGCCGCCCGCCCTCGTTCCGGCCGCCGACGGCAACTCCTCTGTGAACCTCCTCACGCGCACGCTCACTTTCACGCTCGGCGGTACGCTCGGTGTGCAATTTCCGAACGGCGCGCCCAACGCGGCCTTCACCCTCGGCGGCCTCGAACTGCGCAATGACCGCGACAGCCTCATTTCGGCCATCTATCCCACAGAAGACGCCCCGGCGGCCGATCGCTATGCCCTGCGCGTGCCAACAGCCGGCGCCTACACGCTGATGGTCTACGCCCGACCGGCGAAAGCTGCCCCCTCTTCCGCGCCGACAGCGGTGCGCTACACGCTCACCGCGCCCTTGCCCGACGCAGTCGCCGCCGCGCCGCGCACCGCCCCCCACTCTCGTGCCAACACGACCTACGACCTCTCGGGACGCTGCGTCTCGACCACCGTGCCCCACGGCCTGCTCATTCGCGGCGGGCGGAAAATCATGCGCTGAGGCGCACCGCGTCGCCCCTACTCCTGGCCTTCGCAGTCCGTAGCTCATCGATATTAGACCGCGCTCCTCCACAAATAGAAAGCCTCTCGCAGCTCGCCCCTTCGGTGGGCTTGCGTCTTGTGCCTTCTCGGCTCGCGTGCCTCACGCCACGCGTCGGCACAGTCCGAACACCCCCACTTTTCTCACAAACGTGGGCTCCCGGCAGCGAAAGCCCCCACTTTCCGGTCAAAAGCCCCCCATTTTGTCGCCCCCTTTTGCCCCGTGCAGGCAGAAGGGGGCGAATTTCTGCCGTTTTGTCAGCCGCGCGGCGTTGGCACACGGCTTGCAAATATTGGGGCGTACGGCTCGCAAGAGCAGCCCCACAGGCCGCCCACCGACCGCGCAAGGGTTTCGCACCCGAGCGCCACACGGAGCGCCGCACACCCACACATTCATTCAGCAAACAATAAAAAAATAAGACATACAACTATGGGAAAGATTATCGGAATTGACCTCGGAACGACTAACTCTTGCGTATCCGTATTTGAAGGCAACGAACCTGTTGTCATCGCCAACAGCGAAGGTAAGCGCACCACGCCTTCGGTTGTGGCCTTCGTCGAAGGCGGCGAGCGCAAAGTGGGCGACCCCGCCAAGCGCCAAGCCATCACCAACCCGAAACGCACCATCTACTCGATCAAACGCTTCATGGGCGAAAACTACGCTCAGGTGCAGAAGGAGATCGAACGCATGCCCTACGACGTGGTCAACGAGGGCGGACTGCCCCGCGTGGCCGTCGACGGCCGCAACTACACGCCGCAGGAAATCTCGGCCATGATTCTTCAGAAAATGAAGAAAACGGCCGAAGACTATCTGGGCCAGGAAGTGACGGAAGCCGTGATCACGGTGCCGGCCTACTTCTCCGACTCGCAACGCCAGGCCACCAAAGAAGCCGGCCAGATCGCCGGACTGGAAGTGAAGCGCATCGTGAACGAACCCACGGCTGCCGCTCTCGCCTACGGTGTGGACAAGGCCCACAAGGACATGAAGATCGCCGTGTTTGACCTCGGTGGCGGTACGTTCGACATCTCGATTCTCGAGTTCGGCGGCGGCGTGTTCGAAGTGCTCTCCACCAACGGCGACACGCACCTGGGCGGTGACGACTTCGACCAGGTGATCATCGACTGGCTCGTGCAGGAATTCAAGAACGACGAGGGTGCCGACCTCACCACCGACCCGATGGCCATGCAGCGCCTGAAGGAGGCCGCCGAAAAAGCGAAGATCGAACTCTCGAGCTCGGCCTCGACGGAAATCAACCTCCCCTACATCATGCCGGTGGGCGGCGTGCCCAAGCACTTGGTCAAGACGCTCACGCGCGCCAAGTTCGAACAATTGGCTCATGGTCTCATCCAAGCTTGCCTTGTGCCCTGCCAAAACGCATTGCGCGACGCCGGACTGGAGAAAAACGAGATCGACGAAGTGATCCTCGTGGGCGGTTCGAGCCGTATCCCCGCAGTGCAGAAGTTGGTCGAAGACTTCTTCGGCAAGGCTCCCTCTAAGGGTGTGAACCCCGACGAAGTGGTGGCCGTGGGGGCCGCAATTCAAGGCGCGATCCTCAACAAGGAGAGCGGTGTGAGCGACATCGTGCTGCTCGATGTGACCCCGCTTTCGATGGGTATCGAGACGATGGGCGGTGTGATGACCAAGCTCGTGGAAGCCAACACCACGATCCCCTGCAAGCGCAGCCAGACTTTCTCGACGGCCGAGGACAACCAACCGGAAGTGACCATCCATGTGCTCCAAGGTGAGCGCCCGATGGCGGCTCAAAACAAGAGCATCGGCCGCTTCAACCTGGCCGGCATCGCTCCCGCACGCCGCGGTGTGCCTCAAATTGAGGTGACGTTCGACATCGACGCCAACGGTATCCTCAACGTGAGCGCCAAGGACAAGGCAACGGGCAAGGAACAGAGCATCCGCATCGAGGCTTCGTCTAACCTCTCGAAGGAGGAAATCGACCGCATGAAGGCGGAGGCTGAGGCCAACGCGGCTGCCGACAAGGCTGAGGCTGAACGCATTGAGAAAATCAACAAGGCGGACAGCATGATCTTCCAAACGGAGAACCTCCTGAAGGAGAACGGCGACAAACTGCCGGCTGATGTGAAGGGCGAGATCGAGTCTGCGCTCAACACGCTGAAGGAGGCGCACAAGTCGCAGGACGTTGCGGCCATCGATGCGGCTACCGAAACGCTGAACAAGGCAATGGAGAAATTCTATGCCCAGGCGCAGGCTGCCCAACCGGGTGCGCAGGACTTCGCTCAGGGTGCACAACAAAGTGCACAGGGCGGCACGCAGCAAAACGGCAAGGAGGATATCCAAGATGCTGACTTCGAAGAAGTGAAGTAAAAGAGATTTCCTTAGATCATCGTGCGCCGGACTCGCAGACAACGAGTTCGGCGCATTTTTTTTACTCCGGAGATCGAACTTCTGCCGACCATTCGGTTTGTCTCCGCCTCAAGACTTGCATTTCAAGCCACGAGTCCGATCCAATCCCTCCTCTATTACTTTCGCTTTCGCCCAAACCACCGTCCGCCCACCGCAAAACCGCCACTGGCACGGTGGCATCACAAAAAATCCCCTCACCTTGGTGTCAAGGTGGGGGGATTTTTTTCGTGGAATTCTCCCTTTTCCTCTCGCAAAAGACGGAGAGCGAAGCAAAATACGGGATCAGAAAGTTAAAAACCAACATGAGAAATGCAGTTAATACCCACCCTTGTGCATACCTATGCAAATAAGAGGAGAAAAATACCCACATTTTGGTATTGAGCAGGTGCTTAGCGCTTGATAACTTTGCAGTCGAAAATTAAAATCGGTAGCCGAAAGTTCAAAATCGGTTGTGGAAAACCGAAAACCGGCGTCGAAAAACTAAAAACATTTGTCTAGCACAAACAAACCGCTTGCTGCATACTGAAACACCGCGATCGGAAACCGAACGAAGGCGCACACCGCTCCGAGCCCACACGGGAAAGGGCCGAGACAAGCCGCTCTCAGTTCTCGGCCCCCAAGCACAGCACCGAACGTGGCAGCCGAAAATTCAAGGCCCGCAGCAAGCCGTGGTGCGCCCCCCCCAAACGAAAGCTCCCCCGAGAGGAGGAAACGTTTCGACGCAAGAAATGCCAACATCCCATATGAAGAAAACAACAAGATCCGCATCCTCCCGTCAGTGCCTGGCTCAATGGGCGCTCTTCGCGGCGCTGGGTGCGCCGGGGCTCGCGCAGGCTGCGCCATCCTTCGGCACCGTGCGCCTGCCGGCTCCCGCAGCGCACGTTTCGGACGGCCCCCGCGCGGCGACACTCCGCAACGGTACCCTGTCGGCCGCCCACCATTCCGAAACCGCGGCCGACCAAGCGGCGCCCCTTTGCCCACCCGTCACAGCCGCAGCCCACAGCGGCACACAACTTCCCGCGAGCACACCGGAAAACAGTCCCCGCGCGGCCACCCGTCTCCCCATTCCCTCACCGAACGCCCCCCTTCCGCCCGCCGATGCGCCGTCGAAGGCACAGACCGTGCTGCATTTCACCGTCACGCGGCAGGAAACGCACGAAACCCTCATCGGCGCCGCCGTGCGCTGCGAGGGAGTACTCGCCGTCACCGACAACAAAGGGCAATGCACCATCCGTTTGAAAAACAACCCCGGCCGTGTGCACGTCGAAGTCACCTACATCGGTTGCCACAAACTCGTGCGCACGCTCACCGTCCCCGCCGACGGCCGCATCGACCTCGCCTTGAAAGACGCCAGTCAGGAGATGCAAAGCGCCGTGGTCACCACCCAGCGCAAACACACCTCCGTGTTGCAGCAATCGGCCGCCGTGAAAACGGCCGACATTGAGAAGGGCGGCGCCATGTCGCTGGCCAAATTGCTCGAAACCATCCCCGGCGTCAGCTCCATCAGCACGGGCGGCACGATCGCCAAACCCGTGATTCAAGGCATGCACTCCAGCCGCATCCTCTTGATGAACAACGGTGTGCGCCTCGAAAGCCAGAGTTGGGGTGCCGACCACGCGCCCGAAGTCGACTACACCGGCTCGAGCATGGTCGAAGTGGTGAAGGGTGCGGAGTGCATCCGCTACGGTTTCGGCGCCATGGGCGGTGTGGTGCTCCTCAACGACGCGCCTCTGCCCTACGACAGCACGCGTTTCCACGTGAAAGGCTCGGCCAACGTGGGCTACGACACCAACGCGCGCGGCGTGTCGGGCAGCGGCACCCTCGAAGCGGGCTACAAACGCTGGGGCGCTCGCGTGCACGGCAACTACACCAAAGGGGGCGACTACCGCACGGCCGACTATATCCTGAACAACACGGGCTACAACAACATCGCCCTCTCGGCCATGCTGGGCTATCAGGATCGCAACATCACCGCCACCCTGCTTTCGAGCATCTACTACCAGCGCAGCGGCATTTACTACGGATCAAAAATCTCGGACCTCGACCAACTCATGAAGCGCTTCGAGGCCGGCCGCCCCGATCCCACCACCCTGCGCCCCTTCTCCTACGACATCCAGCCCCCCTTCCAGCAGTCGCAGCACTTCACCGTGAAGGGCGAACTGAAATGGCGCATCAATCCCGACCACCGGCTCGACTTCGTGGCCTCGTTCCAAGAGAACCTGCGCCAAGAATTCGAGAACCGCAAGAAACAGCAGTGGAGTTGGATTCCGATGCAAGACCTGATTCTCAAGACGTTCAAGTTCGATGCCACGTGGAACGCCCAATGGCACCTTTGGAACATGACCACCGAGGCCGGACTGGCCAACACCTACCAGGAGAATTTCAACTATCCCGGCACGAAACAGCCGGCCTTTGTGCCCAACTTCGCCGCGCTTTCGATGGGCGGTTTCGCGTTGCACAAAGCCACCTTCGGCCGCCTGCAAGCCGCCCTCGGCCTGCGCTACGACTTCCGCGTGATGTCGGTCAACGGCTACACCAGTTTGAGCAACTACACCTACTACGACGACTTCAAACTCTACAGCAATTTCACCTCCTCGCTCGCCGCCCACTACCAAATCAGCGAACAGTGGGATGCTCGCGCCAACGTGGGTTGGTCGTGGAGGCCACCCGACATCAACGAGCTCTACGCCATCGGGCTGCAAGAAGGCTCCTACTGGGTGGTGGGCAACCGCCATTTGGAAAGCGAACGCGGCTACAAGGCAGTGCTCGGCACGAAGTGGCGCAACAGCCGCTTCTCCGTCGAACCCAGCATGTTCTATCAGCGCATCGATAGTTACATCTACGACCACATCGGCGAGGGTAAAGACCGTTTCCACAACCATCCGAGCGGCAAGTACCCCAAGTTCATCTACGACCAAGACGACGTGCGCCTCTACGGCGGCGACATCGAAGCCACCTACAAGCCCATCGAGCCGCTCACCCTCGTGGCAAAAGCCGAATGGATCTTCGGGCGCAACCTCACCCGCAGTGGCTGGTTGCCCTTCATGCCCTCCGATCGCTACGGCCTGTCGGCCACTTACAGCAAAGCCTTGGGAGCGCGCAAGCAATATGTGGCCTCGCTCTCCCTCTCGGGCATCTACGTGGCGAAGCAAACGCGCTTCGACCCGGACAAAGACCTCGTGCCCGACTCGCCCGACGGCTATTTCCTGCTCAACGGCACAGCCGATTTCGCCATCAAACTCCCCCGGGGGCGCGAAGTGAAGTTCATGCTCGTCGGCGACAACGTGCTCAATGCGCTCTACAAGGAGTACACCGACCGCTTCCGCTACTATGCCCACGAGCGCGGCGCCAACTTCTCGCTGCGCACCCTCTTGCGGTTCTGATTCCTTCGGGCTGCGGCGATACGTCTCGCTCCGCGGCGGCAAAAGCAGCGCGTTTCCGCAGCAAAACCTCGCGTTTTTGGCTGCGCACTGCGCACTTTTTCTCCACCGTGGCGCGCTTTCGGCCGCAGTCGCGCCGCCACTCGGCGTGCAGCACGAAGCACCGCCTCACCGGCCGCAAGGCCCGCTCCTCCCCAACGATTCTCCACAATGAAACACCCCTATCTTTCCCTCCTCTGCACCGGTTGTCTGGCACTCGCCACGCTCTTGAGCTGTTCAGACAACCAAGTGGACGACTTCTTCAAGAAGGTCGTCAAAGCGCCTCCCTCGTCGATCGAACGTGACGTGAAAGGGCACGACCAGATCTACGCCGTGCACGCCATTCTGCGCATGGGTCATGCCGGCGGCACCATCGACGTCGGTCCCAACGGCGAAGAAGAACTGGCCGTCTATCGCACCTACCACACCGTGGCCGACAGCCTTTCGCTGCCCGTGATGCAAGAAATCGACATCGCCAAGGACGATGAAGGCCAAATGACCGTGACCACCGCCCGCAACCACTTCGATGTGGTGGCCTCAGACAGCCTCGTCTACGGGCTCGAACTCCGCTACTACGACCAAAACGGCCTGCTCATCAACCACCAATTCTCGAGCTACCACTACAAAACCGACAAGAACGGCAACCACGTGCCCGACGAAATCAGCAGTGCGCTCCAAATGCACCAACACTTCTTCGGCATCGGCCACAGCAGCCTCGACCAGCATGCCACCGTGGCGGCGGGGAAGGCGCCCATTGTCGAGCAGGGTGTGCAACAAGCCTACCCGCGCACGCTCGAGGCCACGCCGCACTACATCGACCGCTACACCTTCCGCGAGCGCAACGGCCAACCGGTGCCCGCCACCAAGCTCTCTTCGAGCAACGTCTACGCAGCGCCGCACTTCACGCTGGGCGAAAATGCCGTGGCCTACGACCCCGATTTGGCCTGGCGCGCCATTGAGCGCACCGGTCGACCCGACGCGCTGCAACCCCTCGCCACCCCGCACGGCGAAATGCAACTGTTTCAAACCATCGAGGGCACAAAGCTCAACCAACTGGCACCCGAGCTCTTCCAATACGAATATCGCGACACCGATCCCGTAGAGGAAGAAGTGGGCAAGCTCTTTGTCGAGAGCTACAACGACGACTATGTCGACCCCAACACCAACAGTCCGCGCCAACGCTACAGCCACACGGTGGCCCTCCTGCGGCAGGAGCGCAGTCTCGACCAGGGTTCGCCCCTCGACCGCCTGGGTTTCAAAGGCATCTTGCGCTTCCACCGGAAAAATGTGCAGTTTGCCTTGCAAGTGCGCATTTGCAACATCCTCAACCACGGCTTTCAGCAGGCCGGAGCCGGCAGCACAGCCGTGGAGAAGCCCGCCAAATACACCAACGTGGAGAACCTCTCGAAGGGCTACTTGTGGGAATTCAATGAGATTCAGCCCGGTTGGGACAACTTCGACATCGACTATCCGCTGCCCGTGCGCGTCATTGCCGACACGCGCGACGGGGAAGCGCAGTGCGTGGCCGACATTCGCCGCTTCTATCCCCAAGCCGGCGCCGCCAACCTCTGGCGCATGCTCTCGCAGCCCGAAAGTTATTTCTCCGCATCACGATTCAGACAAAGCACCGTACTATTCTAATGAAAAAGAACCTCCTCTTTTCCGCCTGCCTCTTGGCCGTCGGAAGCCTCTTCACCTCGTGCGACGACTTTGTTTTCGGCAATGTCCACGTCAACTACGAGGACAACCCGCTCGAGAGTAAGCCCATCGCCCACTCGGGCGCCGACCACTATGTGGACAGTCTGAGCAAGATCAAGACATCTGCCCCCATGGTCAACCCCGACCCTCACGGGGCGTTCAACAATTGGGCCACGTGTTTGGCCATGTTCAAGGAGGGCCACTCGCACGGCGACGGCAAGATGCACGGCAATTTCGTCTATCGCAACGCGCCTTGGAAGCAAGAAGAGTTTGCCATCATCCGCAACAACACCGGCGCCTGGCCGGAAGTCGAAATCCAACGCGCCTCGACCGTGACGCATCTCGAGGCCGCCGACGGCAAACAGGGCCCGGACTACATCCGCATCATCGGCGGACGCTTGAAGCGCTGGGGCTTGTGCCTCTACTTCTTCGACAAGGAGGGGCGACTCATGAACGACGAGATCTTGAAACACTCCGACGAGTATCAGATATTCTTCACGGTGAGCGATCTTGACGACAAGGGACGGCCCTACACTGTGCTCGACACGCGCGGCACGTGGCACAATCCGGCCGACAGCTACACGAGTCAGCAAGAAGGCACCATTGATCCCACGCCGGTGCCCTCGCCCACCTTCGCGGCGGCCACGACTTGGAAACAACGGGCCGACCTCACGCCGAAAGTGTTCGAATATACCTATCGCGACACGTGGACGCATGGGGTGATGGGCGACGGGGCACGCGAACTTTTCAACCAACGACTGCTCCCGCCGCTCGACAAATCGGCCGTGGACTACGCCGTGGCGCCCTACGACCAAGACCGTGTGGGGCTGAAAGGGCACTTCAATTTCGACATCGAGGCCGACGAAACCGACAAGGGCCACGAACTTTGGCCGCTGCTCATCAGGCGCCGCCCCGATTACGTCACGGGAGCGCCCGGTCGCTACACACGTCCCACCTATCTCCTGCCGAAGTTCTACCTCTCGGTGCGCGTAATGAAATGCCCCAAGGGCAAGAAGGCGCTCATTCCCCGCGAGGAATACCTGCAACGCCACTCCACCTATCGCTTCATCAGCGACCGCATCTGCGCCGAAGCCTGGAATCCCGACGAAGCCAAGGACTACGGGCAAGACTCGGAGTGGAAGGAGGTGCTGCGCTTCAACATTCCGCTCAAAATCTACTGCAGTAGCTTCGACACCGACCCCACAGAGGTCGATCCCAACGACCCGCTCTACTTCTTCATGGGGCGCGAAATCGGACTCACCCCCGAGGAGGCGCTCGAAGCGGCCCAGAACGTGCAGACGCACGGCATCGGCGGCGGTTCGGGCTACGGCAATTGGTTTCTCTGCCCCCGCCGCTTTCTCGCGCCTCGCGCCTGCTGCCGGTCACTCGGCCGCGGTGGACAGCCCGCCCGCTCGGTTTCCGCTCTGCCGCGCACGGCGGCTCGGCGGTTTCCCTGCGGAGGAGGCCGAAGTGCCGGAACACAACAGCAAGGGCGACGAACTTCGTCGAAGCGCCGCCCCTTTTTCCTTCATCTGACTTATATTTATCACAATGAACAAGATTTTTTCCTTTCTCTTCGCCGCCGTTGCGCTGACCCTCGGCAGCTGTGCCCGCGAAACGGGCGTGACTAACGTCACAACCTCGGAGTCGAAGATCGACCACCTCATTATTAAGGAGGTGTTCTACGCCGGCCACGCCATCAAGCGCGACCTTTCGGCCTACAAGATGCCCAGTACCTACACGCGTAACTACGACGACCAGTATATTACGATCTACAATCCCACGCAAAAGACGCTCTATCTCGACAGCCTCGCGCTGGTGACGAACCAAGTCGACCCGCGTGTCATCTTGGAATTCGCCCCCGGCGACAACTTCATCGGCCAATATTATGGTGGCAACAGCGTGATGTATTTCCCGGGCAGCGGAACGGACCATCCGGTCAAGCCGGGACAGACCATCGTGGTGGCCAAGCGTGCCATCGACCACGCGCAGGCTTTTGTCAAGAGCATCGAAGCCGAGGGTGAAACGGTCAAGGGCTACGAGGGCTACGACCAATTGCTCGACCTGAGCAAGGCCGATTTCGAATGGGATGCCGCGAACGATGCGGACAACAATGCCGCGGTGCCCGATCTTCTGCCCATCAGTTCGGATCGTGCCTTCAGCACCATCGCCGAAGCCGTGGGGATTGCACTGGTGCGCCTGCCGTGGTCGCCCGCGGCCTTCAAGGAGGCGGCGCAACGTGCCCAGGCGGGCGGCCCCAAAGCCAAGGGCAACACGGTGGTGCACTACGTGAATGTGACGAATACGCACTTCGGTGACTTCCTGGTGGTGGAGATTCCCTTCGACAAGGTGATCGATTGCCTGACTATCTGCCCGCGCAAGCGTTTCCAGATGCGGCCTTCGAAGCTCGACAAGGGTTTCCTCGGCGTTTCGGAGGACGATTTCTCGACTTTCAAGATCACAAGCAACGAAATTCTCAAGGTGATGGGGCTCTCGCTCCAACGCAAATTCGACGGTAAGGGCTTTGTGGACACCGACAACACGACGACCGACTTCGAAGTGAAGCCGGCTTCGCTCTCACGCAAGGCCGCTACGCCCGAAAAGCCCGCGGCGAAGCCCGCGCAATAAGGCGAGTCCGGCTCTAATCCACAGCATTTTGTCAAGCGCCGGGGGAGTTGCTCACTCCCTCGGCGCTTTCGTTTGTCTGCAGGGCCCGCCCGTTGGGAAAACACGGCCGCTTCTCAGCTTCGGAGCGCCTGCGGTGTCTCGCCTTCGGCCGACTTTGCCCACGACTTCACCCGATCGGCACGGCGGGAGCAGCCTTCTGCTCGCCGTCTTCCCACTCCACTGCACAAAAAGAGGGCACTCCACATCGCTGTGGAGCGCCCTCGCGCGTTATCATTGTGTGACCGGGTCGCGAAGTGGGCTTTTAGGCCTCAACCTTCGACCAGTCTTGTTGGCTCATGCGCACGTAGCTTTGGTAGCGGCGCTTGGCGTTCTCTTCGCAAGCCTGGAAGAGTTCGGCAGCCTGTGCGGGGAACTGCTTTTTGAGTGCCTGGAAGCGCACTTCGCCCGTGAGGAAGTCTTGGAAATCCTCCCACTTCGGCGCCTTGCTGTCGAGCAAGAAGGGGTTTTTGCCCTGTTCTTCGAGCTCGGGGTTGTAGCGCCAGAGGTGCCAGTAGCCACATTTCACGGCCAGTTCCTCTTCGTGCTGCGATTTGCCCATGCCGGCTTTCAGTCCGTGGGCGATACAGGGCGAATAGGCCACGATGAGCGAAGGTCCGGGGTAGGCTTCTGCCTCGCGGATGGCCTTGAGCGTCTGGTTGTGGTCGGCGCCCATGGCGATTTGCGCCACGTAAACGTAACCATAAGTGGTGGCGATGAGGCCGAGGTCCTTCTTTCGGATGCGCTTACCGCTGGCGGCAAACTTGGCCACGGCGCCGGTAGGCGTTGCCTTGGAGGACTGACCGCCGGTGTTGGAGTAAACTTCAGTGTCGAGGACGAGAATGTTCACATCTTCGCCGCTGGCGATCACGTGGTCCAGTCCGCCGTAGCCAATGTCGTAGGCTGCGCCGTCACCACCGATGATCCACTGCGAACGCTTGGTGAGGTAGTGGCTGAGTTCGTCGAGTTGTGCGCAAACCGGGCAACCTTCGGCCTTTCCGGCCTGGATGAGGGGTTTGAGACGCGCTGCTGCCGCCTTGCTCTCGGCCGCTTTGTCCTTGCCGTCGAGCCATTGCTGTGCGGCCTCCTTGAATTCAGCGCTCACATGCTCATCGTCGAGGCAACGCGTGAGGATTTCGGTGATGCGGGTGCGCATTTTCTTGTTGGCCAAGGCCATACCGAGTCCGTATTCGCAGAAGTCTTCGAAAAGCGAGTTGGCCCATGCCGGTCCGTGCCCTTCTTCGTTGGTGGTGTAGGGGGTGGAGGGGATGGAAGCGGAGTAGATGGAGGAGCAGCCGGTGGCGTTGGCCACCATCTCGCGGTCGCCGAAGAGCTGGCTGACGAGTTTCACATAGGGTGTCTCGCCGCAGCCTGCACATGCGCCCGAGAATTCGAAGAGCGTGGGGGCAAACTGCGAGTTCTTGGGGTTGGCGTTGATGTCGAGCAGGTGATGTTTGCTCTTGACGTTGTTAATGAGGTAATCCCAGTGGGCGGCTTCGTCGCGTTCCTTTTCGAGGGTGGACATGGCCAGGGCTTTTCCGGTTTTGGGCTTGCCGGGGCACACGTCTACGCAGTTGGCGCAACCGGTGCAGTCGAGTACGCTCACCTGGATGCGGAAGTTCATGCCCTTCATGGCGGCGGGTGCCTTCATTTCGATGGCGGGCGCGTCGAAACCGGCCTTTTCGTCGGCATCGAGCACGAAGGGACGGATGCAACCGTGGGGGCAAACGTAGGCGCACTTGTTACACTGGATGCAGTTCTCCAGATCCCAAGTGGGCACGAACGTGGCGACGCCGCGCTTCTCGTAGGCAGCGGTGCCTTGGTGCCAGGTGCCGTCTTCGAGTCCCTTGAAAGCGCTGACGGGGAGGTCGTTTCCGACCTGTGCATTGATGACGCGCACGAGATCTTTGACGAAAGCGGGTGCTCCGTCGTCGACGGCCTTGTCATCTTCGAGCGAAGCCCATGCGGGATCGACGGTGAACTGGTGATACTCGCCTCCGCGATCGACGGCAGCGTAGTTTTTCTCCACCACGTCCTGACCTTTCTTGCCGTAGGTCTTTTCGATGAAGTGCTTCATCTCCTCTACGGCCTTGTCAACGGGGATCACGCCGGTGATGCGGAAGAAGGCGCTCTGCAAAATGGTGTTGGTGCGGTTGCCCAATCCGATTTCGGCAGCGATTTTCGTGGCGTTGATCACATAGACCGTGATGTTTTTCTGTGCCAAGATGCGCTTGATCTTGTTGGGCATGTTGCGGGTGAGGGCCTCATCATCCCAAACGGTGTTGAGCAGGAAGGTGCCTCCGGGCTGAATGCCGCGCAACACGTCGTACATGTGCATGTAGCTCTGCACGTGGCAAGCCACGAAGTTGGGGGTGTTCACCAGATAGGTGGAACGAATGGGGTGATCGCCGAAACGCAAGTGCGAGCAAGTGAAGCCGCCCGACTTCTTCGAGTCGTAAGAGAAGTAAGCTTGGCAATACTTGTCGGTGGTTTCGCCGATGATCTTGATGGAGTTCTTGTTGGCTCCCACCGTACCGTCGGCTCCGAGTCCGTAGAATTTGGCCTGGAACATGCCCTCTCCGCCGAGGCTGATTTCCTCTTTCGGGGGGAGGGAGGTGAAGGTCACGTCGTCGACAATGCCGATGGTGAAGTGATCCTTGGGTTCGTTGAGCGCAAGGTTCTCATAGACCGACATGATTTGTGCCGGCGTGGTGTCGTTGGATCCGAGTCCGTAGCGTCCGCCCACGATGAGGGGGGCATTTTCACGGCCGTAGTAGGCATCCTTGACGTCGAGATAGAGGGGTTCTCCGCTGGCACCGGGTTCTTTGGTGCGGTCGAGCACGGCAATGCGCGTGGCCGTGGCGGGCACAGCGGCGAGGAGGTGCTTGACCGAGAAGGGGCGATAGAGGTGCACGCAGACCATGCCGACCTTTTCTCCCTTTTCGCGGAGGTAGTCGATGGCTTCGCGAGCAGCTTCTGAGGCCGAACCCATGAGAATGATCACGCGGTCGGCTTCGGGATCGCCGTAGTAGTTGAACAGGCCGTATTCGCGACCGGTGATGCGGCTGATTTCCTTCATGTACTCCTCCACCGCTTCGGGCACAGCCTCATAGAAGGGGTTGGATGCCTCGCGGTGTGCGAAGAAGGTTTCGGGGTTTTCGGCCGTGCCTCGTGCCACGGGGTGCTCGGGCGTGAGGGCACGTTCGCGGAATTCGCTCAGTGCCTTGCGGTCCACCAGCGGGCTGAGGTCTTCGGTGTCGAGGCATTCGATCTTCTGGATCTCGTGCGAGGTGCGGAAACCGTCGAAGAAGTTGATGAACGGCACGCGGGTTTTGATGGAAGCCAAGTGGGCCACGCCGGCCAGGTCCATCACTTCCTGCACAGAACCTTCGGAGAGCATGGCGAAGCCGGTTTGGCGTGCCGACATGACGTCTTGGTGGTCGCCGAAGATGCTCAGGGCGTGGCTGGCGATGGCGCGTGCCGAAACGTGGAACACGCAGGGGAGGAGTTCGCCGGCGATCTTGTACATGTTAGGAATCATGAGCAAGAGGCCCTGCGATGCGGTGAAAGTGGTGGTCAGTGCGCCGGCTTGGAGCGAACCGTGCACAGCGCCGGCTGCGCCCCCTTCGCTTTGCATTTCCTGCACGAGGACAGTTTCGCCGAACATGTTTTTGCGGCCTTGTGCCGACCAGTCGTCGACGTATTCTGCCATCGTAGACGAGGGCGTGATGGGGTAAATGGCGGCCACTTCGCTGAACATGTAGGCGATGTGGGCAGCAGCCTGGTTGCCATCACAAGTAATGAATTTCTTAGCCATACTTCTATGGTGTTATGATTGTTATGTTATGATGTCCTTGTGGGCGGAACGTTCCGCCTGAGCCGGCGTGCCATGCCGGAAGCCGCTGCTGCCCGTTGTGCACACGGGGGTGGAGCGTGGTCGGTCACCATGAATGGAGATGAACGAGCGGTCCTCTCGGACCTTGTACCGGAGCCCTGCGTCTGTGAGCGCGGGCGTCCGTAGGGCAAAGGTAATATTTCTTTTCTGACAGACCAAGTGCGTATTTCCGAAACTTCGCACCCGATAGGCTTTTGTGGTGCGAAAATAACGCTTTTTGCACCTCGGCGCATGCTCTCGCCCCGCTTTTCGGCGCCCGCCGCCCTCCGTCGCCCCAAAATCCCCTGCGCACAGGGCAAAACCCCGCGCTTTGGCGCAAAAACGCTCCGTTTTCGTCCAAAATATCCCTATTTTTCACTTCCCCTCGGCGCCCCCAAAACCTTTCATCTACGCGCGCGATCCTATATAATAGCAATTTCTTCGACCGACGGGCCATATTTTTTAGTCAATTCCTTTGCATTCTCAATATTCTTTGTATTTTTGCCCAAAAGCATGAGCCTCACCACCCCGCAAACGGTCGAAAGTCGTGCTTCCGCACCGGTAATCGGCAGAAAGCAAAGCCCTAGCACCACTTCCCATCCGCGCAAAAGACGAGACGAAGGCCTTAATCGCCTTACGCCACACATTGCTTCTCAAATTCAATCCCTATGCGAAGACTCTTTTCGCACATTCCCACTATAGCAACGTTTGGTGCATGTTCCGCTGCGGAATCCAAAGACGAAGACATCCACTACACACGACAACTGAAAGGAACTGTTTCCTTTCAACGTCGCCATTCCGAAGCCCTCGACATTGCCGTTGACTGTCTCCCCGGTTCTGCAGAATTCGTTGATGCCTCTACGCGATAAAATTCTACTGAGAAAAAGACCACTGATCGAGACGGTAAACGACGAATTGAAGAACATCGTTCAAATTGAACACACGCGTCACAGAAGCATCGGAGGGTTGGCAGCGAATCCCATGGCAGCCATAGCCGCATATAGTTTCTTGCCAAAAAAACCATCGCTTAATATCAAAATCATCGAAAGAGAAAGAAGAATGACTTAGACCGACCTAAGTCCAAACAGAGTAAAAAGCATCAAATTCAACAAAATCAGATAGAATTATGAGACATCTACTCGCCCTATGTATAGCCATTCTCTGTATGAGTATGGCGAGTGTGCCGGACACACAAAAACCTCGTCGTGAAGAAGCTATCGCGCTTATCCAAAGCACAAAGGGTATCAATGTTTGTGGTAAACAAAGTAGTATTACTGATCCCTATAAGCTCAAGAAAGAACTTGAAGCAAAAGGATGTCGTGTTTTCATCGAGAATAGCTCAATTCATGTAGAATACCCTCAATAAGACGTTTATGAAAAAGTTACTTATTCTCCTTTTTCTCTCTTGGACGTTGCACGCTGTATATGCTCAAACGGAAGGCCTCGTTCCTATTGAGCACGTGTCCTACATCTATGAAGAGCAGATCTCATATCCATCGGGAAGAGAGGATCGTTGCTATCTTATCTTTCGGAAAGATTCGCTAGGCGTGCATGGATGTTTAAATGCTACAACAGATGAGTTTTATGTAGCTAGAGAAGGATTCCTTCCTGGTTATGAGATTCGTCCTTTGCAAAACATCATTGTAAAACAGGATTCTTTGTCTTTTACAGTCGAAGCAGGGGTAGAATTTGACAACCCAGTTCCATTATATTGCAAGGAGGAGGCAACAGCGCAGCGCATGGGCATCCCCCTTTGGATACAAAAAGGTGCAAAACCCGATGTGATTACTCATAAATACAAAGGGAAGATTGAAGCCAATCGTTTGGTAATAGATGATGGGGAACCTTTTACCATTCCTAGGAAACGTGTTTTCATTCGCTGTAACTAATCTCATGTACCCCATCATTTCCGTGTGAGGTGATGGGGTATTTTAAGGTGTATTATAATGTCGAAAAATTGTACGGACACTGTGTCGAAGGACTAGCTCACGCAGTTGTAATCCGCCCAACGCTGATGGCTCAGCAGATCATTACGCCCCACAAGCCGGCCGCAACGGCACTCTCCCGAAAGAAACCTACTCAGATTGGAAATACCCAAAATCCATTTGCCATGAATACATTAAAAACTATATTCACGTGTTTCTTTACTCTCTGTTTTATGATGGTAGCCAATAGCTATGCTCAAAAAACAGATAGCATCAATACAGAAGCCGGCAAAAGCGTGCTCCAGAGAAATGCGATCTACATACCACCGGCTTTGGAGCAGTATGCCGACACGGCTCTTCTCCATCAGAGATTTAACGTAGAAAACAAAGGCAATTACCTATATACCCCCTTTACAGAGGACAACGAACCCACCATCCCCTTTAATTATGGGTTTCTACATCCACTGGGCGAAAGATTCTACAATTGCTTTATGGGAAAAGTTGATCGCATTCTCCGCCCCAAAGCAGACAAAGGTTTCATCATCCTCACAAGCTATCTCGTTGTTCTTGGTGATTCCTATGCCTTTGACACAAGCAACAAAGACACGTCTAAGTTGGCTGATCTCAAGTACCTTGATTTCAGACACATCAAAAGAGATTTTTCTTATGGACATCCCTATCAAGGATTCACTCCCAACGATCGTATAGAACTCAGCAATTTCGTACAATCGTATGGTAGGCAAGCTGCATTAGAGACCGCTAATGCTTGGGTAATGGCCAGCTATCCTTTCAGTTTACAATCTACGAAATTTGAAAATCGATATACACGAGGAAGAAAACTCATCCTCACAGATGGGCATTCAACTCTTTACTTGTATTTTCTGATGATTGACTCAGTCGCACCCAACTTCGATACTGAGGTTCTTCCCTACATTAAAGGGGTATTTCGCTTCAACAGGCTTCGGTAAAGACAAAGACCACGACTTACGCCACGCTATTGTTTCATATCTATTTACCCATTCAAAATCTAAGTGCCACTCTGTCTTTCGTGCTTGCATAGCAAAATACAAATAAAAACCAGAGTTCGGCCTAAACATTTCCTCTAATAACAATTCCACCGACTAAACAACTCAATCGGTGAAACTACGTGGAAAGAGAATCGCAACTTTACAATTGAAGACCAAATAGTTACTATTCCACACGAACTCCATTTACACTACAAAGACAACAGAAATGTTTTATTAGGTCGACGGATTCTGTAAGCAGATACGCGAAAGTTTTCTCAACGAACGCTTTGCAATCTCCATATTATTTGTACTTTTGCCCAAAAGCATGAGCCTTCATCGCCCCACAAACGATCGAAAGTCGTGCTTCCGCAAAGCCTATAGCCCAAGTGCAACAAAATCCCCCTCAACAATACCTCAACATCTAAATACAATCACGCAATGACACACCCTACTCCCCGCCCGTTGCCCCGCCTGCTCGGCGTGCTGTTCGTTTTCCTCTTCGCCCTCCTGCCCCTCGCTGCACAGCAGGGTAAGGACTTCGAGGACTACAACGTGAAACGCGGCTTCGAAATGCTGCAAAACGACGAAGACCAAGGCGAAGCGCTCAAGCAATTCCAAACGGCGCTCGAAAAGAACCCGCGCAACGGCTACGCCCATTTCTTCATTGGGCTCATCCACCTCGACAACGACGAAAACGGCAACGCCCTCTCCGCCATCGACCAGGCACTCAAGTATCTGCCTAAGAAAGACAAGGAGACGCTTGCCCTTGCCCACTCCAAACGCGCCCTCGTCCACCTGGCGCTCGCCGACACCACGGCCGCCCTCACCGACATCGGCACGGCCATTCGCCTCGCACCCGGCGATCGTGACTACATCCAACAGCGCGGCGACCTCTACTACGAGATGGAGCGCTACGATCTCTCCGACCGTGACTACGAGCAGATGCAAAAGCTCGACAAAGGCAACACCTATTCCTATATGGGCATGGGGCGCAACGCAGTGGCACGCAAAGACTACGACCGCGCCATCGCCCTCTTCGACCACGTGGTGCAACTCGCTCCCGAATATGGGCAGGGCTATTCCTTCCGCGCCGAGGCCTACTTGCTGCGCCACGAATATCCGCGCGCCGTGGAGGACTGCACCACAGCCCTCTCGCTCATGGAGGACGACGACATTGACCACAAGGCCTTCCAAGTCTTCGGCATACTCTGCGACTCTGCCGCCGCCCCGCTGCGGGCACGCCTCAAAGTGCTCCGCAACAAAGAGCCCAACCTGCCCAAATGGCCCCTGCTGCTCGCCGCCGTCGAGCGGGTGCAAAAGAACTATGGCCGCGCGGTGAACTACCGCCTCGAAGCTTATGCCCTGGAACCGGCCAACAGCACAACTTATAATATAGCCGCCGATCTGGCTTCGCTCAACCTGCACGAGGCCGCCCTGAGCTGGAATGCGCGCGCCGAGGCGGGCGATTCGACCGACATCGATATTCCGCTGCAAAGAGCGCAACAGCTCATCGAACTCCGCCGCTATGACGAAGCCAAGGCGGCACTGGGTCGCGCACAGGCCCTCGATGCCGAAAACCTCCGCCTCTATCTGTTGCGCTCCTCGGTACATCGCCAGCAAAAGCACTACGAAGCTGCCGTGGAAGCCATGGACATGGCCCTCTCGCTCAACGAAGAAGAGGCCTTCCTCCACGACCTGCGCGGGCGCTTGCTCCTGAAAATGGGACAGAAAGAACGTGCCGCCGCGGACTTCCGCCGCGAGTTGGAACTCGAAAAAACGCCCGACGATTACTTCACCTCGCCCTTTGCCCTCTATTTCCTCGGGCAGCCCAAAGCCGCCACCGCGCGCATGGACTCCATCATGGCCAAGGGCGACGACGAACAGGCCTACAACGCGGCCTGTATCTACGCACTTTGCGGCAACAAGCAGCAGGCACTCAGCTATCTGGAGCGCGCGTTGAAGAGCCGAAAGTACACCGATTTCGACCACATCGACACGGATACTGACCTCGACGGCCTGCGCAACGATGCCGACTTCAAGGCTTTGGTCAAGCAATATCGCGATGCGTGGGAAGCGCACCTCGCGGCCGAACGCAAACTCCTCGACCCGCGCGCCACTGAAGGCGCAAAGAGCGAATCGGCCGCCGACACTTCGGAGAAGCCCGCCGCACAAAAGACAGGCAAGAAGGCAACGGCAGCCGCTCCTCACGGTGTTTCGGAAATCGCCTTTACCCATTCGGGCGGCGTCACGCAGGTGCCTTGCACCATCAATGGGCTTCCGCTCCACTTTGTCTTCGACACCGGCGCGTCGGAAGTGACGCTTTCGTCGGTGGAAGCGCAGTTCATGTTCAAAAACGGCTATCTCAAACCCTCCGACGTGATCGGTCGCCGGGCTTACCTCACGGCTTCGGGCGATGTGGTGGAGGGCACGAGTGTGCGCCTGCACTCCGTGACCTTCGGCGGGCTGACGCTCAACAACGTGCGCGCCTCCATCACCCACAGCCAGGCTGCTCCGCTCCTCCTCGGCCAGTCCGTGCTCAGCCGACTGGGCAAAGTGGAAATCGACAACCAGGCCAACGTGATTCGCATCACCAAGAAGTGAAGGGACTGCGACTTCCCGAATACGACCGATTGCAAGACCTCGACACCAACCACCGACAATGGTAAAAATTCTCAAGTTTTTCGGCGACGATATCCTACGCTATCTCTTCAGGCACAAGGTAATGGGGATACCGGGCTGGATTCCGGCTACAATTGTCATCGTCTTATGGATTCTCTATAAGTGGTTACAAAGTCCGGAAGACAAAGAAGATGCCGACAAGGAGGAGCATTGATTGGGCACAAGCCATTTTCCACGACAATGCTCCCGCCCAAGCGCTGAATCAAGGAAAAAGGGAGACACAAGTCCCGCAAGATGAGATTTTTCTCCTCAAAAACTTGCACAGTCCCCGCGAATTGCTTACATTTGCAGCGTTCAAACAGACGTGAGGGGCTCAAACGAAGCTCCTCACTTCTTTTAATTAGTCGTGCCTCCGCCCTTCGCCGTAGAAGTCGGGGCACCTCTCACCCATTTCACACCCCCACTGACACATGATCAGTAAAGAAGCCGTAGAACAACTCATCGCCGACTGGCTCGTCGGCAAAGACTATTTCCTGACCGACCTGGTCATCACGCCCGACGACCGCATCATCGTGGAAATCGACCACGCCGAAGGAGTGTGGATCGACGACTGCGTGGCCCTCTCCCGCCACATCGAAGAGGGATTGGACCGCGACGAGACCGATTTCGAGCTCGAAGTGGGCAGCGCCGGACTGGGACAGCCCTTCAAAGTGCTGCGCCAATATGAGATCCACCTCGGCGACGACGTGGAAGTGCTCACCGCCGAAGGCAAAAAGCTCATCGGCCGACTCACCGCCGTCAACAACAGCCAAATCACCCTCACGCAGACCGTGAAAGTGAAGGCACCGGGCGAAAAACGCCCCCACTTGCAGGACGTGGAAACCGTTCTCCCCTTCGACAACGTGAAGTGGACCAAACTTTACATCGACTTTAAATAACTCCCTTGCCGACTGCGCACCGCCGCCGCACCCGCCGCCGGGCTCACCCGCCCAACACGCAGTGCGTCGGCACGCCCGTTGTCACACACGGCGCCCGTTTCGGCGCCGAGGGGCTCCCTCCCTCGCCGGAGACGTCCCACTTCGGGCACTGCCCCGCGGCACCCGCCGCCACCGGCCCCGCACAGTCGGCCTATACCTCACGCGCATCTATCACAGCGACCCCACCATGGCCAAAAAACAAACCGAAACCCCCAGTTTGTTGGAGACCTTCAGAGACTTCAACCAAACCAAAAATATCGATGACACCACTTTGCTCGGCGTGCTCGAAGAAAGCTTCCGCAGCGTCATCGCCAAAATCTTCGGCACGGACGAAAATTTCACCGTCGTGGTGAATCCCGACAAAGGTGACTTCGAAATCACCCGCAGCCGCGAAATCGTGGCCGACGATGAGGTGGAAGATCCCAACAAACAGATCGCGCTGAGCGAAGCTCGCCGCATCGAACCCGACTTCGAAGTGGGGGAAGACTGCAGCGAACACATCGAATTTGAGGATTTCGGCCGCCGCGCCATCCTCACCCTCCGACAAACGCTGGCCAGCAAGATACTTGAGCTCGAACACGACTCCATATATAATAAGTATAAGGATCGCGAGGGCGATCTCATCACGGCCGAAGTCTACCAAACGTGGAAAAACGAAACGTTGCTGGTGGACGAGGAGAAAAATGACCTCTTGCTGCCCAAGACGCAACAGATTCCCCGCGACTTCTACCACAAGGGCGACCAAATCAGCGCCGTGATCGATCGCGTCGACAACACAAACGGCAACCCGAAAATCTATCTTTCGCGCACCAGCCCCCTCTTCCTTCGTCGACTCCTCGAACGCGAAATCCCCGAAATCGCCGACGGCATCATTCAACTCCGCGCCGTGGCCCGCATCCCGGGCGAACGCGCCAAAATCGCCGTCGAAAGCTTCGACCCCAACATTGATCCCGTCGGATCGTGCGTGGGCGTGGGCGGAAGTCGCATCAATGGCATCGTGCGCGAGCTGCGAAACGAGAACATCGACGTGATTCCCTACTCGTCCAACACGATGCTCTTCATCCAACGTGCCCTCAATCCGGCACACATCAACAACATCGAGATCAACGAAGAGCTCAAAAAAGCCGACGTCTTCCTCAATCCCGACCAAGTGAGCCTGGCCATCGGTAAAGGCGGCCAGAACATCAAGCTCGCCTCGATGCTCACCGGCTATACCATCGACGTATTCCGCGAAGTGGAGGGCGAACAACCCATCGACGACATCTATCTCGACGAATTTGCCGACGAAGTCGACCAATGGGTGCTCGACGCCGTGAAGAACATGGGCTTGCGCACCGCAAGAGAAGTGCTCAATGCGCCCAGAGACATGATCGCAGAAAAGGCCGACCTCGAAGACGACACCGTAGACCACCTCCTCTCCGTGCTCCGCGCAGAGTTTGACGACAGCGAAAGCTAACCTCTCGGGCTTCGGCCCCACAGCGTTTCCCTTTCGTCACATCGGCCGGCACGCGGCCACCAACCCACACACAATGAGATTAAGCAAAGCCACCAAAGAATTTAACATCGCAACCCAAAGAGCCGTAGACACGCTCAAAGAGCACGGTCACGTCGTCGAAGCCAGCCCCAATGCCAAAATCGACGACGCCCAATACGAGATCCTCAAAAAGGTGTTTGCCAGCGACAAAGCCCAAAAGGACGAGGCCGAAAAGCTCTTCCCCAGCCGACGCGAGGAGAAACGCAATGAAAAGGGCGACAAAGCCGAGGCGGACAACCAACCGACGGCGGAGGCTGTCGATACAGAGGCACCCGCGCCCGCAGCGCCCGAACAGCCCCAGCCCGCTGCCGACGACGCTGCACCGGCCGACGCACCCCATGCGCCCGAAACCGAGGAGGACAACAAGCCCCGGCTCAAAGTAGTTGGGCACATCGACCTCGAAGCCACCGGCACCGGCCGCAAACGCACCTCGCGCAAGAGCAGTGCTGCCGCCAAGAGCGAAAAATCGGTCGCTGAAGAAGCACCCACTGCGGCACCCGCCACGGAAAAAGCGGCTGCCCCAACCGAAGCGCCCCAAGCGCCGGCCGAAACACCGGCACCCGCTGCCGAAACTGTCGCAACCCCTGCGTCAGAACCCACAACCGCCTCGGCAGCACCCGCCGCCACAGCCGGCGAGCAGGCAGAAAAGCCCGCCGAAGCACCGAGTGAGGCGGCCGAAGCCCCCGCAAGCGAAGGCAACGCCGAGGACACGCCCGCCGTGGGCGGCGCACCCCGCCTGACAGGCCCCAAGGTGCTCGGCAAAATCGACCTCGATGCCATCAACGCCAACACACGCCCCAAGAAAAAGAGCAAGGAAGAGCTCCGCAAAGAGCGCAACGAAAAGCGCAACCCCGCCGGCAAAAAGCGCGCGCGCATCGGTAATGAGCGCGTAGACGTGAGTGCCGAAGCCAAAAAGAACAACGCTGGTGGCGGCAACGGCGCAGGCGGCAACCAAAACCGCAACAACCAGAATCGCAACGACCGCAACGCCGCCAAGGGCCAAGGCAAGAAGGGCAAGAAAGGCAACGCCCCCGCACAGCCCGTCAGCGACGAAGACGTAGCAAAGCAGGTGAAAGAAACGCTGGCCCGCCTGCAAGCCAAAGGCGCCGGCAAGGGCAAAGGCGCGAAGTACCGCAAGGAGAAGCGCGAAGCCGCCCGCGAGCGTCACGAAGAAGACCTCATGCGTCGCGATGCCGAGAGCCGCGTGCTCAAACTCACCGAGTTTGTGACCGCCAACGAGCTTGCCACGATGATGGACGTGCCCGTCACGCAAGTCATCGGCACCTGCATGAGCATCGGCATCATGGTTTCCATCAACCAGCGCCTCGATCAGGAGACCATCGAGATGGTGGCCGACGAATTTGGCTTCAGCACCGAGTTTGTCAGCGCCGAAGTGCAAGAAGCCATCGTCGAAGAAGTGGACAGCGACGAGGATCTCGTGCCCCGCGCCCCCATTGTCACCGTCATGGGCCACGTCGACCACGGTAAAACCTCCTTGCTCGACCACATTCGCAACGCCAACGTCATCGCCGGCGAGGCCGGCGGCATCACCCAGCACATCGGTGCCTACAATGTCCGCCTGAAAAACGGTCGCGAGATCACTTTCCTCGACACCCCCGGCCACGAAGCCTTCACCGCCATGCGTGCCCGCGGCGCCCAAGTGACGGATATCGCCATTATCATCATTGCAGCCGACGATAACGTAATGCCGCAAACCAAAGAGGCCATCAATCACGCTGTGGCCGCCGGTGTGCCCATCGTCTTCGCCATCAACAAGATCGATAAGCCCGGTGCCAACCCCGACGCCATCAAGAGCACCCTGGCTTCGATGAACTTCCTCGTCGAAGAATGGGGCGGTAAGTACCAGTCGCAAGACATCTCGGCCAAGAAAGGCGAGGGCGTGTTCGAACTCCTCGAGAAAGTACTCCTCGAAGCCGACATGCTCGACCTCAAAGCCAACCCCAAGCGCCGCGCTGTGGGCACCGTCATCGAAAGCTCGCTCGACAAGGGCCGCGGCTACGTTTCCACGGTGCTTGTCTCCAACGGAACGCTGCGCCAAGGCGACGTCATCGTAGCCGGCACCCACGCCGGTCGCGTCAAAGCCCTCTTCAACGAGCGCGGCGTCCGCGTCGAGGAAGTGCCCCCCGCACACGCAGCCACCGTCCTCGGCTTCAACGGCGCACCCCAGGCCGGCGACCAATTCAACGTCATGGAGACCGAACAGGAAGCCCGCGAGATTGCCAACAAACGCATGCAACTGCAGCGCGAACAAAACCTGCGCACCTCCAAGATGCTCACGCTCGACGAGATCGGTCGCCGCTTGAAACTCGGCGACTACCAGGAACTCAACATCGTCGTCAAGGGCGACGTCGACGGTTCGGTGCAGGCACTCTCCGACTCCTTCATCAAACTCTCCACCGAGTCCATCGCCGTCAACGTCATCCACAAGGGCGTGGGTCAAATCTCCGAGAACGACGTCACCCTCGCCGCCGCTTCCAAGGCCGTCATCGTCGGCTTCCAGGTTCGCCCCTCGGCCGGCGCGCGCAAACTCGCTGAGAAAGAAGGCGTCGACATCCGCCTCTACTCCATCATCTACGACGCCATCGAAGAAGTCAAGGAGGCCATGGAAGGCATGCTCAAGCCCATCGTCAAGGAAGAAATCACCGCCATGGTCGAAGTGCGCCAAGTCTTCCACATCTCCAAGGTCGGCTACATCGCCGGTGCCTACGTGGTCGACGGCAAAGTCTCGCGCAGCGACAAAGCCCGCCTCATTCGCGACGGCGTGGTGGTCTTCTCCGGCGACATTGCAGCCCTCAAGCGCTTCAAAGACGACGTCAAAGAAGTCACCACCAACTTTGAGTGCGGTATCTCCCTCCAAGGCTGTAACGACATCAAGGAAGGCGACACCATCGAAACCTACCGCGAAGTCGAAATCAAGCAGAAACTCAACGCCTAACCCCACGAAAAGCCGCGATCAGTTCCAACCGATCGCGGCTTTTTTTGTACTTTTGCCCCCCGATCGGCCCCTTTTTCTGAGCCGGTCCCCCTTCTCTCACACTGACCTACCCCACATCACGAAGGCCCTCCGTGTTTCGCGCCGAATCCCGCGATTTTCGCACGTTTTCTCCCAAGAATCCGCGAACAAACGCCCGTTCTTGAGAAAATTCGTCGATGAAAAACTACCATTCGTCGATACATTCCCCAAAAGTAGCAGAAAGTCAGCCACTTCGCTTGCATTTCCACTTCCGATTCCCTATTTTTGCAACTACAAACAGACATGAAGAAGTCAATCATCGCAGCCTTCGCTCTCGCGTCCACGCTGCTTCTCACCACCTCCTGCGACGTGCTCAATGCAGGACAAAGCAACAACACCAACACGCTCTCGGCTCTCAACACCGGCGGCGGGATGCTCACCAATCTTCTCTCCAACGTCCTCAGCGGCGGCAGCGTAACAGAACGCGATCTCGTCGGCAATTGGACCTACGATGGCGTCAAGTGTGCCTTCGAAAGTCAGAACCTTTTGGCACAAGCCGGTGGAGTGGCAGCAGCCAGTGCCGTCGAAACCAAAGTAGATGAGCAACTCAAAAACTACGGCATCCGCAAAGGCGTCACTCGTTTCAATTTTAAGGCAGACAAAACCTTCACCGCCACACTCGGCGGCCGCAACATGAGCGGAACTTATAGCCTCGACACCCAGTCGAAAACGCTCCATCTTCAATTCGTGGGCGGACTCCTCAACCTCCAACCCCAAGTAGTCCGCAACGGCAACGGCATTGCCCTCCTCTTCGAGTCCGACAAACTCCTCGGCATCCTCGGCACGGCTTCGTCCCTGCTCGGCAAGATGGGCAACAACAACCTTTCGCTCGTGTCTTCGCTCCTCGGTAACTACCAGGGCATGCGCATCGGCTTGAAACTCTCGAAGTAAACGCCACGCGCCACCCTCCTTTCCCCGCGGCATCGGTCCCTCGAGCCCATCGGCTCCCACTCCCTGCCGCCACCTCGGCGCAAGTCGCATCGCCACAGCGCACCGCGACGTCCCGCCTTCCTACTTCGAGCATTTCTCGTATTTATAGTTTCCGAACAGTCTCGCTTACAGTGGTAAGCGGGGCTGTTTTTTATCTGTTATGTTAATCGCATGCAGAGAAAGCCCACCAATAAAGGGAACTCGCACCCTTTTAGAACGTGTTTTTGTTGTCGTGAAAATAACACTTACACGCTTCAAAAATGCACCAAATCAACAAATCAACAAACAAAATCCCATCAGCAAAGGCGGAAACCTTAAACGCTCGCTACTTTGTTAACAGACTGAAAACAAGCGCATATTCTTGCTTTTCCGTTGTTTTTGTAGTATATATAATACAGAGATTAACGCGGACATTTCTCGGAATCTACAGTTTTGAAAACAGAAAACGAGAAAAGCCCCCAAATATCAGCATTTTGTATCTGTTTTTGCGCCCTCAAAAATAGGGGCGATATAGCATTTTAGTATCTACAAATTAATGTAACTATGGAATTTTACAAGAGCACGTGTGATTTTATTTTGCGAGAAACGACCACGACCAAAACAAAGAAACGCGGAAAGAAGAAAGAAGAAAAACCGCTTGTCATTTACTTGCAAGTTAGAACGAGTTGGAACGACAAGCAGATTTTCAAGAGTACAGGAGTAAAAATACTTCCTTCCTTGTGGAGCACAAGAAACCAACGCCCCCTATTTGCTGAATTTGAAGAGCAGACGGCGGGCTATATGGAATTAAAAGAACTTGCACAACGCCTACAAAGTGCCAAAGAGCAATGCGTGGATATTACAAACCGCCTAAATCAAGCCAAACTAACAAAGGAAGAAGCTAATGCACTACTTCAACAGCTTGCAAAACTTCAACCAACACAAGAACAAGATACCACCAATGAAACAATATCAACAGACCACCACACAGACGAGGACAAGGACGAGGAGGGGCAAACACTACTTCAAAAGTTTATAGCATACGGGCAAACAAATATCTACATTCAAAACGTCCTCAAAATCTTTGCAGCCCTTACAAGCAAGAAAAAGACAGACAGCAGCAAATTAAACTTCAACACGCAAAGCCCAAAGCAATTAGAAAAGGCTTTCATTAAGTACGGCGTTACTTCTCAACGTCTTGAAAAACTTACAAAGGCAGATATAAAACGCATTGAAGAGGAGATAAAACGCACACTACTTAAAAGCACGGCAAACAAATACCTTTCAGCATTTGCGAGCGCTTATTATCAAATTACAGACAAGCGCATAACATTCAAGAAAGAAAAGGTACAAAGCGACGAGGACACAATGAAAAAACCTACCTTGTCACTTCCTGAACTTCAAAGAGTTACACTTGATTGGCTCAAACTTCCACTACCAAGAAAGAGCATAAGAAAGCAAATGCACTCTTGTACGGGGCTCTTTTTAATTCAGTGTTGGACGGCGTGCCGTGTTAGCGACGTCGCAAAGGTTATGGACGCTATCAAGCAAAGCTATAACCATATCGCAGAAGACATAAAAGAAACAGGAGCGGGGCAAATATCATACATAACACGCAAAACAAATGAAACGTGCTTTGTTCCAATCTTTGGGCAAACCTTGCAAGTATTTGAGCGCCTGATGAAAGATAAGAATTTGCCCCCTTTGTTGCAACGTTTGAGAGTAGAGGACAAGATAACAGACTACATAAAACAGTACCAACAGCGCCGCAAAACGATTAAGGATATTATTAAGGTAATGCCCGCGGAAAGTATGCAAAGTATCATCGACAAGTATAGGAAGACAGGAGACGCCGCAAAGCTGATAAAACAGGCGCGCGATTTTGACTACTTCCAAAGAGGCGGCTATAATACACACATAAAAAATTACTTCCAAGACCTTGTAAAACGCGGCGTGTTGGAAGATGAAATAATATCTTGTTGGACGAGCGGCGGCAAAGATAGCGGCAAATCTGCAATGATATGGAAAGAGTGCAGCAAGTGGCAAAATATCTCATCTCATTGCGCACGACACACGTTTGCAAGTATCGCATTTGCGGAATTTGGATACACTCCACAACAGGTGCAAAGCGTGACAGGACACAAAAGCATAGATATTATTTTCAAGCACTACATTGAGCGACAAGCACAAGACAAACGCAAATCGATTGAAAGCAAAGCGGCGGCCGCCCTTGCATTGGAAAAACTTCAACAGGTGATATAATACCATACCACCACGGCAAATATAAAGGACGTTGTAATAACTGCAACGCCCTTTTTTTATACCTACTCAACCACTACCACCAAATACAGCACTACACAGCAGCAGGAGCAGAAACCACGCCTTATCACTTCAATATGGAAGAGCAGCACTATATACCACCATAAGAACAACCACCAAAGGAATAGCACCAATGAATAGCAGCTTACATTTGACCGATTTTTTCTTTCTGATAT
>ENA-OWND01000397-OWND01000397.1-metagenome-genome-assembly--contig:-NODE-397-length-30554-cov-6.160497_pt1 | contig 30554 bp, 23 predicted proteins | sample MGYA00245342_ERZ651119 | MGnify/ENA primary metagenome ERZ651119 (study PRJEB26857, sample SAMEA4031756) | metagenome | biome: human; feature: oral; material: saliva | place: Philippines | collected 2014... | reverse complement strand
ATAATACAATTGCAATCGGCTCTAGTGCAAAAGTTACTGGTGTATCTTCTGTGGTTGTAGGTCGTGACAACAATGTTACAGGCGATGATACTACAGTAATTGGTGCTAATAACGGTACAGTTTCCTATGATCCTAGTACTGGTGCAGTAGTACTTGATAAAACAATTTCTGCAGATCAATCTGCTGTAGTTGGTTATAATAACCATCTTCAAAGTTCTGATAAAGAACAATTGATCTTTGGTTCCAATAGCATCACTAAAGAACAAGGTGCAACAGTAATTGGTAGTCATTCCAAAGCTACAGCTATTGATGCATTTGCAATCGGTAATAATATCATTGCAGATGTACAAAATGGCGTAGCTATTGGTACTAACTCCGTAACTGAATTAGCAGTGGGAACTACTAATATCAAAGACAATACTACTGATATTCGCTTCAGTAATTCTACATATGCTGGTAGTAATCCTGACTCTGTAGTAAGCTTTGGTACAAATGGTCGTGCTGGTGCTGGTGGTGTTACTAGCTATACTCGTCAATTGCAAAATGTTGCAGCTGGTAGAGTGTCTGCGACTTCCACTGATGCAATCAATGGTTCCCAACTATATGATGTAGCATTGGAAGCTCAAAAATATAATACTCTTGTAGATGGAACTAATACAACAGTTACATCTCAAGATAATGCATTCGGTCGCAAAGAATATAAAGTTAACGTTAACCGTGATTTGACTAATATGAACTCTGTTCAATTCAATACAGTTAATGATCCACAACGTAACTTTGTATCCAAAGATGGTATGCATGTATTTGATGGCGATGTGAACACCAATTATACATCCAATGGTATGAAGCTTGAAAATACTAATAATCTAGATACAGCTCAATATAATCTAGATGGTATGGTAGCTGATTCCAATGGTAAACATGTAGAATTTACTACATCTAACATCACTGCAGGCGATCAACAAATTCATGGTGTAGCTGCTGGTACAGCTGGTACTGATGCAGTTAATGTAAATCAATTGACTTCTGCTTTGAATCAAGTTAATGGTGCTAATACTGCATTAGGTAATGTAGTTAAAGCTAACCAACAAGAAGCTCGTAAAGGTATTGCTGGTACTGCGGCATTAGCTGGTTTGCATCCATTAGATTTTGACCCAGATCACAAATTGGATATCATGGCTGGTTATGGTCATTTCCATAATGCAAATGCTGGTGCAGTAGGTATTGCTTACCGTCCAAACGAAGATTTGATGTTCACAGCTGGAACTACATTTGGTGGTGACAATGTAATCAATGCAGGCATCTCTTATAAAGTTGGTGCTCGCTCTGAAGTATCTCGTTCCAAAGTAGCTATGGCTCGTGACTTAGCTGATGCTAAACGTGAAATTGCACAACTTCAAGCTGATAATGAAAAATTCAAATCCATCTTGAATGCAGTTCTTGGTTTAGATTTACCACAAAATAATGATGTTGTATTTGCTGACGTTCCTCAAAATCATTGGGCTTATGCAGCTGTACAAGATCTTGCTAACCGTGGTTTAGTAAATGGTTATGAAGATGGTCTATTCAAAGGCGATCGTACTTTAACTCGTTATGAATTTGCTCAAGTAGTTTACAATGCAATTCAACGTGCTAAAGAAACTAACCAAGGTATTGATCAACGTTTAGTTGAAGAATTCAAACCAGAATTGATGCGTTTCTCCATTGAAGGTAAAGTTCATGAACGTGTTCATGTAAACAAATCCACTAAAGAAGTTAAACGTGATCAATATGGTACTATTGTAAAATAATTAGATTAGAATATTTAAGAGATAGAGTCTTAGCACTCTATCTCTTATTTATTTTTTAGGAGGATAACATGGAAACTTTTAACACTATGTATTTTGGAGCATTTGAGAAATTTGAATATGTAATAGAAGAATTTCTAGATGCAGCTCCGGAAATGGATTGTAGCTATTCGTTAGAAGGCGATAAATATGGTGATGTTAAGTTTGATATTATTAGATCTGAAAATAAGATTGACTTTACTATTAATAATATTAAATTCAAGTTTATTGAGGATAGAGTAGTATTCATGAATGCATATGAAGCATTCAGAAATCGTCCATATATCTTATATATGATGGTTAAACTATTCCATCAATTATATCTTGATAATAATACTGAACTCTTTAAAGATAAGAAAGATAAAGTATTAGATGTACTTGATGCATTCTTACTTTTAGAAGGCTGGTTCGAAGACCCTCGAATTGAAGAAGCTGAAAATGAAGAATATGAATCTATAGCTAATGAGAGAGCGCAAGAGAATAAAGAGTCCTGGGATGAATATGAGAAGTTTAACCCTAATGACATTTAAGGAGAGAAACAATGAGAGAACTTATTATTTGCGTATGTTTACTTGGTTGCTTTAGTATAGCTAATGCTAATAATGTAGAGCAACCTAAAGAAGTTAAGATCGTTCATAATGATGATAGTGTTATTCTTCATAAGAAGATCTATCAATTAGAAAAACGTATTGAACGATTAGAAGAGTTATTAAAGAAAGAAGATAAATAATATGAACTTTAAATATATAAGAAACTTCTTTGATACTGATGAAAGATTTAGTTATATGCATGACTTACTTGAAAATAAAATGGATGTGCATATTGCAAATGGTCAAAGCTTTATAATCATACAAGAAAAATATAGTTTATTTAAAGCAATCTATGCTTTACCTGATAATCCATTTCTTAAGGTTAGTTTCAATATTAGTGATGAAGAATCTTTCAGAAATGCTATTGAAACTATATATAAATCTGCAACCGCATCTGATAATCAACCTGAAGAAGCTATCCCAACTGTACCTATACAAGATATTAAATTCTCACTACAAGCTTATAGATATACATTTAAAGATTTTTCAACAGTTGAAGGAGATAATGCTATTTTAGCATCATATGGATCAGATGTAAAAATCTTCATCTTTAGAGACAAAGATAAATGGGTCTTTGAATGTAAATACCTAGATAAAGCTAAAACATATGAAGAAGATAATATGTCAGAAATAAACTCTATTCTCATAGATTATAAATCCTTAGGTGATCTACAATCTAAAGAAGCAATTAAATATCCTAGAGGAGGAAATACTATGTATAAACAAACAGTAAATAAAAGCTTTGATTTCTTAAATGATTACAAAGTAGTTAAATTAGCTGAACGAGCTATCAATGATAACTTTGCTGAATTAGCTAATGATTTTATTAAGTACTCTAATAGTGAAAAAGATTCTGGTACAATTTTATCATGTGGTAATTCTAAAGTATTATTCTCTGCAACTAAATTCAATAGAAAGATCACTATTGAATTTGGCAGAGATGGTGAAGAACCATTCCGTTACGTTTATACTAATAAAGGTATTAATCTGCTAAATGACTATGATCCTGCAGCATTAATTACCATTGGTAATCTTATTGAATCTGCAGTAGATGCATGGTTAGAAAATGATAAAAATAGAATGAATATTGAAGATTTAAACGAACGTTTATTAAGTGTAGTAGATAATATTAAGACCATGATTGGCTTGATCAATACTACTATTGGAAAGTATAATGCATAATACAAATAAGTAAATGTGTTGGCAGGAGTAGGGATTAAATCCCTACTCCTTCCTGCTTTTCCTTTTTTGTAATAGTGGATATATATACTTGTATATTATTAAGGTGATATGATGATATATAGTTTAGTTAAGCCGCATGGCAAGAAAGGATTCATATCATGGAAAAACTTAATTTTTATAAAGAGATGCATGAAACAGTAAATATGGTTGAACTTATCTTAAAGAAGTTCAACGCAGACATGAATGATGGTGATATTGTAAGCTGCATCGTTACCCCTCATACCAATCATTTCACTGTGATGGTTCCAATGGAGAAAGACATCATCTCAACAGATGTCTTAGAAATGGTAAAAGAATCTGAATATGTATTAAATACATTAAAGATTATCAACAAGTATGACCACATGGATTGGGAGCCATACTTAGTTGCATTGAAGTTGGGATTTGAAAAGATCTCTAACTTAATGCAAGAAGAAGTAGAGTAGAGGGTCAACCTCTACTCTTCTCTTTTATTTTTTTCTTTTTTATTAATAATTAGATTCAACTAACTTAACCATTCCACCTTCAAGGGTAGCTAATGGGAAGTTCATATTTAAGTTAGAATTACGAGCTACACCAGTTTGGAAGTTTAAGTTCATATCTTCTAATAAGAATGGATCAGGTAAACTCATATTGGTAATTTGTTCACCAGTCTTAATATTCATACAACGAAATTCTCTAGATTCTGTTTTTGGATCAAATACAACTACAGTCTTAATATCTGGATTGTGTTCCATAATCATACGATTTTGTTCCGGAGTAAACAATTCATCATTAGTTACCATAGGTTGATAGATATCCATACCACCTTGTTGTTGAACCATCAATGGTACATCTCCACTTTCTAATCTAGGTGGAATGAAACCAGTTTCAAGTTGTTGACGAGGAGTGTTGATGATATTTTCATATAGACCCATGATAGCTGCTTCATCACTACCACTATTTTCAAGTTTAAGTTCTTTAGTACGTTTAAGTTCCATATCATGACATTTAGAGATAACAGAGTTAAGCTCTTTAATAGCAGATAGCTTAGTACTAGATAGAGAAGATATAGTTGCAGAGATATCAGTTAGATATTGATATTTACCACGCATCTTAGATAGACGGATATCATTAAACTCTTGCTTTAATTCCCCTTGAAGACCATCGATTTGACCAATCATAACTTTGATCAAATCATTAGTTTCTTCATACGAATCAATATAAGCCTTATTGGTTACGATCTCTTCAGCATCGCCACCTACATTAATTTCATCATTATCTTTATTTTTTCTTGGTCGACCACGTTTACGTGGTTTGATCAAAGTACTTTCATCTATAGGAGTATTCTCTACTACAATTTTTTTACCTTGACCAGTAGCAAATTTATTAAATACAGAAGAGCCACTAAAGTTTGGTTTAGGACTATTAGTCACTTTAGGTTCTTCTACGGTAATATTACCTTCGGTAATAGCTTCAGTATATTGCATAATATTCCCTCCTTTATGGGTTTATTTTAAAGTTCTATGCATATATTCTTATATTGCCTAAAAACGTCGAATTATTAAAAATTAAACTCCCAGTTACATTAAAGTAGGTATAAATACGAAGGAGGATTTTAAATATGGCTAACATTTTAAACATATTTAATCAGTTTCCAAAGAACTATGACTTAACGATTTTGCAAACATTCTTTGCAAAACCTTTTAAACAAGAGAACGGTAAATGGACTAAACCATCTTTGAGTTTAGTCGCTAAAGATAATAATACAGGTAAGAAACACGTATGTGAAATTGAAGATCCAGAATATATTTGGTTCTTAGCTAAAGATCCAGATAAGTTAACTCATCATTATGACTTCTTACCTAAAGATGAAGTAGAAGCTATTCAATGTCCTAATAGAGAATTAGAAAAATGTATAGCTCAAGCAACTGGTAATATGAAATTCTTTACAAACAATATTGCCAATGGTGAATATAGAGAGAATGCTAAGTTACATACTTTGAATCAAGTGTTCTTCTCTGATCAAAATATTGAAGACCATTATAGATTCTGGTTCAATAGATTATTTAAGAATGAAATCCATTCTGTAAGAAAAGCATATCTAGATATTGAAGTTGATATCTCTGATATTGTAGGTGATTTCCCAGAACCAGGTGAAGCTCCAGTTAATGTAGTAACTTATATTAATGATGGTGTAATCAATACATATATTCTTAGAGATCCTAAGAATCCATTAGTACAAGAGTTTGAAAACCAAGTAGCTAGTGGAGAGATTGAAAGAAATTTAAGAAAGTTAATTGAGTTTGCTATTGGTGATGAAGCAAGACAACGTAAGTTTAATATCTTTGGATATAACTTTAACGTTAAATTCTTTGACCAAGAGATACAATTACTAGGTTCGCTATTTAGACAAATCAATACAGAAGAGCCTGACTTCTTAATGGCTTGGAATATGGCGTTCGATATTCCATATTTGATTCAACGTATTCGTAATATTGGATATCGTCCAGAAAGCATCATGTGTCATCCAGACTTTAAGTTGAATCCTAAAGCTGAATACTTCATTGATACACGAATGGAAAATAACTATGCTGAACGTGGTGATTATGCATATATCTCAGCATATACAGTATACTTAGATCAAATGATTCAATTTGCATCTCGTCGTAAAGGGCAATCTGCATTTGCATCATTTAAGTTGAATGATATTGGTGCTCAAATCTGTGGTGTACAAAAGTTGAATTATCATCATATCACTACAGACTTAGCTAAGTTACCATTCTTAGATTTTAAAACATTTGTATTCTATAATATCGTCGACGTATTAGTCCAAGTATGTATTGAAGAGTCTACAGATGATATTGGATATATCTATAACTCTAGCGTATTGAATAATACTCGATTCTCTAAAGTACATAGACAAACAATCTATCTAAGAAATAAACAAATCGATTTCTATTTCAATCTAGGATTAGTTGTTGGTAATAATATCAATAAGACTAGAGAGAAACCATCTGAGAAGTTTGACGGTGCTTTCGTAGCTGACCCTAATTTGGTTAATGATTCAGTTAAGTTAAAGATTAATGGTATTCCAGTTTTCTTATGTGATAACTTAGTTGACTTTGACTTTAGTTCACTATATCCAAGTATTAATCGTGAATTCAATTTAAGTTCTCCATCTGAGATTGGTAAGATTGAATTTAGTGATGATAAAGATGCAAGCTCTGCAATCATTGAAGATATTGTAACTCAAGATCATTTGACTATTGGACATAGATGGTTTGGTTTACCTAACTATAGTGAGTTAGTTGATCAAGTATCTATACTATTTGCTTCAGGTAGACTATCTACAGAGAATGAATTCAAAGTATATAATAAAGGCGAGTTAGTTAAACCATTAGCAGTTGAATATAATGAATGTGTATCAGCTCTAACTAGATTTGGTAGTAATTGTATGAATGCTATTTATGGTGAAAAACAAATGCCAGGAGGATTATAATGGTTATACATTTCCCATTAAGCCAATCTGATATCGAAAGCTTACTTTCTATAAGTAAGCTTTTGAAATGTGATAAGATTCTATATGATAGAAATTATATTAATCCAATCATTGGTGTAGGACCAGAGAAATCATACTTTCAAACAACAAGTTTTATGGTAGACTTGAGTCCTCATTTAAATAACTTATTGATTAATATCTCTGACTTAAAGAATCTTGGTAAGATTACTCAATTACAACCAGCGGCTGATAATCCAGAGATAGCTATTCATAGACCAGTTGTATCAGTATTCAATTGGGATGCTGAATACATTAAAGCTTGTATGAATAGTCTAAGAGAATATCAAATAGATGATAATATTATTGCTAGAACTGATGAGTTCCATAATACAGATTGTTATAATGAACTTATGGCTGGTAGTGCATCTACTGGAGCATTCAGAATTAATATAGGTGGATATATGATTGATATCCCTAAATCGGCTATTCCAACATTGAAGTCTGATCATGTAGTAGCTACAGTATATAATGCACCTAATAAAGATTTTAACGTTCTTAGATTTAAAATAACTAAACGTAATGGTATCATTGTTAATCAGTCAATGTTATTCTTACCTTACTAGGGAGTTTGGCTATAGAGAATCAATCTCTATAGCCAGATTCGTTTATTTAGCATACGGAAAACATTTAAATAATCAAAGGAGGAACGATAATGGCTGAAGATAAAAACGTAAAAAAGCAAGATGGGTTACTTAGTAGTATCCGTAAAGGTCTTGCTAATCTATACGGTCGTACATATTATACACCACCAGATAGTGATAGCGAATTAAATCATCTTACTGATAGAATTAATGATTCTATGGGTAAGATTATTAATGATATTAACTACTCCACAGGTCTATCTTCTATTAGCACTCTATATGCTAAGTCTATGGAATATCAAAATGATCCAAAAATTGTAGATGGTTTTGATAATCTATTCAAAGACTTAAATAATGACGGTAGTACTTATAATGCTTTCTTTAATAATCGTAGCTTACGGTTATTTGATGCAGAGATTGACATGATCTGTAAATATATGCCTATGCTTGAAGATGCATTAGGTGTACTATGTGATAATGTAATCTCATCTGACCACTTCTCCAAAGACTTTATCTTCATCTCTGATGAGAATGTCTCTGTAGAAAGTGATAAAGAAGTATTCTATAACAATATTAAGGTACTTAAAGATAAGTATGACTTACTTATCAAGTTCCAAGATATTATTTATAATACTTCTAAATATGGTGAACGATTCTATTATATCGTACCATATGAAAGAGCTATTAAAAAGCTATTAGATAACCCAGAAAATAAGTTCATAACTACACAAAAAGAGTCTATGAGTCTAACTGAATCTGGTATTCTTAAAATCTCCCCTACATTAAAAGAAAGTGGAGATGTATTTGTTAGAAATATTAACAAAAAAGAACAATCTTTAGATGTTGAATTCTCATTCAATATGAGCAATGCTTTATCTAAAGAGATTGTAGCTCATGAGACTGCAGCTAGTAGACTCAAACATATTAGAGAGTCTGCATTAAACTTCAATGAAGCTACAACAAGTACAGTATCTCTAGTAGCTAATGATAAATTAGATGCTAGTCCATTCTATGATGATACTACAAGCAATGGTTTAATTGTAGCTGGTCAAGATAGAATTAATACTAAAGATGACTGGGGTCTAAATGGATGTATCTTTAAAGAACTTAATCGTTATAAAGTTATTCCAGTTAGAATTGAGGATCTTATTCTAGGATATGCTTATCTTGAAAACGATAGTGTATTTGGATTAGAAGATGACTTCCCAGTTAGCGATACAACTACACCAGTAAATGCTTTAGGTATTAATGTAGCAACAGACTTAGAAGCTACAAAGAACTCTGCTGTTATCTCTGATAGCATTGTTAAGACTGTAGCTAGTAAGTTATCTGCAGCTATTGATACTAAGTTTATTAAACTTAATAAAGATCTATCTAAAGAGATCTATATGGTATTAAAACATGATCTTCAAGCTGGTAAAAAGAATAAATATAATGTAACTTTCTTACCACCTGATGATGTAGTTCATTGCTATTATAAATTAGACCCTGATACATTCCGTGGCATCTCTGACTTATATAAGTCTATGATACCAGCTAAGTTATTCATTGGTCTATATATTACCAATACTATTGGTGCAATGACTCGTGCACAAGATCGTCGTGTATACTATGTAAAACAATCTGGTATTGATACAAATATCTCTAAGATTCTATTAACTACTATTGATCAATTGAAACGTCAAAACTTCAATATGCGTCAATTAGAATCTATGAAGAATGTATTGAATATCCTAGGTAGATTCAATGATTTTGTTATTCCAACTGACAATAGTGGTAATGCACCAGTACAGTTTGAAGTTATGCAAGGTCAACAAATTGATCCACAAACTGATTTGATGGAAAAACTCCAATCAATGGCAGTCAATAGTACTGATGTACCATTTGAAATAGTACAAGCAAGACAATCTATGGACTATGCTATCCAAGCATCTATGTCCAATAGTAGATTCTTAAAGAAAATCTATAATAGACAAACAGTTGCTAATAGATTCTTATCATCTATTATGACTAAACTCTATAGAGGTGAGTTTAATAATCCAACAGCGGTTATTAAAGTTAACTTACCAACTCCGATGTTCTTGAATCTAACTAATACTAACCAAATCATTCAAAATGCTAATGATGTAGCACAAGCTGCAATGGAAGCATTCTCTGATGACTTAGATGATAACGCTAAACAAATCTTCTTCAATAACTTAAAAGGTAAAATGCTTGAAAGTTATATTGATATGGAAATGATTATGCGTGTTAAAGAAGCAACTAAGATTGAATATGCTGCTAATACACAACAAGATCAAGGTGATGGTGGTTATTAATACAACAAAATACGGTCATAGGCTATTAAAGCCTATGACCATAAGTTGTTTATTTTTATTTGGATAAGGTGAAAACTATCTTTGCCCACAGTAGCAAAGAAAGAATGACTACGCATGAGGAAGTCCGTTCATGTGATTTTAGCAGATTGCAATTTGAGAAGAGAGGTCTTCCATCCATCCCCTGATGGAAGAATTTTGATCTATTTGTCCAAAATCGGAGTTCCCATGTATATATTATTAAACGTTAATCAAGCGTAGGATTTTGATTTGTATGATGAGTTTTGTTCACGAAGCATGTATAGAAATTTTTATTAGTAGGTATTATATAGGAGTTTTTGTGTCTAATTATCTTCATTAAATCCTCATACGCAGTCAATATATTGTTATATAAATAAAAAGAATAAATGGACTAGGAGATTAACTCCTAGTCCACTGTTGTTTATTCTATTATTAAAATCTATTAACCAGTATAAGAAACGCCTTTACCAGTGTTACCTTCACCATTAGGAGTAAGGATATTACTATATGGTTTCATATGAGTTACACCAGAGTAAGTCATTTCAGATTCATCCCAAATTGTACCTTTACGTACCCAATCAAGTAAGCTTTGAGCTTTTTGGTTGATGATAGTATTAGTAATAGGGAAACCAGAGAATTCAACAGACAATTCTTTGAAGCCAATATCACCACGTTCGATATTGTAGATATTCAAGTCAGCGTTAGTTGGTTGAGCAGCTACGATATAGAATGCTTTTTCAACGTTCATCAAAGTATTATCAGTTACAATATATAAGAAGCTAAATACTTCTTGGTCAAAACCAGGTTCTTTGATAGTACCATCTTCAATAAGACCATGATAATGTTTAACTTGAGTTGTAGGGTCTTTAACACCACGTAAGAACAACTCATGAACTTTAGTCATGATAGAACCAGATTTTTCAAAATAACGCATAGTAAAGGTAGAGCCAGATTGGCTATTAACTTTATTGATTACGTTAATGGATTTAACACCATTTGTCAATTCTGCAGTATCGGAAGTCATGTTATCAATGCCATCTAAGCCACGGAATTCATATTCCAATACATGCACATATGTATCAATAAGTTTTTGGTATTTATCACTTTTAGCTGCCAAAGCTTTCAAGAAGTTTGGGATAGTTAAAACGATAAGCATACCATAACCAGATTCAAATTGGTTAAATTGATGTAAGTTAGCCCAGTCAGTTACACCACGGAACAAGGCATATTGTGTCAAATCACGAATTTCTTTAGTGCCGTCGAAGATAAAGTTAACAGCACCAGCAGTACGTCCAGCCATATTATTTATCCCCCTTAAGCATTAGCACTAACAGTAGTTGCAATTGGAATAGCAACGATACGGAAGATTTCAGCTTGTGCGAAATCTTTGAAAGATACTTGGATAACTGCATAAACAATTTTGTTTGCTGCATATGCAGAATCAGATTTGAAGTCAATAGAGATAGAAGCAAATTTATTAGCGTTGTTGTTAATAACTGCTTGTACGTCTTGTTTGTAGTCTTCAAAGTCAGTACCAGTAATGAATTTATAACGGGACTTAGGACATGCAATACGAATTTGTTTAATCAACTCTTGGATAGACAATACGTTATTAGCATAGCTTAATTGTGTAAAGATATCTTGAGAAGTATATTCGGATGCAAGAGAGAAGATACCGTTATAGTACTTACCAAAGTTAATACGAAGATCATCCATTTCAGCAACTTGGTCACCTGCAGGAGTAATCTTAGGAACGTAAGATAAAGTACCTTCGATGATTTCTGGAACAGTCCAACCATTGCTTTGACCAGCACATACTAAGGAACGACCATTAGAGAAGTGCATACAAATCAAACGAGCAATAGCATAACCCATAGTAACTGTAATTTGTTTACGAGTATATGGATCGAAGATATCGAAGTATTGACAATAAGTCGCAACGTAACGGTTATTACCACCAGTATTTAAAGTTTTAGCATTCTTGATTGCAAGAAGATTGCTAAGACCTTTAGTGCCCATATCACGGAAATAGAATACGTCTTGACGGAAAGAACAAAGTGTTTCAATAGCACGTTTTACAATATGAGGATAGTTAGCATCGACAACAATATCAATTGGGTTGTTATCGATATCATAGATATCATCATTGAAAGCACCATTATATACTTTAGCCATTTCTGTAGCATATACAGATGTAGCATCAGTTACACCTTTATAGTTAGAGATAGGAGATGTACCGAAAGTATCACCATTATAACCACCAGTCAATGGATGACCAGCAAAGCTATCAAGTTTAACTGTCGCTACACCATCATTAGTAGATTCTAGTACTTCAAAAGTTTTGAATACATCACCTTTCCAAGTACGAGCACCAATGATATCAGATTCACGTAAACGAGTTTCAGAGATACCAGCAATAGCTGCTACTTTAGCATAGAATAATTGCATTTGGTCTTCATAACCATAGCATTTAACTTGCTTAGAAGTACGTTTAACTACAGAATCAAAGAATAAGTTGTATCCAGCTTCAACTTCAGAAGGATTCAAAGAGAATACAATAGATTCTAATGTATTACTGTTTTCATCGATATCCAATACGTAACGTGCAGATTGTGCAGAACGAGACAAAGTGGAATCAAAGGAAATAGTAATATTCTTTTGAGATACACCACGACCATTATCCATAATCAAGAACAATGGGAATTTGTTATCTTTTTTGTTTTTGTATTTGTCATAGAATGCTTTTGCAGTAGCAACGTAGTCATTACCATGAACGTTTTCTTCAGCAGCCAAAGTTTCTACAGAATAGTTAACTTGACATACTTTATACATAGCAGCAATGCCATCTACACCAGCTTCTTCTTTAGTGTATGTAGGGCGCTGTGCTGGATCGGAAATAGATGCTACATCAGTAGCTTTCCAATATAAATCAACTGTTACATAAGAGCCATCAGCTTTAGTAATAGGAGATCCAGTCAATGGATCAATTTTAATTCGAGCTTCTTGACGAGAAATTTCTTTCACATGAGCAACTACACCTAGCATAGCTAAACGAGAAGTTGGGTCAACAACACGTTTTGCATAAACAATACCGCCGTTGTTGATTACGTTAGCAGCTTGGAGTAATGGTTGACCATGACGAGCAAACGAGATTTCACCATATTGATCGAAGAAATCATCGCCTTGCCATTTAGTATATTCTTCAGTCCCTTTATCAGATGTAAACCCAGCAAATACAATTGGTCTTGTAGTAGAGTCGGCTACATTCAGAGAGGGAATATAACTTTGGTCTTCAAGAATGATTTTTGTACCAATCATAATCTTTTATTTCCTCCTTAATAGATTTTAAATAATAGTTATAAACGAATCCTATATGGATACTATTTAAACTTTTATTCATATGTTAATTATGGCTATTGCATAAGGATCTTTTCCATTGGAGAGTCAACTTTATTCTTATTAATAATAGAGTTGACTACCGCATCATCCCAGTTTTCTGATGTAATGGAAGTAAATGCAGAAATATACTTAGGAACCATCTTAATTGATAATGGTTTATACTTATGCATATCAGTTTCTTTAGCTAAACGGAATGGAACTGATTCATCTTTAACAGATCTACATAGCTCAGATATGAGGATACCAAACATCTGTGCAGAGATACCGAAAGAAGAACCATTGAATTTGATAGAGTCCATTAAGAATGAATGTAATTTATCATATGCAATTACGTTAGGAATATTACCAGTAATCATGAATAGTCTAAACATGTTTTCAACGTTGGTAATATCTTCAGGTGAGCCAGTATTTACAATAACTACATCGTCTTTCTTGAATCGTAGAATACGGTAATCTACTGGGACTGGAATCTTCTTATCTATAATAAAATCTTTAACTTTATCAATAGACGATGGCATAGTAGATATTAGAACTGGGTGACTAAATAACTTAACACCATAGATAGATTTTCCTTTAGCATCAAATACCTCATAAGAGAATAGACCTAAAGTGTTTACATATTCACCAGCCTCTTCAGCATACTTCATATGACCATCATTTCTAAAATAATTCTCTGGGATATAGAATACTAGTTCTCCATCCCCTTTAAAAATAAGAGACGTTCCTTCTTCTTTAAGGAACGCTCCTACATTTTTCATACCCATAGTAACCTCCTATAGAGTAAATAGTGTCTTATACTCTAATGTTTAGGGGTAATAAAATTACTGGATTTATTTATTCTCTAATGCAGTCAATCTATCAGTAATAGCCTTAAGCTTTTCATCCATAGTAACCTTATTATAAATAGCTGTATTATAGTGAGCTGTAGTTAATACAGTATAGGAGTTAGTACCATTATAGTGCTTAAACTCTTTACCAATCACTGTTGTATTAGCTCTCTTATCACCAAGCTCTAGATTGTTTTTATTATTGACTTTAGCAATAACTAATGCATTACCATCAGTAGTTCTACCATGGTAGCCTACCTGATTACCAACCGTAATACCATTATTAAGATAATCATTATTGATATGATTATAATAAGACCTTTTAGAAGAATACTTATAAATCCGGACGTAATCATGAGAATTGGCACACATATAAATATCGCCATTAACGTAAACAAAATCTTCAATTTCACAATATGGCTCCATTTCAATTTCTCTAATAACTTTAAATTCATTACCAATTAGACGACATTCGATAAGACGTCTTGCAACAGCAAAGATGATTGTATCACCTTTAAGATATGCACCATTAGAGTCTAGATTAGTTTCATCTACTTGTACAATATACTCAGTCTTAGTAGTCATAGTCTCATCAGTATAGATTCTTATCTTACGAGACTTACTATCTTCACCTGGAACGATAGATATATATCTACCAGAGCCATCTAAGTCTTTACCAATATTAAAGCATTTATCTGGGTAATCTTTAAATTCTCCTAAAACAAGATTCCCAGAAGAATCACGGTTAATATTATAAATACGACTACCGTTAGCTGCACCATTCGTAGCTCTAATAGTTTCACCATCCATAAATAGTGTATTAACATGACCTAGTTTATCCATACCCTCAAAATCAGTAAATTTAACAATATTCATATCCATATCTAATTCATAGATACGCTGTTTAGAGTTATCTTGACTACAGCATCCTAGAATGAATCTCTTAACTGTTGGATCGTAAGTAAACCCTTGGCATTGATTGACTACAGTCTTATCAATATCTATAGTCTTTAAGAATGTAATATTTGTTTGATCAGACAATGTAGCTGGTCTTTGTGCATTGATATCACTACCAATGTGTCTAAAAGATTGCTTAAGCATTTCTGTAAAGTCTTTTGATATTTTCATATAAGTTCTCCTTTCATTACTATATTGTAAAAGAAAATCCAGAAGAGGATTAACCTCTTCTGGGAATATTATTAAATTGTGTTTAATTCAAATCCAGGATTAGCAAATACTGTAATAGATCTTCTACCAGATTCTTCAGCATATTCTGTAGGATAGATTGCTTCAAGAGCTAAGCTATCATCAGTAGTAGAACCAACAGGTTCCCATACTTTCTTAGAATAGTTATATTTCTTAGTTTCATCTAAGTTATATAATGGTAATCTAAATTTACAGAATTCATAAGTGCCTAATTTAGGATGATCTTCTGGGCATAATACATGAACGTATTTGTCATAATATTTAGCCATTTCATCAGTAGATGCAGGTCCTAAATGGAATAGATAGTTATTACTTGTCTTTCTATAAGTTTTAGAACTAGATTCAACAATAGAAGTATCGTTATCAATGATATATTTCATTGGATTTGAAGGAACTTCTGGTTTATCATATACAGGATCAGTTATTTGGTAAACAAGTCCGTGATTCAATAGAACTTGTAATTCGCCTTTATAATCTGAATCGGATTTAATATTAACTCGTTTAACTGTAGAGTTATATGCTAAAGGAGCAAAGTAGCATTCAATATTATTAATATCATTACCACTAGTATCTTTAAATTTAGTATTATGTGGAGCAAATAATAATCTAGCCATACCAGTTAAGATATTATATGTAATACCATTACGCTCTACAGTTCTATCATTATATGATTTTTGAATAGTTAAACCATTAAATGTTACACCACTCACCATAGGGCTGGCTGCACATACGCTAATTAATGGTAAAACATTTTTAAGACTATTATCTAGGGCATCTACTACAGTGAATTTAACTTCATTACTACCAATAATTTTACCAGAACCCTCAGCAGATGAGTTTCTATTAAATACTATAACATCTTCATCAACTGCAAGTAATGGGAATTCTTCAAATACGGTTGGTTGATTATAATCATCAAATTTAAATAGGTCTTTATGGATAGGATTACTGATGCCATTAAAATATGCATATCCAGGCTTAATTGTTAGTGCTGCTAAAGCTTGTTTCTTTTCATCTTTTTGTTTATCAATGTATTCTTTAGCATTTACTGGACTAAGTGGATATAATAAACCCATTAGATTTCTATCAGATAAGTATCCATTTCTGTCTCTTAACATATTTAAGTATTCACTATTACTAAGATAAGTATCTTTATCAACAAATGTTTTTGTTTTAGGATCATATTTCTTAGTACCATCTGTATTGAATATTTCAAGTATATTTAAAATGGTAGCCAAGTGTTTATCTTGATGAATTCTAGCAATATTATCTGCACTATCTTCAGTTCTAATTTGAACATTTTCTATTAGTGGGACGACTGATGTAGATAAATCTAAATATGTATTCGAATACATCCCATTATATTGAGCAGTAATGCCGCTATATGATACATTAAATACAGGAAGATTAATAATATGAGCATCCTTATCATCTCTGAATGTAGCATACTCAGCATTATCAATAACTTCGTAGCCATTATGACCCATAGCTTCACCAAGAGTATGAATAGTATCTAAATCAACAACTAATTCATTACATGTAATCTCTTCATGTTTACCTTTATAGTTTAAAGAGAAATGGAATTTATTTACTTTATATTTATCAACACGGATATCTACATCATCTTCTTTATAATAGAAGTCGGTGTTTACATTAGGGAATACGAATTCATTCGCAGTTAATGCATTATTCCCATCCAAATTACTTTTATCTAAATAAATCTTGATTCTGTATTGATTATCAATTTTTCTATCAAGTAATCTTTTAGATGCAAAAGTTTTATAGATTGGTTTAAGAATATTATTATATAGATCACTAATAGTACCAGTAGTCTTAATATTAAAGGTACTATTTTTTGAATTCCATACATCATATGCAACTTCCACGCTAGGGAAATCAATTTCTACAGTTTTACCTTCAGGAAATTTATATTCATCAGCAGATAGTAGAACTGCATTTGCATTATTTAATGTATTAGCATCTGTATTATATATAAATCCACCATATAAAGTATTCTTACCATTATTAAAGCCTTCTAAAACTGTAGATTCTTTAATAGCTGTAGGCATCTTATTAATCTCTGCACTTAAAGTAGATGTAGCGTTGGAATCCAACGCTACGTTATTTTCTTTTAATGTATCCTTAGCAGCTTTAATATCACTATGAATAGCCTCTAAAGTTTGGATAATTTGATTAGAAGTATCAGACATTATTGATTACCTCCACGTAATTCTTTAAGTTTTTCATTGATAGCATTCAATGTAGTATTGAATTCTTCTTTAGTTACTAATGTAGATGTATCTACACTTGGAGCTGGGATAGCAGCAATAGCACTAGTCACATCTGCTTTAGTAGCAAACTTAGTATCCATTTCACCTTTATTATAAAGGTCTTGGAGTTTCTTGTTTTGATATTTGCTTACAAAGTAATGGTCATCATCTTGAGTTACATTAGCAGCTGGGATAGCAGCTAATTCAGCTTTAGTAGCTAAGTTAGATGTATCTACAGGACCGCCATTATTACCTTGGATCCATTGAGTACCATTCCAGAATACAGGTGCACCTACAGTAGTGTCAAAATACATTTGACCAACAACTAAGTGCTCAGTTGGACGGTTTTCGGTAGTCCCAGAATGAATAATTGGCACAGTTGCATATGTCATGTTTTTCATACGATTAACTTTACGTGGTTTTATTTTAAATCCATTTGCGAATACAGGAGTACCAGTAGCATCAATAGTGTATTGAAAAGCATATCCTTGTTTATTTTCTTCATAAGGTTTTAATGTAAGAGTTTTAGCATCTTCATTTACTGCAGTGATTTCAAATTCAAGTGATCCAGATTCTAGATTTTCTAGTATACTTCCAACATTAACTATCTTATTAGCCATAGTGCCATTTTTAAATTTTGGCAATTCTGCAAATGTAGCGGTATATGTCTTATCATCTGAATTATAGGTAAGAGAAGTTATTGGACAATCTCTTTTATAAATATTTACTTTTGTAGTATTTTCATATGTAGATACATATGCAAAGTGACCATATTTTTCTGGTTCTAATTCAGTAAAGATATCACCTCTAACACCTGCAGTGTTTTCAGAATAATCTTCATTATTCTTACCAGTTGACGGAGTACCTTTGGAAGATGCTAAATATAATGCACCAAATGTACTAGCTAATGCTTGATCTGTACCATTCATATTACGGTCAGTACCGAGATATGGTCTTGGTTTGAATGATTCATTCTTGGTATTATAATTTAGATTATAAGAACCAGACTTTTCATAAGTAACATTTATAGCTTTTTCTTGGAAGAATTTTAAATGATCAGATTCAGATACATTATGTAACGATAAAGGAATACTAGTGTTAAAGAATGTAAATTTAGGTACTTTTTCAAATACACTAGCAAAGTTTTCTTCAAACTTTTCAAATGTAACATCAGATACATTAACCAACCCAGATTCAGAACTAGATTGAGAGAAATCGATAAATGAAGGTACATAACTTTCATAATTATATATACTATCAGTGCCAGTAGGTTTCAAATCTAATCTAATATCAGATATTGTACTTGATTGAGTGTTAATTGATAGAACAGACATACCCGTAGCAAGATTATAGAATCCTTTAATGGATACATTTGACATCAAATATGGAGTAAAACTATGACTAGGCATATTATTATCAGCAAAGATAGATTCATTATCATAAATGATATCGATATTCTTAACACTACATTTAACACTGACATTTGTGCCATTCTTACAGTTCTTAATAGTAATATTATCTAACGAGTTATTATTAGAATAATTAGAACTAAGATCTAATGGATATTCTGCACCATCAATATAGATATTTTTTAAATCAGCATCAAAAATATTATAGTTTAAGTTAATAGTATAATAGGTATTAATGAATTCCATATTAGTACAAGTAAAGTTATATAAATTATAATCACTACTATTGAAATTACCATGACTTTCTTGCGAAGAAGTAATAGCATAAATAGAAGTAGATGCTTGTTGATTAGTTTCATCTGCAGGAAGTTCATGACCTTCGATTACAAATCCATCAAATCTTACATTATAACCACGAGTTGTAGTTGCTTCAAAGTTTTCTGGTTGTAATTGGAATCCTGTATAGACACTGTACCCTTCAGGAGTTTGTTCTCTAGTACCATGCATTTCAATTTTAGCTTTATATCTATTTTGAGCATAGATATATACATATTTCTTACGATCACTTGGTGCAGTTACATTAACTGGACCAGAGATCTTATATGTACCGTCAGGGAAGATTACTTCTGTATAATCTTCAGCATGGACTTTTTTAAATAACTCATTTAACTTTACAGTTACATCAGTAGCACCAGTATTATCAATACCAAATTCTACTACGTTAATTGGTTTGCCAGCAAATACTTTAGATTCAATACCTTTAATATCAGAACCTACTTTACGAGCAAAAGGTTTAAGAGTTTTCTCAATAGCTTTTTTAAATTCAGCCATGTTTAGATTTCTCCTTTCAGAAATTTAAATAAAGGAGAGATGATCATAATGATCATCTCTCATTAGTATTACTTTATTGTATATTAAATTTTATTGGATTAAGCTTGTGGAGCTACACTAGGAGTTGCAGTTTCTGTTGTAGAAGCAGCAGGTTCAACACCAGTTTTACCAGCTTCATATTCAGCAACCAAATTAAGATCGCCAAGATCTAAAGCAGTTTCTAAAGCTTCAGTTTTTACATAACCAGTCAAATCAGGAGCAGCAACAGTTGCACTGATTACACCAGCTTCAGAGATAGCTACGCCTTCACCAGCAGTCAATTTAGGTTGAACTTCTGTAGTTTTAGCATAACCTTCTAATTGAGTTAATACAGCAGCATTGGTAGCATAGTTAGCCAACTTAGTATCTAAAGCATCAGTTTTAACTAATCCAGCAACTTTACCATCAATTAAAGTTGTAACTTGTTCAGTAGTAGAATAAGCACTTAAATCGGCAGCTTCGCCAGTACCTCTAGCGGAGATAGTACCATCTTCATCGATGTGGATATTAGCACCAGCTTTAAGTTTATCTTGTTTACTGTCTTTTAATTTTTTGATATCAACACCAACTGCTTTTGCAAAAGGTGCCAATACTTTTTTCAATTGGGCTTGGATAGAAAGAGCCATTATTGATTTCTCCTTTCAAAATATTATTCTAACGAACAAACATTATGCTCGCTACTAATATGTTTCGAAAAATTAGGGCTGAGAATATTTCCCAAATGATTAGTTTGCACCTTCATTATAAGCGTCAAGCATCATATTAGGGTCTAATTCTTCTTCAGTTTCAGAATTTGTAGCTGTAGAAGAAGCTGTATTTCCAGTAGTAGCCGGAGCAGCAGGAGTTGCTTCAGTATGTGCTTCTTCATGAGCTGGTTCAGCTGTGTGAGTTTCTTCTGTAGTACCAGCTACTGGAGCTGTTTCAGGAGTAGTTACTGTAGTAGTTTCAGTACTAGGAGTAGCAGCAGGAGTTGTAGAAGCTACAGTAGTTTCTTCATGAGTTACAGGGGCTGGTTGTTCAGTATGTGTTTCAGAAGTGCTAGGAGTTACTGCAACAGTTTCACCTGTAGTTACAGGAGCTGGAGTTACTTCAGTGTGAGTTTCTTCATGAGTAGGTTCAGCAGTATGAGCTTCTGTTTCACCAGTAGTAGCTGGATGTTCAGTAGTTACTGTAGATTCACTAGTACTTGGAGTAGCAGGAGCTGTTTCAGTATGAGCTTCTTCATGAGCTGGTTCAGCAGTGTGAGTTTCTTCTGTAGTACCAGTAGTTACTGTAGTTTCACCAGTGCTAGGTGTAGCTTCATGATGTTCTTCTGTAGCAGGAGCAGCTGGTTGTTCGGTATGAGCTTCTTCATGAGTAGCAGGAGCTGGAGTTACTGTAGTCTCACCAGTGCTAGGAGTAGCTTCATGATGTTCTTCTGTACTAGGAGCTGGAGCTTCAGTGTGAGTTTCTTCATGAGTAGGTTCAACTGGAGTTACGGTGGAAGTTTCATGAGTTTCTGTAGTACCAGGTGTAGCTGGTTGTTCAGTATGTGTTTCAGAATTGTTAGGAGTTTCAGTGTGAGTTTCTTCATGAGTAGGTCCATTGTCTCTACCATCCTCGTATGCATCAACTAAATCTTTACCTAAGTTTTCATCTTCTTTATCTGCATGAGTTTCAGTGAAAGTAAGACCAGAGATTACCCAGCCTGCAGTAGTTGCACCATCAAAAGTAGCTTTCAATGTACCAGCAACAGTTTCATTTCTGAAACGAACTTCTTTATCTTCATCAGGACCATTATCATTCAATGCAGCTAATACAGATGCAATAGAATCTTGGTCTAATGGACAATTAGTCAAATCAAGACCAGTATTTAATTTACCAGTAAAACGAAGAGTTCCCAATGCAGTGGCATCTTTAAACATTTCTTTTGTTGTAGTCAAAGAAGATACATCTAATTTTAATGCTTTCAATGCTTGACAGCCTTTAAACATAGCTTCAGCATTTTGTACACCATGAGTACTGATTTCAACTTGTTCCAATTTGGAACAACCTTCAAACATACCTTTTGTGGATGCTAATGCATCAGAAGTAGTCAATTGAACTTGACGTAAGTTTTGATTATCTCTAAACATATAGTTTGCAGATTTAACTTTCTTCATATTCAATGGAGCCAATTCATTCAATGCCAATGCACCGTCAAACATGTAGTCTGTATATTCAGTGTCATCAGTATTCAAAGTATTGTCTAATTTAGTCATTGTAGAGTATTCTTTAGGATATGCAACTTTAAGGAAGTTATAAGCATTCTTAGATACTTTAATGAAGTTAGCTGCAGAATCTTGACTCAATTCAGAATCTTCAATTACACCAGCTGGTTTCAAACCACGGATGTTACGAACGTCAATGGAAAGAAGTTGGTTTTTGAAGTCGATAGAAGCATCGAATTTAACCACGATTTTTTCATCACGTTGAATTACACCATTAGCAGAGTAAGTAGAAAGACCAATGTGTTTATTAGTCCAGTACTCAAAGTTACGTACTTTACCAGCAGCACGTTTTAATTCACCATCTTTTACATAATCAATTTCCCAGATTTCTTTAGCACCTTCAGAAAGAAGAACTTTATAGTTATCATCTGGATTAGAGAATACGAAAGAGATTAATAGAGATCTACGGATCTCAGCTTTAATGTCTACCATATTAGCTTTAGGACAAGCACGTTTATTGTCGCCACTAGCAGTAGAGTAAGGATTACAATTAGTAGGGTCAATTACATTGTCTATTGCCATTTAATTACCTCCATGAGTAAAAATATTATATTAAATTACCATAATGTTGAAAAATATTGAGGAAGGTCATTAAGACCTTCCTCTAGATATTATTTGTCGTTAGGAGACCATTTTTGAGCCATCAAGGATTCCATGATGCGATCAGTAGTAGTTCTGATACCAAGGGAGTTAGCAGAGTTTTGAGAATGACCTACACGAGCTTGTTTCATAGCACGGTTAGCTGTGTATTTTTCAAGCAAGTTACGAGGTAAGTTCATAATCTTAAGAGAAGCAGCACGACGTTGTTCAGCTTCTGTTAACTCAGGATCTTCATGGAAGTAGTCAGTTGCTACATCAAGAAGTTCAGTATATTTGTAGATCATTTCTGTATATACAGATTGGTATCTACGACCGAAAGAACGAGTATCAGAGATGATACGACCATTCAATGCAATTACATTAGAACCGTCAGCAAAGTTAAATGTATATTTACCTGTACCAACTTCACTGGAGTCAGTGATAGCAATTTTATTAACATCTTTAACTTCTTTACCGTTTTCATCTACAGTAGTTGTATTAAGATTTTCAATGATCTTAGCTTTCAAAGTATCAGCGAAATCTTCATATGGTTTTTCAGGTTCTGCGGAACGACCATCAGAAACAATTTTACCAGCTTTATCAAATTTAACTACAGTATCATCGGAGTAAACGATTTCAATGAAACCTTCTTTATCAGATTTTACTTCTTTGATTTGAGTTTTAGTTAGACGAACAACAGCATCTTTATATTGTTTAATAATTTCTGGATGCTCAGCCAATAATTCTTCAGGTTTTTGTACTACATAGTAGCCAGAACCTTTAAGAGTATTGTAGTCATCAGCATCACCATGAAGATTACCTTCATCATCAACTAATACTTCAATTGCAGTAGCACGTTTATCTTCTACTGTAAGGTTTTCAGTTGGACCATAAGTGATTTTAATAGCAACTGCAGTTTCTTGAACTTCAGATTCCATTAAACCACCAAGTTTACCAGGAACGTAGCAACGTTCATCCAAAGTTTTACCTTGAGCTTTAGCTACATCAAATGGGGATACATATTTGTATTTGTCAGTTTTCAATACTTTCTTAACTGTTGCATCAGTATGGTCAAAAGCATTTTTAACAAAGTTTAATACAGTACCATCAGTGTATGTGATTGTACCAGTACCCTTTTTATCAGTATTTTCTCGGAATACACCATCAATCTTGTTTGCAGTTTCAGTAGCAGTATGTACTTCTGCAGCAGGTTGAGAAGCAGTATTACCAAGTACTTCATTATCAGGCATAATACTTTCTCCTTCTAGAAAAAATAGAATTAATAAAATAATGACCCCAATGGTTTTTCACCATTGGGGTAAACCATTATTCTTATGTCTATAATTATTTTCTACGTTTTTTAGTTTTAGGTGCATATTTTTGAACAGCTTGAGCTTTCAAACCATTTTCATATGCTTTGAACCCAGTAGAGATATTAGTACATAGACGTTGATAGTTAAATGCTACTTCTTGGAAGATACCAGATACTTCTTGTTTAGTCTTCATAGAATGAAGAGCACCACCTAAGAGAAGCATCATAGTATATAGACGCATCATTTGAATCTTGTCACTAAAGTTAGTTGTACAAACAATAACTTCCATTAAGATAGAGAAGATATTAATAGATTCAACTTCATAACCAGTGAATTCAGAGATTGCATCCATGAATACACCAACGTTAATATTCTTAATATTGATACGTTCTAATGCTTCATGAATAGCTTCAACGTTACGTTGTTGATGTTTGAATGCTTTACCGATGTTGAAGTAAGATGGACGAGCTTCCATAGCTTTATATAAGAAACCGTATTCTTTAGCATCATTATTAGCATTCAATACATTGATACAAGATTCAATTACATTTTGATCTTCTGTGGAATCCATAATACGATTCATTTCAGTAATACGATTATTATAGGATTCTTCAATATAGTCTTCTAACATCTTAGACATTTCTTTAGTTTCAGCTAAGTTATTAACTTTAGTTACAGCATCATTAACTAAATCATGACCTTTATCCATATAAGCATTACCACAGACTTCACGAATGAAACCTTCGATAAAGAATTTATAGATAGTATTATCATTAGTATTGATACCAGTCTTACCAGCTTGAACTAAGAATTCTTGTTTAGATTGAGCAGAGAGTAAATCTAACACATCAGCTTGTGGATTTTCTTGAAGTTCTTTATATACTTTTATGATATCTTCATATACTTCATCAGAGAATTCAGCTTCTTTAAAATCATCAGATTCATCTTTTTGATGTTTTACATCTTCTACTGTGATATCAATTTCATCAAACTTATTTATAATTTCTTCCAATTCCGATGTATCCAAAGTAGCTTCGGTAGTATCGGAATCTCCAATGGAGCCATCACTTTCACTTGATTCTTCATTTGGCACAATAGTCGAATCATTTCCTTCCGAGCTTCCGCTTTCGTTAGAGGGAAAGTCGGCTTCAGCCTTATCCTCCTCAGGTAATACTTCTACTTTTTCCATCTTTTCGATTTCTTCTACAGTAGGAATAGTTTCTGGGACGATTGGTTGAATGATTTCACCTTCAGGGAATTTAGCCATATCTTCTTCAGATACAGTTTCTAAATCTTTAATTTCAGTCTCAGTTAAACCCTCAGCTTCTTTAGCTAAGTTCTTTACATATTTGATGTCTTCTTTAGCAGTTGTTTCCATTAGTTTCTTCCTCATCTTCTTCTAAAATAATATCATGATCAAAAGCTGTAGCTTCTGTCATATTAGACTCATCTATCTTTGTATTTGGACGATAAACTGGTCTAGTAAAATCTCTAGTTAATGTAGGTTCTTTCTTTTCCATGATTAACCTAACCCTTGGATACGTAGACGTATCTCTGTAATATACTCAGGTAAGAAGTTTTCATTAGATAAGATAACTTTCATAAAGTCATTATAGATATTAATATTTTCACCAAAGTTATTTACAATCAAATCAACCATAGGTTGTTGATAACAACTTTGAAGAAGATCAGTCATATTAATATCTAATGTAGCGACATATTGAAGAACTTGTGGTAAGTTAGCATTAATTACAGCTAACTTAGTATTCTCCATAGTCTTACGATTGTAGATAGTAGAACTATCTTTATTCTTCTTAGACTCTTCTAACTCTAAAGCAGAGTAAATAGAGTCTTGTTCTTTAATGATTAATCCGATAACGAAATCAACCATATGCTTATTGAAGCTACAGACTAAGAAGTCATATAATGTAGCTGCAGCAAGATAAATATTATCATCCGTTGTAGTATCGAATGACATATTACATGAATTACAGATAATGTCAATGATATTCCGATAAGTGTCTTCTTCTACTGCATTAGTATTTTCGACATCCATTGGGAAGTTTGCACGGATATTATCAAAATTAGATTTAAATGTGTTTACTATATTAGGTTTTGGTATAATAGCAAATTCGTACCGTTTACTGATTTGATCTGAGATCACATCGTAAATATAATCACTACTAAAATTTGCTAAGATTTCAGATAACTGATGCTCATTGGCTAACTCGTAGCCACTGGCTGTACTATATCCGAACATAGCTCCTCCTTACAAAAAATAAATTTGTATAAATTTACTATATTGTAACTAGATAAATAATTTTTAAACTTTATCATAAAATTTTGCAAGATTACCAGATATATGACTCTTGACATTTGGGTCATCTAAACTATAGATAGAAGTGAATGCAGATGGATTTAATTCCCCTTCAGTATCATTACGGATCTGATCTATAGCATCTTTAGTCATATTATATTTATATGCATAAGCCTTTAAGAATTCAGGATCTCTAAATGCTTCTTTTAATAAAGCATCTTCCTTTTCTCTCTCAGCTTTCTCCCATTCTTGATAAGTAATCCCGTGAGCTTTAATCATGGCTTTATATTTATCCATAGGACTAACTTCATCAGGATTATCTTTATTCATATCTTGTTGTACTTGATAGATTTCATCATAGATATCTACTGTTTCTACACCAACATCAAATACAATATCATCTATATCATTATCAGTCTTAAGACCTTGCTTTGTAATACCAAAGTTCTCTTTAAGATTCTTACCTTCATACCATACATATAATGCCATGAGATAAGAGAAAGTTAAATCATCATGAGTATTAGTAGAGTGCTCAATCTTACCATTACGTTTAACTTCTAAACCAATAAATTCATCATAAAGCTGTCTAGTAACAAACTTATCTTTATGATTATCCATACGTTCTCTTAAGATTTCCATTAAGAGTTCACGTACATTCTTAGTTGAATCAAGACCAAATACTTTAACTAAAGCTTTAGTCTTCTTAATTGCACCAGGACCTTCAAAACGTTCTTCGAGTATCTTTTCTTTATGCTCGAAGTATAAGTTCTTAGAGATACCTGCCTTCTTAAGTAATGCTATAACTGACGCTCCAAAGCCACCATTTCTTTCCACGTTTATTACAACGTTTGGCATATACTTTTGGGTTAATTCAACTATAATCTTAGCCAACTCAATTTGACTAATATAATTACATTTAAACGTACCGATAACTTTAGTAGTCTTACTATCAATAATAGTAATAGCAGAACTATCTCGTCTATAACCACCAGATACGTCGACCCCCATTATTGGAGGATCTATAGGTTTACCATTTCTAGCATAGTCAATCTTACCATATAAGTTAACTTGGAATTTGCCACCTAATACTTCAATAGTAGTATCAGGATCTTTAGTTAAACGAGATACGGTTTCTAACTCGTCTAAAGTAAATGGAGAGTTTTCAGAACCTTGAGACCATTCAAGAAGTACTTCACGACGAATGTCTTCCCAACGGTTATTCATAGTTCTACAGATTTCTTTAAACCATTCTTCAGACTTACCAAGTTGAGCATAACTAAACTTGATATAGACAAATGTAGATTTGGTATTAGAATTCATTATATCCATTATCTGTTGATACGATTTATCATACCAAGATTCAGCAAATGGAACAGCATCTTCTTTCATTTGATAAGCGAAGACACCTTCAGTGGATGTTAAGAATCCTGGGGTTGTAGTAAATAATATCCCATAAGGTGCACCATTTGCTCTAGCATTATCGGCAGCTCTCTTAAATGCAGGAACTGTATTAAGATAAATGATTTCATTATATGGTGCAAATCCCCATTCGTCACCCCATAATAAAGGAATAGATTTACCACGTAATGTATTTTGTGCAGCTGTCTTATTACGAGCAGATGCTACAGTGATAATCTTATTTCTATTAACAGCATGCTCAAGTCTCAATACTGTATCGGATACTTTAGCATTCTTACCATCTCTTGTGAATGTTTGATCCATACGTAAATATGGAGGTAAGCATTCACGTAAGTTTTTAAGAGTTTGCAAGTTATCTTTTGAGCCTTCTAAGGCTTTATGCATAAATGCAATAGTAGAGTTAGATGTACCAAAGTTAAATAAGTGTAAATATCTTACGTCAGCTGATAATGTCTTACCATGCTGACGAGGGAGTTCCAAGAATATATTCATATTATAGATGGAGCAGAAGAATAATGCCATATTACCACGATGTAGCTCTAATGGAATACCTTTACCGCTACCACCTTGGTCTGGTACACGTACTACTTCACGAGCGAAGTACCAGAAGTTTACCATACACTCTGCTAAGACCTTACTTTTATAGTAAGTACTTAAGTTTGGATCATGTGGATCTATACCAGCAAGGTCAGGATCTAGGAGTGCAAGCATGAATTTATTATTCTTTATCCCAATTGCCTTTAAATACTGATGCATCTTTAAGAAGCTAGTATTTCTTGTAGACATTTGATAATAAATCTTCATAAATACCTCTAGAGTGATATATTATAGACATGATATATGATATAGTTATTTATAGATAGGAGGTTATATCATGCTATTTTCAATTAAGGAAATTAAGTTATTAAACAAGGAGTTTAGACCAACAGTGGTAATATACTATATAGTATTATTACTTACATTAGTCATCATATGTGGTTCTGTAGTAGATCCACACTTTATGGTTAGATGGTTATACTATCTAGTAATGAATACTACCAATAATATCAATACTGCAACAACAGCAATGCTATTTGGTAACTTCATTAAATTATTATGTATCTTCTTGTTAGGAAGATATGCACATCACTTATATAGATTCATTCATATAAGAATATATGGTAAGAGAAAAAAATTATAAGCTTAATATCTCCCATAGGATTCTAAGATCCTATGGGAGGTAATTATCTTATTTTTTTTCTTTTGCTGCTTTTTTAGCTTCAGATACTTTTTCTTCAGCATCTTCCTTAGCTGATTTTGGGTCTTTTGGATCAGATTCACTCTCTTGGTCCTCGGTTGCATCTGACTTTTCAGATTTTGAAGCCATTCGTGCTTGTCTTTCCTTTTCCTTCTCCTCAGCTAGGGCTACCTCTTCTTCAGCCTTCTTTTTTAGATATTCCTGGTTTCGTTTCTGCCATTCTGATAACTCTTTAAATTCTTCGAGGATTTCTTTGCCCTCATTTTTCTTATCTTTTGACATTTACTTTCCTTATGATAAATCTTTTTTCAACAATTGATAAAAATCTGCTAGAGATTTCAATTCCTTTGAAGCCCTCATCTTAGCTTGGTAATCTTCCTTGTGACTTAGTAAGTGAGAAAGCTTCTCTTCTAAACTGTCCAAGGTCAAATCGCTTTCTTGAAGCTCTTCTGCATAGCCTTTTTTTACAAAGTAAGCTGCATTTTCAATCTGGTCTCCACGACTAGCTTCACGACCAAGTGGCACAATAACATGCAATTTTGCCATGGCCAAGAGCTCAAAAATCGTATTGGCACCACCACGTGTCACAACAATATCAGCCAATTCCATCAAGGGTTGATAGAGATTGGTCACATAGTCAACACGAAAAAGATTTTGGCTCAACTCATTCAGGCTAGAATCTCCAGTTAGATTGATAATATTGTAGCGCTCTGTCAGTTCTTTCTTATGGTCTGTCACCAATTGGTTAAAGACACGAGCGCCTGCAGAACCACCGACAAACAATACAGTTGGCAATTTTGGATTAAAGTGGGTTTGAATATCCACCAATTCATCTGGTTCTGGATTTTTTTGGTCTGAAACCTTGGTCACTGCTCCCACATGCTCAACCTTAGACAAACTTGAAGCTTGCTCAAAGGTTGAATACATCTTCGTCGCAAATTTATAGGCGATTTTATTGGCCAAGCCCATAGACAGGTCAGATTCGTGAATAAAGACAGGCACTCCTGAAACACGGGCTGCGATAACAGGTGGCACAGAGACAAAGCCTCCCTTTGAAAAAAGTGCTTGTGGACGAAGTCGCAACATGATAAAGAGCGACTGGACAATTCCCCAGCCAACTTTGAAGACGTCCAGCATATTTTGCCAAGAGAAATAACGACGCAATTTTCCAGTCGCAATGGAATGGAAGGTGACATCTAGACCCGACTTGAGGATTTCTTGGTGTTCGATACCACGCTTGTCCCCGATATAGTGGACTTCCCAGCCATCTTCGATGAACTTGGGCATTAACAAAAGATTGAGGGTAACGTGTCCAACCGTCCCCCCACCTGTAAAGACAATTTTTTTCATATTATTCCTTTAAC
>ENA-OWND01000394-OWND01000394.1-metagenome-genome-assembly--contig:-NODE-394-length-30738-cov-8.360591_pt1 | contig 30738 bp, 29 predicted proteins | sample MGYA00245342_ERZ651119 | MGnify/ENA primary metagenome ERZ651119 (study PRJEB26857, sample SAMEA4031756) | metagenome | biome: human; feature: oral; material: saliva | place: Philippines | collected 2014... | reverse complement strand
CATGAAGGTAATAACAAATCTAAGCAAATGCGGTCTAATGACCGATTCGGGTTAATTTCAGTGTATGTATTTGGGATTATTACTTCTCCAGCAATGCCATTGTATCCTTTGCAATGACAAGTTCTTCGTCGGTAGGAATGACACATACCTTTACCTTTGAGTCGTCGGCAGAGATGATTGCCTCCTCGCCTCTTACTTTGTTGCGCTCGGCATCCATCTTGATTCCGAGGAACTCGAGGTCGGCACAAGAGTCAAGACGCACATCGGTCTGGTTCTCGCCAACACCTGCCGTCCATACGATGATGTCGACACCACCCATTGCAGCAGCGTATGCTCCGATGTATTTCTTTATGCGATACTTATACATATCGAGTGCGAGTATGGCGCGCTTGTTGCCTTCTTGTGAGGCTTTCTCGATGTCGCGCATATCAGAACCGATACCGGTGATGCCCTTCACACCGCTTTCCTTGTTCAGAAAGTCAGCCATCTCCTGTGGTTTCATGTTGAGTTTCTCCATGAGATATGTCACCGCCGAGGGGTCAATGTCGCCCGAGCGGCTGCCCATCATCACTCCTGCAAGTGGCGTAAGACCCATTGATGTGTCAATGCACTTGCCGAACTTCACCGCAGATATAGATGCACCGTTACCGATGTGGCATGTGATGATGCGCTGAGTCTTGATGTCTCTGCCGAGGAACTCACAAACGCGCTGTGATACGTAACGGTGGGATGTGCCGTGGAAACCGTAACGACGCACGTGATATTTCTCGTAAAGATCGTATGGAATACCGTAGAGATAAGCCTTTGCCGGCATCGTTGAGTGGAACGCATTGTCGAACACACACACCTGAGGCGTTGCAGGCATCAGAGCATCTACGGCGCGGATGCCACGTAAGTGACCGGCATTATGAACCGGTGCGAGGTCGCACAACTCCTCTATGCCCTCTTCTACGCTCTTGTCGACGATGACGCTCTCGCAGAACTTGTCGCCACCCTGGACGATACGATGACCTACGGCATCGATTTCATCGAGGCTCTTGATTGCTCCGAACTCTGGGTCGAGAAGGCACTTGAACACTAATGCCACACCTTCCTTATGGGTAGGGAGGTCAGCCATGATTTGTTTCTTTGAGCCGTCATTCATCGCCACCTTGATGAATGCGCCGTCAATTCCGATACGCTCCACGCCGCCAGCAGCGAGCACAGAGTAGTCGGACATATCGTAAAGTTTATATTTTATAGATGAACTACCGCAGTTTAATACAAGAATCTTCATTTTTGTCAGCTTGTTGTTTTTCATTTATGTTTATTTCTTAGCGTCTATTGCCTGACAAGCGGTGATAGCTACCATATAGTAAATGTCATCGACAGAACAACCGCGTGAGAGGTCGTTTACAGGACGTGCGATACCCTGAAGGATAGGACCAATGGCGGTTGCATTGCCAAGACGCTGAATGAGTTTATAGCCGATGTTACCAACCTCGAGGTTTGGAGCGATGAGCACGTTTGCATGTCCTGCAACCGGTGAGTTCGGGGCTTTTGTCTCTGCAACGGAAGGAACGAGGGCTGCATCAGCCTGAAGCTCGCCGTCAATCTGCAGTGATGGGTCTTTTTCCTTGACGATGGCTGTAGCCTCTACAACCTTATCCACCAACTCATGCTTAGCAGAGCCTTTCGTAGAGAAGCTGAGCATTGCCACACGTGGTTGATTAATACCTGCTATGCTCTGTGCAGTCTGTGCGGTACAGATGGCAATCTGTGAGAGTTGCTCGGCATCAGGCTGCGGAGTGACGGCAACGTCGCCCATAACGATGATACCGTCCTCGCCATAATGCTGGTTGGTAATCAGCAGCATAGCGCCCGATATGCAAGTGATACCGGGGGCACCTTTTATTATCTGCAACGCAGGACGCAGTGTCTCGCCGGTTGTTGACAGCGCACCTGATATCTGACCGTCAGCGCCGTCGGTCTTGATAATCATGCAACCGAGGTATAACGGGTTCTTCATCAGTTCGCGAGCCTTATCGATTGTCATGCCCTTATTCTTGCGAAGTTCAGTCAGCAGGGCTGCATATTCCTCACTCTTTGCGTTATTCTCCGGATCAATGATTGTTGCCTTGCCGATATTGGTAAGCCCCCAATTCTTTGCCAGGCTGTTTATCTCATCGGGGTTACCGATGAGGATGATGTCTGCTAATTCGTCGGCAAGAACTTTGTCGGCGGCACGCAGTGTACGCTCCTCTGTTGCTTCAGGAAGTACAATACGCTGCTTGTTCGCTTTTGCGCGAGCACAAATTTGCTGTAAAATATCCATGGTTTATATGTGATTTATAATATTTGTTCTATGTAGAGATGTAGTCTTTCTACTTCTGTTGCGTGAGTATACTCTCGAGTTCCTCTGCTGATATTCGTAAACGGAACTCGCCGTCCATTGCCACGGTGATGCGTCCTGTCTCCTCGCTCACCACTATGGCTATGGCGTCGCTTTCCTGTGCTATGCCCATTGCCGCACGATGCCGGAGTCCGAACTCTTTTGGTATGTCGTAGTCGTGCGACACGGGGAGGATACATCCTGCCGCCTTGATGCGTTTGTTTATTATTATCATCGCACCGTCGTGCAGAGGTGAGTTCTTGAAGAAGATGTTCTCGATGAGGCGTTGGTTGATTCTTGCATCCACGATGTCGCCTGTCGACGTGATGTCCTCGAGCGAATTTTCCCTACCGACCACTATCAGCGCGCCCACCTTCTGCCGGCTCATGTTCATGCAAGCCATGACTATAGGCATGATTGTCTCGCGTGCTACATTTATGCTGCGCTTGTTTCCACCAAACCATTTCGCCAGTCGGCGTACTCTACGGTGTGAGCCTACATTGTAGAAGAACTTTCTGATCTCTTCTTGAAACAGCACTATGAGACCGATGACACCGACGTTTATCAACTGACTCATGATGCTTCCCATGAGCCGCATCTCAAGAATCTGGCTTACAATGAGCCAGAAGATTACGAACACCATGATGCCGATGAACACATTAAGCGAGCGGCTTGCCTTCATCAATATATATACATAGTAGAGCAAGACTGCTACCATGAATATGTCTATGATGTCTTTTATTCCGAAATCTATCAGCACTATAGTATATTCTTTAATTGTTTATAAATGGTAATCGCCTCTGCAGCCTCTCTGACATCGTGGACACGCAGTATGTCGCCACCGCGTTCTAATGCCATGATGTTCACTGCCGTCGTGCCGTTCAGTGCCTCGCGGGCTGATGTTCCGAGCGCCTGCCATATCAGTCGCTTGCGGCTAACGCCTATCAACAGCGGGAAACCAAGCTCGCGGAGCTCCTCCTGGCGGGCAAGAACCTCGTAGTTCTGCTCTATGCTCTTGCCGAATCCATAACCAGGATCTATGATTATGTCGTCGTGTCCCATATCGTGCAGAAGCGCAATCTCTTTCCTTAAGGCTGATTTCATTGTGTCCATTGTCGGCTTTACCGACATAAGTATGTATGGCACCTTAAGCTGTGCCACCATGCGGAATATCTCGGGAATATCATCGTGCGTACCTTCCAACGGAGTATCTACTATTCCCGTGATTCCTCCCTCGGAGACATCGTTGATTATATCGGCACCATATTCCTCGACAACCATACGCGCCACATCGGGACGAAACGTGTCGACAGAAAGAATGGCGTCAGGTTGTTCGCGGCGAACTATACCGAGTGCAAACCGCAGACGACGCATCTCCTCCGCCTCGCTCACCTCTTGTGCACCGGGGCGGGTAGAGAATGCTCCGACATCAATAATACTTCCGCCTTCTGATATGATGGCGTTGGACCTTTCGGCAATCTCTTTCTCTGTTTGCTTTCGACTTCCGTCAAAAAACGAATCCGGGGTGACATTAAGTATTCCCATTACCTGCGGTGAGGTAAAAACTTTCTTGCCACCTCTAAAATATATCGAAAACGATTCTTTTTCGTTCATTGGGCACAAAATTAGAAATAAATTTTGAAAGATGCAAACCTTTTTAATGGAAAAAGAGTACTTTTGCAAAGCAAAACTATAATTATCTATGGAAATCGCGGATTTTTACGAATTATATAAACAGCATCCTGTAATTACGACCGACAGCCGTGAGTGTCCTAAGGGCAGTATCTTCTTTGCTCTCAAGGGCGAGACGTTCGATGGCAACCGCTTTGCTGTGGCGTCATTGGAGAAAGGCTGTGCCTATGCCGTTGTCGACGACAAGTCTGTTGTCGACGCAGCTAAGGAAGGACCGTTTGCCGGTCGTCTTATCCTCGTCGACGATGTGCTCCTTGCGTTCAAGGCTTTGGCGCGCGAGCATCGCCGGCAGTTCCATATTCCAGTCATAGGAATAACGGGAACAAACGGGAAAACCACCACTAAGGAACTTATTGCCGCCGTTCTCAGCGAGAAATATAATGTGCTGTGTACGCAGGGAAACTTCAATAATGACGTTGGTGTGCCAAAGACCCTGTTCCGTCTTGGTAAGGAACATGAGATTGCCGTGATAGAAATGGGTGCCAGTCACCCAGGCGACATAAAGACACTCGTTGAGACCGTTGAGCCCGATTGTGGACTTATCACCAACGTCGGACGCGCTCACCTTCAAGGCTTCGGCTCTTTCGAGGGGGTGAAACGCACTAAGGGCGAGCTGTATGATTATCTCGCTGCGAGTAAGGAATCGGCGGTTTTGAAGCAGAAACCTTTTACATTCCTCAACATACATGACGCAGACCTTGTGGCTATGGCAATGGCGCGCAACCTGAAGACGGTGCCATACGCCGAAGGCAGGGTATCGGAATGTGATCCGCTGCTCACCGTCGAACTGGCTGACGGAGAGGCTATCCACACCCAACTGATAGGCTCTTACAACTGTACAAACGTCCTTGCCGCCGTCACCATCGGCAGATATTTCGGAGTGTCCGACAAGAAGATTGTTCATGCTTTGGAGACCTACACCCCAAGCAACAACCGTTCGCAGCTCACCGTTACTGCCTCCAATAATCTCATTGTCGATGCCTATAACGCCAATCCAACGAGTATGGCGGCTGCGATAGACAACTTCCGAATGATGAAAGTTGACTGCCGGAAGATGGCAATCTTAGGTGATATGCGTGAGTTAGGTGCCGACAGTCAGGCAGAACATCAGCGAATTGCAGACATGTTAGCCAGCGCCGGTTTCGATGAGGTGTGGCTCGTAGGCGAGGAATTTATGAAGACACAGACAGCATTCCGTCGGTTCAACGATATAGAAGAAGTGAAGGCAGCCATCAGCGACCACAAACCTGAAGACTGCTACATATTAATAAAAGGCTCAAATGGTATAAGACTGTACCAGCTGCCTGACATGTTATAATTTAAAAATGATAAAGATGAAGAAGATTCTCACATTGTTCATGCTTGCAGTGACAGGCACGACATTTGCCCAGAGCCCTTTCAAGATGGAAGGAAAGATAGAGGGCGACAAGACAGTATCAAAGTTGTATATCAAGTTTTCTGAGGCAGATAAGTACAATCAGTACTCTGCAGAGGATTCTATTGTTGTAAAAGACGGAATGTTCACCTACAGTAAGGATCTGAAGGACATTACTGCTGCTGTCATATACAGCAGTCGCAATGACGAGAAGAATGGCGCCAACATATTCCTCGTGCCTGGCGAGACACTGGACCTCACTATAAACGGCAAAGAGTTCACCTACGGCGGTTCTCCGATATATAAAAGCTGCGATGCCGCAGATAAGGCACTTTCTCCACTCAATAAGGACCTGATGGATTATTACGAGGCTGCTGTAGCCCGTCTGGAGACTATCCCTGAAAGTCAGCGCGAAGCAGTAACTGCCGGCATACGCGACACTCTGAGCATAAAGAGCAAGGCATATAACGCTGCGCTGGAGAACTATCTTGACTCTCATCTCAACGACGAGGGGGCACTCGTTTACCTCCTATATCTTGTAAATCCTGACGACGTATTGAAGAAAATGAGTGCAGAGATGAAGAATGGTCGTGTAGGCAAGTTGTATCAGGCTATCTCCAAAATTATCGCCGAAGAAGCTGCAAAGGAACAGGCAGAGATTGATGCAAAGAACGGCAGTCCGGCTCCTGATTTCACTCTGACTGACATCAAGGGCAAGCCACTTAGCCTGTCTTCTCTCCGTGGCAAGTACGTAGTGCTCGATTTCTGGGGTAGCTGGTGCGGATGGTGTATAAAAGGTATTCCTGAGATGAAGAAATACTACGAGAAGTATGCAGGTAAGTTCGAGATTCTCGGCATCGACTGCAACGACACCGATGCCGCATGGCGTGCTGCTGTCAAGAAGCATGAACTACCTTGGCTGCATGTCTATAATCCGAAGAGTAGCAATGTGTTGAAAGACTACGCCGTGAGTGGCTTCCCTACAAAGGTCATCGTAGACCCCAATGGTAACATTGTGAAGACTGTAGTCGGAGAAGATCCTGCTTTCTATGAGTATATTGACAGTCTGTTTCAATAACAGCCGTCATTCGCTTACTCAACGGCAGTGAAATGAGGGCAGTATGGGACGATAATCATAATAAAGGGTGGTTCTCTGTACTTGACATCATTACAGCAATCAACGATCAGGACGATTATCAAAAGACAAGAAACAATTGGAAGTATCTCAAAACAAAGTTGAAGAAGGAGACGTTTGAACTGGTTAGTGGCACTAACCAGTTCAAACTGCCAGTTCCTGACAGGAAGCAACTATTGACAGACACGTTGGATGGTGAGGGCGTAGTCTTATTGGCAAATGCGATACCCAACATCAAGGCAAGAACATTCCTCGATTGGTTTACCTACAGCGACAACACCATTGACGGACAGAGTAAGAAGAAAGAAGTAATTCAAGAACTTTATGTGTGGTATCTTATTAGCCTAATTCCTTTGCCGTAGATTGTTACAACAAGGGTAACAAGACGTCTGGTCTGGTCTGCTCCACAATCAGACGAAATCATGCTGTCCGATAAAAACTTAATGAAAGTTCTGCAAGCCTTTATGTATCGGCACTACAGGCACATATAGCCAATAGGGGCTTACTTTTTGCCAAAAATAGTACGCGTTACTAAAAAGATTCCTTTTAGTTTTGTATCTTCCACGAGCCGAGAAAGGATCAGTATTTGCTGGGACAGCGTAGGGGCTTGATTTATCACGTTCCGCAATTCACCAGGAAAAAGACTATGACGCCGATGATACTCAATTGTCCCCCAACGCTGAGACGGAACGTGATAAATCAAGCCCCTACGGCTGACGCAAATCAGTTTGGAATCTATTGAGAGATTTAGGTTAAAGGAGAACAAAGCATAAACAATGATATGCTCTTCAGAAAACAGGTTACCAAACTAAGGGACATTGTCGGTATTGGAATATGTGCTTGTTATCTATAAAGCATGTAATGATGAGCAGTTCCCGAAACATCCTAAAATACTAAAGAACGGGACATATCATTACTCATAACAGAGTTTGATATGCCCCATTTAGCTGTTATAGTTACGAGCTGTAACTTTTCGGAGTAGTCATTTGAGTTTCGACATACTCTAATCTTTGTTTATACAGGTGTATGCCGTTGCCATGTCACTATTAGGCGGACATGCTTATGGCATAGCATCCTGATATCATAGGCTGGTTTTTATATTATTGCTGTCAGGTAACACTTTTATATATCACTTAGCGTGAATAGGTAAACACATTCTGATTCGACGTAACATTCGTTACTGTATACTTGAAGGTGAGTTTGAGTTCAACCTTATCCAGTTGTGCGACTGCACTTTGGCACGCCTTCTTCACTTTTGCATCGCAACTTGATACAGAACCTGACAACTGAAAAGGTGAGCTGCTCACGCCTAACTCTTTCTTGAATGCAGCATTGAATATATTTTCGACCGTGGCAAGGTCCTTAAGGTTCTCGAGGCTACCATTCAAAGACTCGCAGCCTGCGGTATATATCACAACACCTTCTTCATTATCTTTGCCACAAGCAACGAACATTACACTCATAAGCAAGGCTACGCATATAGCCATAGAACTTAAAATCACATTTTTCTTCATTTCCGAGAGTCTATTATTTAAAGGATTTATAAAAAGTTTTGTCGCTTTGAAAAACATTATTTCATTATTTCCATGAAAGGGTTGCCGTAGTTTCCTATATTGTATAGAGTGGCATGAGAACCGGTAGTACTTTATATAAATGTTATAACAACTTGAGTTTCATGAAATACAATTGTCTATAATTACAAAGAATCGTAAACAATAATCGCTATGATAACCGAGGGGCAAAGTTAATAAATTATTTTGTATTGCAAAGGACTTCTGTATTTTTTTGATACAAAAATGGCAAAATACACCCTGAAAAAGAAAGGAAGCGTGATTATCCCCATGAATCAATCATGTCAAAGGCTGCAATAATATTTATAATAATCCTATTTCACGATTCTGGCTATCGGCGCATCAAACAGTTCCTGATAAAGTTTAGAAGTACGCTAAAAATGTATGTAATGAAGGTTTGCCCCTACTGCGAATATTCAGAGCAGAATTAATACAAATATGTCATTAGAGCGCGTTATGTCTTTCGCCTTAGCTTTTTCTATCTTCTCCACTGTCCTTTTTGACATCTGCCTCAATCAACTTACTCCGCCATGCGTTCAGAAAACATCAACGGAAGATACCAAAGACAAAAGATGTGTATAAGATAGAATATAATGAACTGATTGGGAATTGAATGTTCTGGTTTTAATAAGAGGTCTGATCGCTTTTCTACATAACATCGCAAAATACTTAACATTGGGTATTGTAGTCTGGTTATATTTTATGTACTTTTGCATTGCAAAGAATCACACTATGCGTGCGCAATTAGTATTATCAGTTCAATACTGACATTCAATAAAAAGATACTGCTTACTATTAGTACTGACTTTCCGGCTCTTTGGAATAAACGATATGTACGCAGTGAGCTTAGACATCAACGTATATCTCCGACATGCTGACACGCAGGCAGGTAACAAACACAGAGCATCTGCCATGTGGCATTTACATAATAAATCCAAAGAAGGTTATAGGAAGATATCATACTATAAACTGAAAGAAAACAATATTGAAAACGTAATGATTAAAATAATATGCCGTAATTTTATAATATTTTTTCCAAGCGATTACACTTTATAATCGCCATGCACGCCGAAGACAACGTTTTTAGCAAGGGTTGAGAGAACTCGGAATTATGTTGTATTGCATAGTTCTTCTATAAGTTCTTCTATTGCCGCGACGGCAAAGGATAGACATAAGGAGGATAAAGATGTGGTTACTACGGCGAGGCATCCACATCACATAAAAGACGACTTCTAATAGTGTTTTTCACTCACTATTAGGGTCGTTTTTTCATTCACATAGGTCAATTGCGCAGGTAGAGCACTCAGCCCCACGACTATCTATCACGCACAAAAAACCGCAGAAGACACTTCTGCGGCAATTATTATCACATTATGTAAAAAACAAGAATCAGACCGCTGCCTATTCTCTTGTGGTCATATTAACCTCTATTCTGTTTCCTGCGTTTAATACCTGACGAGTCGTATGTCATACGTTGATAACGCAGAATCTGATAACCCTTTTGGGAATCTTTTGTTTTATAAGGGGGAGTCTACACTTACGCTTGCGTATGCAAACTGGCAGACCACCCCTATAAAGTTGGCATATGTAGAAAAGAAATTATTTTCTCTTTGTTGAAAATCATCATCTTCTTCTGATATAGGTAAATACCATTCGCGATATGCTTGCCTGATATTCTACGTAACTCCAGGTCGTACCATGCATTATTTCCTATATTCTTACCAGAGGCAACATCGCCTATCGGCTGAATGCCGATTGCATTTGCCACGACACTGGCTACACCGATGATTATAGCTCCGTACTTAACAACTCTCTTCTAAAGAAAATACTTCCATAATATGGATAACGAAGCTTATTATCTGCATGTACAAAGGTAGATAAATCCACATACCCTCGCAATACCTAAAACTAATTATTTTTGTACTCCGACAGTCAACATTACATCACCTTAACTTAATTCCAAATCAATCTATGGCAAGGCGAAAAGAGCAAAAAACGGGGTAGTAGGAAACATAACACAGGTTAATGCATGATTACAATAAAAAAGCTCCCCTCGCTTAAGGGGAGCATTAATGAGTGTATGCCGTGCGGCTGCATATATGAACACGTTGCATAGCCTTTAAACACGTTGCACGTTACGACAATACTACTATTGTCATTCTTAACACTCACGTGTGTTATCTTGGTATAGATTTTTTCCCAAAAGTTAACCTTAACCCAATGTTTATATTTAAATTAAGTGGTTTGTCTTTATAAATTGTATTCAGCGACGAGTTGTCGGCAAAGTGATAGGCTAATCCAGGCTCAGCGTATACTCCGAAAACATCGGATATGTTATATTGAAGTCCTACTCCCGCCTTGAGCGACACCTGCATAGGTTTCTCATCCACTGTTTCCTTTTCCTTCTTCTCACTACTCCTATGACCTACGACATACGACCTGTCGATACTGCCCGACACACATTTTGCGATAGTCATTCCTGCCGATGTGTATACGGTGAACCGCTTTCGTGGTATCACATTATACTTCATACTCAATGGCACACCTACATAATGCAGTCTCTGGTTCCCGGTAATATGATTACTGTGGCTGCCGTCCGAGAAGTCTGACGCGAGCAAGGTATACACTACACCTGTCTCTACGCTCAGACGGTCGTTCAACTGGTATCCCATACTGACGCCCGTAGTCAATGGCAAATGGTGTTTTACTTTCATGTCGATGTCCTTCCCCTGGTTGTAGAGAAGTATTCCCAATAGTGCGTCGTCAGCCCAGTCTGCTCCTTGCGGACCGCTCACCGGCATGTCAGATACGCCGTCGCTTGTTGCAGAGTGATTATAACTGGTTGCACCACTTGTGTATAGTCCTACTGTGACACGGCTTGAAGTCTCCACTCCTGCCCGTGCATACAAATGGTCGTTATATGCTATCTGGCGATCGGTATTATAGGTATCACGATTTCTCTTCGGCTCTTTCCTGTCGACTTCTGCATTGTGTGAGTTGTTGTCAGCGTCGTCAGGACTTTCAGCAACCACCGTCGCTTCCTGATGCTGTGCCACTTCCACCTCTGTACTGTCAGTGACGTCGGGCATCACCGTCTGCCTCATTCCGTCCATGCCTGTCCGCGTTGCTGTTGCCAGAAGTCTATCTGCAAGCGATGTCTTCAACTGTTGCTCTACAGCATCTGCACCTTTCGACGTGCTGCCTGCGGTTGTTTTGGCAACTCCGTCCGTTTTCTCCACCTTATTATATATAGATATATCTGTCAGAAAATGATAGCCGGCAAACATTCCAACCAATACTACTGCAACAGCTGCCAGACGACGTAGCAAGAGCCACATTGTCTGTTTCTGCTGTGGAGCCTGCACTTTATTGTCATTAAGATGCAACTCCTCCCACAAACCGGCAGGTTCCTCCATTTCGAAGTCTGCCATGCGGTCGTGAATATCTTTCAACCAGTCTTCATTCATATCAGTCAAGTGCTATATTTTTAAGTTTTGCAGCCAGCATAGCTTTGGCTCTGTGCAGCTGCGATGCTGATGTGCTCTCCTTTATATTGAGCATCGATGCTATCTCTTTATGACTTTTCTCTTCAATGACGTATAAGTTGAAAATAGTTCTGTATCCATCGGGCAACTGCCTTATTGCCTCATGAATCATTGCCGTGGGAATGTCCGACGTGTCCGACTCTTCATCGCTGGCATTATACTGCTCGGGCAGTTCCTCAAAGGTCAGCCTGCTCTGCGACTTCATGAATCGCAGTGATTCGTTTACCACCACTCTTACCATCCATGCCCTTAATGAACCGGTGCCACGGTATTCGAACGAGTCCAACGATGTGAAAATCTTCAGAAACGACGATTGCAGCACGTCTTTCACATCTTCCTTGTTTGCTACGTAACGACTACAGATTGCTGTGAGATACCTCACGTGCAGGCGATACAGCGTGTGTGTCGCCAGCCCGTTACCCTCGCATGCGAGTGTGATAAGAGATTTTTCATCATCCTTGTCTGCAGGAACCATATTAGCACTATGTAGGAAGAAGCAAAGAGGCGACAGCCGCATGACGGCTTATCGGCTGCCGTATTCCTCTTTTTATACGTATGTTTTTTATTTTACCGTCACTGCTATCATTGTCGTCAGCTTGTTCTTATCTGTCACTGTGACAGTAGTCTTACCTGCCTTGACGCCTTTGATTGTCACCTTCGCACCGTCAACGGTAGCAGTAGCCACTTTCATGTCTTTCACTGTAGCTGTATAAGGAGCAGTACCACCATTTATCTTCACTGCCATTTCCTTGCCGGTCTTCACTTCGACCATGCTCTTCTCTGCCAGCATTTCCTTCACCTCAACCATGAATGTACCGGTTTTCTTGTTCTGATCGGTCACAACAACGTTCACCTTACCGGCTTTTACTCCTGTCAACGTAATAACATTCTTGTCAACTTTGGCAGTTGCCAGCTTCTGGTCGCTCACTGTAGCCTTATAAGGAGCAGTACCACCGGTCACTGTTACGTTCTGTGTGCCACCTACCAGAAGGTCTGTCTTGGCTGGCGAAAATTTCAATACTGTTAATCCATCATCATCCTTGCTGCATGATGCAACGAAAAATACTGCGCAGAGTGAAACTACTGCAAAGGTAAGAAATTTAATTGATTTCATGTAAAATAATTGTTTAAATAAATTGTATTATAAAGTATATTTCTGATATTATCATATTATTAAACGCGCGGTTTCGTCAACCCCAGTCGGTCATTCTATTTGTGTTAAATACAACTGGGTATAAAACCTTGCACGAAATCGGAAAATTATTTTATGAAAGATGTCATCATTGCCTTGGCTTCACCTTCTTTTATTGCAGGTTTGCTGTGCATAGACAGCTTAAACTCAATGGATTTCTCTCCTACAAACGATTTCCATTTCAACTTAATAGTTTTTTCTTTGTCGCCCGCAGCGAGTTTATTTATGTTGAATGCTATCAGAGCATCGCCCCATACTCCCTCTGTCTCACCCTTAGCATCGTGGCGCAGTTCCATTTCGTAAGCATCTGTCGCATTAAGCCCCGACAGCAGATTTATTACATGCGGCTTGCGTGTTGATCCCCATTTCGTGCGGATGCGTAGTGTGATATACCCATCTTCTGCCACAGTCACCCAGTCCTTAATAATCTCTATCGGGTCATTGCCGTATTTCGCAGCTTCTTCATTACTATGACATATTACAGGCTCTTTCGTGCGTATACTGTCAATCCAGTTGATGTGCACATTGCGCATATTGCCCTTATTGTCTTCTTCGTTGTAATTCACCAATGCCCTTACCACCTTATCGCCAAAGGGCGACTTCTTTATATTCGTAGGCACGAGTGTCGTTTTGTTATCCAACTGCAATAGGAAAGTGCTATTGTCTGACGGATATACGGTGACGAGTGCCGTCGGACGGAGCATCTTCCAGTCGTAGTTGTCGTCGTTCGAACATGAGGAAGTGATTCCTATAGTGGTTGCCAAAGCCACGCATAAGGCTGTCATTCTTAGTGTTTTCATATTGCTTCTATTGTTTGTTATTTAGCTAAACACCAAAAAGCGGAAAATCTTGCATCGTTTCTCATTTTTTTTCATTTCAACCCAAAAAAGATTTCATTCCAACATACAATTACACAATACTACATCAAACAAACGGTAGCATCTACCTCATACCTTCACCTTATTTATATACGCGAATTCGATATAAGTTTTTCTCTAAAGACTTTCTTTGCGTCTACCGGGAAATAGCGTGAACCATATGTGTGTGATTCATCACATTCCGCCATGGGCAATCAATCATTAAAAACACTGTTTATCGTGGAAAAAACATTCCGCACCAGGGTAATGAATTGGAGTATTGTGAAGAAAATTCATCTTCGCGATTTTCCATGAAATAGGAAACCAAAGACAATGATTTGTCAAGTCCACATGGCATAAAACCACCTCTTCGGGAACCGCCAAGAGCAGAAACAAACTTCATTCCGTGCTTTTTCTCTCAAGAAGCGGTGGTTCTTTACGCTTAAAAGGTCGGTTTTATCATCAAGAAACGGTGGTATTAGTCTCAAGAAACGGCAGTTCTTGAAACCGTGTCCTATTTTTCTCGACATCAAAAACATTTATCACTCTGATTATCAACTCCTTGCATGTAATGGCAAAAATAAGCGTTTTTCGTCACCGAAGGACAATGTTCTGGCAAATATCGGCTGTATATGCGGTCAGAACAGCCTTTTTGTTGACTTTATTCACATACATCCGGAAGTGCACGAAAAGACGACATAACCCTGGCGCAGAGATATTGTCGATACAAAGCCTATCTTGTAAAGATGCAGTTTTTGACTGCAATTAAGAGTAAAACCAAAAACTAAAAAATGAATAAAAACGTATAAATTCTTGCAAAATATTTGGAAGTATAAATTCTTTTTAGTAAATTTTGACCAAAAAAAGAAATTTATTCCTTTCTTTATCACACAATATTATCTCTTCCTATAAATGATGGACAGTATTTACGATTGTAGAGTTAGTGATAAAAATAAAAGCACAAAGCTGATAGAATCTCTTGTCAGGACGCTATCAATCTATTAGACGTTTTTTAATAAAAATTAGGCGCAAAATTGAATAAGCAATCCGTTGGCAGAATTAAACAAAGTTAACAAATATGATTAAGAATTGAACATATCGTTGTTTTTAACAATAACTTAGTATTTCTCAAATTATCAAGTTCAAACCAGCATATGCACAATCTTTACACAAAAAAGTTAAATTTCTTAAGAGATGCAAGTTTTTTTTCTAAAAGCCAATGGGTACTTTTCACTATTTTTATTATTAATGACTTTCTTATGATTACCAAATTTACAATTAAACCTTTTCATTTATTGTACATAGTTGAAAAGATCAACTCACAGAAAAAGAATTTGAAGAAAAACTATAAATGTGCTAAAACATTTTAGCACTAAGTCAAGCATTACATTATAATATAATTAAATTGCGAAATTACGTTTAACCAACAAATATTTTATGAAAGAAAAACGGCTTCTAAAATTATTATTTGCGTTTCTCGCATGTTGTTCGTTGACAGTTAGTGCAGCCAATGGCGAACTGCCAGAAGTACTTGTCTTGAAGTTTGCCGATGACCATACGGCAAAATTCCTGCTTGCTGACAAACCAGAAATAAGTTTTGCAGATAGCAAGCTTACCGTTACATCTGAGTCTCTTACCACTGACTACGAACTGTCGCAAGTGGTGGAATTCCATTTCACTAATGCAACTTCCGACGTAGCAGACAAACTTAATGCTAACGACTTCAGTTTCTCATATATTGATAATATCAGTATAACAGTGAAGGGTACACATGCTCTCTATACCTCTCTCTACAATACTGATGGACGATTAATAAAGCGTCAGCGTGTAGAGAACAGATACGTTCAAATGAGCCTCGAAGACTGTGCTTTAGGGACATATATATTTCACCTCGAAGGAGAACAATCATTTAAAATCATAAAGAAATGAAAAAGACTTTATTCTTAACAACATTCCTCTTTGTACTCTCAAGCCTATGCGCTACAGGTCAAACGGCTTTTGCCAAAGTGAAAACTCACCACACCGCAGCACAGTCGGCAACTAAGTTCGAGGCAAAGCAAGTGTCTCTAATCAGCGTCGTAGCCGCCTACTACAAGGCTGCCTCGGATAGTAAGACGAAAGACAACTACTATATCGTACTTGCTGACACTCGCGATGCGTCGTACAACGATGCCGAGGGAAGGATAGAGGCCATCAATTCCAACGTAGTGATGCTTGATCTCTATGTGCCACAAGGCTCTGAAGGTAGACTGCCAACTGGCGAATTTATGGCTGATGGCAGTTCTTCTGCGTCCCAGCTGGTGTACGCTCCCGACTATTCCGAAGTTATCTATTACGATGCAGAAGGCAAGGCATCAAATCATGTACCCAGCATAGAGGGAGTAGTAAATATTGCACATAACATCAATGAAGGTTACATCATTTCCTTCACCGATAGCGATGGCACGATATACAATTTTAAAGGAAACATAACCTTTACCAACATGAACGGTGGAACTGCCATTTATCCGCAGATATCGTCGGATATAAGCACCTCGTTCACAGGTGGAATGGCTTTCTACCATGGAAACCTAATGAAGTCAAATACAGGTAACATCTACATCAACTTGTACGACTGTAACTTTGATCCTGAGACTGGCGCGATGAAAGAAAAAGGCTACAACCTCGCTATCTGTGCTTTCAACCGTCTCTTTGGCGACCCGAAGAAAGCCACAGTGCTGCCCGGTGTCTACACTGTGGCACGCAATTTTAACAAGGAGACCTACTTTCCTGGAATGGAGATAGACTACAATGGGATAACGGTAATCATGGGAACGTATGTGAAGCAGCGTAAGGCAATGAGCGGAACCAATACCGACTACGCCTACGGCTACATTACTGAAGGCACGATAACAATCACCAAAGGCGACAAGGAAAATACGTTCAATCTTGACATAGCATGTACTACCGACCGCGGTCACAAAGTGCACGGAACGGCACACAACGTTACCTTTACTTATGTGGACAAATCGGACGATAAGAAAAAAGCCGTAATTTCTAACCTCAACGACGACATAACTTTAGATTTGAGCTATATAAAGACAGCACGTGCCTACTACCTAGGACTTCAGAATGGCGTCAACGTGTTATCGGTAGATATAGGTTCACCAAGTGGTAAGGATGGCAATGAGGGCGACCTTTTCAAAATGGAGTTTCAGACCGATCCCAATGTTTCCGACCTTGTTCCCGGAACTTATGAACTTATGGAGCAAAATCATTTGTGGACGAACCTCTACGCACCCTACAAAATGACACAAGGCTATTTCGATAAGTGGGGAGAACTGATTGGTACGCGATATTGGCACTTCGCGAAAGGTCGCTACCAGGTGGTAGATACGTTTGCTGCTGTTACCTCTGGACGCATCAGCGTGGAAGAAATAGAGAACAATAACTATAAATTCACCATTGATGTGACCGACGGCAACGGTTTTCTCATAAAAGGAACTTGGAGCGGTCCTATAGAAAAAAACTACGAACCAACATCTATAATGAGAATCACAGACAAGCAAGGCTCTGGCATTCACTTCGAAGGAAACATCCTAGTACTTGAGAAAGAACAAAAAGCCAACGCCACAACGCGTATCTTTACTGCTGACGGACGTATAGCACTCGTCTCTATCGGTTCACGCCGAATTGACGTGAGCCGTCTTGGCAAAGGATTTTATATTATAAAAACAGGCGATAAGAACATAACTAAATTCGCAATAAAATGAGAAAGACTTTTATAATGACAGTACTCGCTCTCACAGTAGTTTTGAGTAGCGTGGCACAGGAACAGAAACGTATCATGACCGTGGTACAGAAAGACGGAAATCAAGTAACGTATTTGGTTAAGAACATAGAACGTGTTACTTTCGGTGAGCGTGTAAAACCTACACTCAACAACCAGTGGGCACTCGATGACAAGGTAACTGACATCGAAAGTGTAGTAATAGGTCAGAAAGCAAATAGCTACACGGTGAGTCTCTACAGGACTCCCAACCCGATGGGTACTGTTCCCGATATCACTATTACTCTTCCTGAGAGTCTTATTGGAAAAAATATTGATCTCGCATCAGCTGATGCCGAAGGTGTGGTCATATACAAGGAGGACACCAAGGTAAAACCAATAGGCATGCTTGTCGTCAAGTTCGACAAGTTCGGCAAAAACATCACAGTGGCTTTGGAAAGTGAGCTTGAGGGAGAAGTGGAATTCCGTGCCGTTTACAAAGGAACGTTCAGCCGTTCTTATGATGCCAGTTCAATTATAAAAATTACACCTACTGGCGGGGAAACGACCACGAAGCACATTGCCAGCGCGTTCCGCATACAACCTGCATCAGTAGGTGACGCCACGCAACTGGCATTTTCCGACGTGACAGCCAGCACACCAAAAGACGTGCAGGAAGGAAAATATGCCATTTGGATTAGCATATCTGCATCAAAGTTCAACAACTCTGCCGTCGATATGGCAACCGATGCCGATAGCTACACTTTCCGCCTTATTGATTACGCCACGGGTACCGTCCACGATAAGGTGACGACAGGGACAATCACCACCGCCATAGACTTTGCAGGACAGCAGTATACACACGTCGTAGCAACACTTTACGACGGCACACAAGTAGATGCCGATTATCTGGGACCATATGCCGATGTAGACAACCTCGAACCAATGATTCCAACCCCGGTAATGCAGAATGGATATCATTACTACAACTCAGATGGAGAGGAGGTGAATACAGCTATCATTGATAAGGTTCTCTACAAGGACAAAAGTTCGTACATGATCCTATATCTCTATCCCAAGGGAAGCACGTCAAAATACGATAACTCGAGGGTGGAACTGCAGTTCAATACATCTATGCTTAATGCAGGCAAGATAGACTTAGCGCAACTTAAGGACGGTGACATGTTCTCGCTGAAGTACACTGCAGGCGGCATTCAGCTCACGTCTCCCGATGCAAAGTATGGAGGCTATAGCAATGTTCCCAACAATGGTACGTTTACCATCAGTCGCGACAATAATGGGAACTACTCCATCTATCTTGACGTGACAAATCGTTACGATTGCAAAGGCACAAATGTCGTGAATGGCGGCGATAACACAAGGCTCGTGGTGTCGTTCAAGGGGCAACCTACTGGCACATATTAAAAAACTAGTATTATGAAACCTCTGCAAAAGTCTTTTTATGGAAAATTCCACTCTTGATTATCAGCAAGTTCTATTCACGGATTTCTTCTTTTTGTGGACTTTTGCAAAGGTCTCATTATATAAATAACCATAAGTGGATGTACCAGTCGCTCCACAATTTCATGGAAGGAACATCCACTTACTATGAAAGAATAAAACAAAGAAATGGTAAAAAAAATTCTCATTGCAACTACGCTCCTTTTATTTGGGGTAAAAGCTAATGCTCAGAAATTGTCGCCAAACACGAGTATCTTGCTCATGGGGGACGACAATACAGCACGCCGTGAGGCACCTTTACAAGGTAATAATCGCATAGATGCCTTTGTCACAATTACTGATACTTCGACTCTTGATAGCATAGTCATGCTAGGTGGCGAAGTGCACAGTAAACTATCTACCGCACTCGTAACAGTTTCGCTACCAGTATGTAATATTGCGAAAGTGGCTGCACTCGGTGGAGTGAAATATGTACAGGCTGCCACCGAGGCACGCCTGCTCTTGGATGAGGCTCGCAGAAAAAGTCGTGTAGACGCGTGCCAATCTGCTACAATTGGTACAGGCAACTACACTGGCAAAGGCGTGGTAGTGGGCATTGTGGACAACGGCTTTGAGTATGCCCACGTCGACTTTATGAGTAGAGATGGCTCAGACACACGTGTGAAGCGCATCTGGGATCAAAACTCCACAGCAGGGAACGCACCTAAAGGATATAGTTATGGCACAGAATACACCTCGCTCGATGAGATGAAGGCAGCCAAGACCGACATGTACTCAGTGTTCCATGCCACGCATGTTGCAGGTATTGCTGCTGGAGGCGACATGACTACCGATTTCTATGGAATTGCTCCCGACGCAGATCTTGTGTTTGTTAGCTTCAAACAGGGCAATACCAATATAGTGGATGGAATAAAGTATATATTCGACTACTCCGAGAGCGTGGGTAAGCCAGCAGTAGTAAACATCAGCCTCGGTTCTCATATTGGGCCGCACGACGGAACATCTCCTACAGACCAGGCATTTGCTCAACTTGTGGGACCTGGTCGCATCATAGTGGGTGCGTGTGGTAATGAGGGAAGTGAGAACTTGCACGCAAGCAAAAAATTTACCAAGGACGACACGAGGATGAAAACAATGTTGGGCTACTCGGCTTCTTCCACGACAACAATAAAATCAGCATACGTGGACATCTGGGGGTCAGAAGGATCCGCTATCTCTGTAAAGGCTGCTGTGGTTGACGGTCTTCGCGGCAAGGTGTTAGCCGAATCGCCTGCAGTGTCGACTTCGGGCACAAAAGATGTAAAATTTGTTTTTCCTGATGGATGCGATGTAGTAGGTACAGTACAGATCGCGGCTGCTGTCAATCCCGACAACAACTGTACCGAAGTGCTACTTATGAGCCGAGCAACGCAGATTGCCGAGAACCGTAAAATTGCTATCATCGTTGATGGTGCGGATGGCGACGAGGTGCATATGTGGAACAATGCTAAAGGCGGAATGTTCACTTCGCCTAGTAAGCGTGGATGGACCAATGGTGACAACAGTTACACCGTGGGCGAATTAGGTGGAACGAGTAACGATGTGGTGTCGGTAGGATCTTACAACTCAAAGATGTTTTACACAGCACTTGACGGTGCTGTCTACGAACTCAACAAGAATCTCGTGGGCAAAAAGGACGACATCTCGTCTTTCTCAAGCATAGGTCCAACTGTAGATGGACGCACAAAACCTGACGTGACAGCTCCTGGCGCAGCTGTAATCTCTGCTACTTCACGCTATTACGCATTGCTCAATACGTCAACGGCAGTTGCAAAGAGCGGCAACGACTACTATGATGTGAATATAGGAACATCAATGGCGGCACCTGTTGTGGCAGGGACGGTGGCATTGTGGCTGCAAGCTAATCCTCAGCTAACGCCGACCCAGGTGCACAATATCATATACGCCACCGCCTTTCACGACAACTTTTCAAGTGGTCTCGATACAAATAAATTCCATTGGGGTGCTGGGAAAATTGATGCATACGCCGGGCTTAAGTGCATAATAGAATCTACGGGTATTAGCGACAAAACTCTTCATGAAAGGACTTTCAAGGTAATCTGCGACCGTTCTAAACGTGCTGCTATCGTGTATTTCGAGCCCAATGGGCAGGACGCACATCTCGCAGTATACGACTCAACAGGTCGTAGAATGCTTAGCACAGACCTAAAGGCAAGCGGAGAGCAAGTAAACTTATCTAAGCTTACCGCGGGTGTATATGTATTCCGGCTTCAGATCGGTTTGATATCACACTCTTTTAAAACAGTACTATAGGCGCATATAGAAGAATGCAAGGTTTTGGTTTTCGACTTTGTGGTAGTACATGAAACATTTCTCTGATATAGATTGACGATGTGTGAACATTTTCTAATGAAAGATTTAGCATTAAGTGAGGCATACATGATTAAGAATTAAGAGACGCCTATCTAAAAACAGCAAGGCAGACTTCACATCAAAGGAAGACATGGGATGGAAAGCCACACACTGACAGATGTGTCGGGGATTATACTTCTATGGCAAAAACTTGCGTATCGAAAACGTGAACTGCAAGCCTCCACCGTCATTGTTCTTTACGCTTATCGTGCCGTGATGCAGCAATATGGCATTCTTCACTATCGACAGCCCCAGCCCCGTTCCCCCTATGGCACGGCTGCGACCTTTGTCGACACGATAGAAACGCTCGAAAAGACGCGGCAGATGGTGTGTGGGCACGCCTACTCCGTTGTCGCTGAACACGAAGGTCCACTGCTCGCCGGTGTCCTCAGCCATGAGTTGTATCGTCGTGCGCTGTCCTGCGTAGGCAATGGCATTATCCATCAGGTTGCGGAACACGCTGTAGAGCAACGACCGGTTGCCGTTGATCCACAGCTCGTCGGGCAAATGATTATCGAAAGACATTTCCCGCTGCGTCAACTCGAGCGCGGTCTCCCGCTGTATGCTCTGCACCAAGTCGGAAATATTCACCGGTTCGAAGTCATGCAACTCCGGTGCGTCGTCCAACTTGTTCAGTGTCGAGATGTCCTGCAGAAGCGATGTCAGTCGCTTGCTCTGCGCAAAGCAACGCTGAAGAAACAGCATCCGTCTCTCTTCGTCCATATCGGTATGATTGAGAATCGTCTCCAAATAGCCTTGGATGCTTGCCACCGGCGTCTTCAACTCATGCGCGACATTCTGCGTGAGCTCCCGTTTCAACGTATCCTGCTCCTGACGCGTTGACTGCAGACGGCGGTAAATCTTTATTATCCGTTCGGCTATCTCGCCCAGTTCGTCGTTGGAGAAAACTATCAGGTCGTCGATATCGATACTTTTATTCTTGTCGGCACGCCATGCAAACGTCTTCAGCTTATCGATGTTCTCACCCAGAGTGTGGATAAACCGATAAAGAAGTATTGTCAGTATCAGTATCGCCGCTACGGCAAACCAAATGAAATGCAGGTCAGCCTCCAACGATTTCGACAGATTGTCATCGTAAGGCAGAGCCGTTCGTATCATATACCCTTCTTGGGGGTAATACGTAGTGCTGTAGAAATAATAGGCATCAAGCGTCTGAGATTTACGCTCCATCGTCGTAGCGCGTCCATTCTTCAGCGCCTTTACGAACTCCGTTCTGTTTGAATGATTAGGGATATTCGCGTAGTCCTTTCGCATATTGTCGAAAAACACGTTGCCACGCGCATCAATCAGTGTCACACGCAGATTATTCACATGGTGTCTTCTGACATATTCGCCCAGCGTCGTCTCATCTGTCTTGCCCAGAAAATCGAGCGACACCTTAATCTGGTCGTTATAGTCCTGCAGACGCAGGTCAAGTATCTCCGCCTTGTATTGTTTCTCGCGCTCATGCTGGAAAATGATAAAGGCAACAGCAAAGGCAAGAAACACAGACAGCACGCTAATATACAGTTTATTTCCTATCGACAGTCGTTTCATATCCATTGTTCATTAAATGTTCAGCCAAAAGGCAATAGTTCACCATCTCACCCGAGCAAGCGCCGGCAGCCGCCGCACACGGGCTTTGACTTGCTTACCTGATACAAAAGTAGCATTAATTTTTCAAAGCCACGTATGCCAGGCGACGAAAAAGCAGACGACAACAAAAATATACGTAAAAACATTTGGCTATATTATTTTTATTTACTTACTTTGCTGCAGATTTTTTATAACCAAAACAGTCATGACTACAAACATTTCAATGAACCCAAATCTATTGGTGCAGTACCTCCAGAAGGACAAGAATGACTTCACACGCGAAGACATCATCAGGTATTGCAAGGAGAACGGAATCCGTTTCATCAACTTCCACTACTGTGGATGGGAAGGAAGAGTGAAGACGCTCAACTTCGTTATCAACAGCGAAGAGTACCTCCGCTCTATTCTTGAAGCCGGCGAGAGAGTGGACGGCTCAAGCCTGTTCCCATTCATTCAGGCAGGCAAGAGCGACCTCTACGTCATTCCGCGTTACCGCACCGCATTTGTCAATCCGCTGACCGAAGAGCCTACACTCGACCTCTTCTGCACATTCATGGACCGCGACGGTAATCCGTTCGAGAGCTCACCACAGTATATCCTGCACAAGGCTCATGAGACTTTCAAACAGACAACGGGCATGTCAATGGAGACAATGGGCGAACTGGAGTATTATGTCATTGCCGAAGACGACGGTCTCTACTCCGTTGACGACCAGCGCGGATACCACGAGAGTGCGCCTTTCAATAAATTCACCGACTTCCGCATGGAGGCTATGAGAATGATTGCACAATGTGGCGGACTGATAAAATACGGTCATTCAGAAGTAGGAAACTTCACCAAGGACGGCAAAATATACGAACAGAACGAGATTGAGTTCCTCCCTACCGACATCGAGGACGCTGCCGAGCAGCTTATCATAGCAAAATGGATCATGCGCCAGCTCGCTTATCAATATGGCGTAGTGCTCACCTTCGCCCCGAAAATCACCACAGGAAAAGCAGGCAGCGGTATGCACGTACACTGCCGACTGACAAAAGACCGCCAGTCGATGATGGTAGAGAACGGAGAGATTACCGACGCATGCCGTAAGGCAATAGCCGGATTCATGACCGCCGGCACGTCGCTGCCGGCATTCGGCAACCCTCACCCACTGTCGTTCATGCGTCTCGTGCCTCATCAGGAGGCTCCGACATCGCTGTGCTGGTCGTTCTCAAACCGCTCCGCACTGGTTCGCGTACCGCTGGGATGGCTGAAGAGAATGGATATGGCGAGCAAGGTAAACCCCTTGGAAGAGCCTCTCGACAAAGACTTCTCAGGCAAACAGACATTCGAATGGCGTGCCAGCGACTGTTTCGCTGATACCTATCTGCTCATGGCGGCACTATGCTGCGCTGCCCGTCACGGATTCGAGATGAACAACGCGCTCGCCGTTGCAGAGAAGACATACGTCGACCTTGGCGTGAACATCCACGACAGCAACAACAAAGCAATACAAGGTGCCCTCGAACAACTGCCGGCTTCGTGCGTTGAAGCTGCCGACGAGCTGGAAAAAGACCGTCAGATATACACATCGAAGGGAGTATTCTCCGACAGCATCATCGACTATCTGGCAAAATATCTTCGTGCTTTTGACGATGCACATCTACGCGAAGAACTGACTGCAAACCCTAAGCGTCTGCAGGAATTCGTAGAGAAATGTATCAATAACGGATAATTACAAACACCCCGGAATTTCAGGAAAAGAAATTCCGGGATTATTGTATCGTTTTATGGCAAAAGCTCACAAAATATTATTATCTTTGTGGCGATAACATACAATCAACCTTATTAAAAAACGAAAGAGTATGGAAAAGAGACTTACAAAATCAAACACAAACAAAATGCTCTCCGGTGTTCTTGGCGGAATTGGCGAATACTTTGGCATCGACCCCACACTTGTCCGTGTAGGCTACGCCGCGCTGACGGTATTCTCTGCCGGTTTCCCTGGATTACTCTTTTACATCGTATTAGCACTTATAATCCCCAAACAAATATAAGCACTTATGAAAACATATCAACAATTATTGGCGGCTGCCATCATTGCCATCGGGCTGATATTCCTCGGCATAAGCATCCGCTCAGGCATAGTAAAGTTTAAGGAACTCGACCGTGTAGTTTCTGTTAAAGGTCTGGCAGAGCGTGAGGTGAAAGCCGACAAGGTGACATGGCCACTGGTCTACAAAGAGTTGGGCAACGACCCTACGGCAATGTATAGCATTCTGGAGTCGAAGAACAAGAAGGTTGTAGCGTTCCTGAAGAGTGCAGGTCTGCAAGATGCAGAGATAAGCGTGAATCCTCCAATCATCACCGACCGTCAGGCTGACAACTACGGTAATGAGATAATGAACTTCCGCTACAAGGCAACAAGCGTCATCACCGTGACATCAAACAACGTCGACATGGTTCGCCAACTGATGAACCGCCGCACAGAGCTGATGAAGCAAGGTATTGCCATTGTCAGCGAAGAGTATGGCGGTAACACTATTGTCTATGAGTTCACCAAACTAAATGATATAAAGCCCGAGATGGTGGAAGAAGCGACAAAGAACGCACGCCTGACAGCAAAGAAATTCGCCGACGACTCCAACAGTTCGCTCGGTGGAATCAGAACAGCTACACAGGGACAATTCTCGATAGAAGACCGCGACAGCAACACACCTTATATAAAACGTGTACGCGTGGTGAGCACCATAGAATATAATCTGAATTAAACTTAAAATCGGTCAATAGAAACGCACTTAGCTCTATTGACCGATTTTAAGTTTAACAATCCTATTGGTTCGATGTATTCTACATATCGGAACGGAGTAAGGGGGGGGATTCATCGCGATATGTTTTAACGTCTGACAACTTTCTTGCCACCTACGATTACGATGCCGCGGTAGTCGTCGCCCACACGCTGACCTTTCAGATTGTAAGCCACAGCGTTGCCGATATGCTGATTGACATTATCTATGCCTGTCGAACCGCCCATGAATTTAAACCTGACGGTTTTTCCATTCTGGGTAATTTCAGTCAATGGCTTGTCGACTGTACCCGTATATGCCTTATAGTCTGACAAGGCAGTCATATTCTTTGTGCCCGGATAAGTATCGCCGGCGTGGTCGGCATAATACTCCGACCGTTTTATATACAGCGCGTTATTTTTATCCAACTGCATACGATAGGACGACATCACTATTCCATCAGCAGGGACAAGCGTCCAGCGGGGTTTGCCCGGCGTATTGTTTGGGGCGATAAAATTCTTGAACTGATTATATCTAATATGCGTCACAAGCAGTCCGTTGCCACGCATATACTTATACCAGCCCTCTTCATCACCCGTCGGAATAACCTCAAGGATATAGTATTCGTTCTCATCGGCATCGTTAATGATACGGTAAGCCTTGCCTCCGTCCTTCAGCGGGCGCATCTCGATGTTGGCAGGTTCGGTGAGTGTCTCTATCGTTATCCATCCGAACAGCTCGCGCTCAAATGCCGTCAGAGGAGTCGGAGCATATCCGTTATAATTGTTTTCGCCATTATCCATAAGGTCCCAGAACTCCATACTCTGGTTGTCATACATGGTCACGTCCTGCCATCTGACTGTAGGATACACGTCGGGCAGTCCTAGAGTGTGGCAGAACTCATGGGTAAGCACACCTATACCTGCCATTACAGGCTTCTTGTCCGTAACAAACGGACCATGCTCAGGGTCGCCGATAAGCTCATTGTTTATTCCGTAACGGTTGATACGCATGCCATCGAACATCTCTGTCGTGCCTCCCGTACCTGATTTGGGCCACATATAGTCTTCAGAGCCGTCGTTAATTGCCATGTTCTCGCCATAGCCGGCATAGAGAAGATAGACAAGGTCGACAGTGCCATTACCGTCGGAATCATATTTGTTGAAGTCAACATCGGCATCGGCGGCACGACAAGCGTCGGCAATGAACTGTGAGAAATTGATATCCTTCGCTGCGCCATTGTTCTTACCGTAGTAGCTGTATGGCTTGTCCAACTTATATGGACCTACGACATCGAACACCGGGCGAAACTGTCCGTCGCTGCAGTCGTCCATATACTGAGCCAGCGAGGAATAGCTATTGAACTTACCTATAGGCGTGGTTTCGCGACCATTGAAGAGCGTCTCAAGCTCGGTCTTGGAATAAGTAAAATCCAGATCGCTGAAACTGACAAGTATCACCAGTGCACGAGGAGTGCCAACATGCGGAAAAGCATCGGTAGCATATATATTCTCGCCGACACGGCGCTGAACACGACGAATAGCGTTATCAGTGTCCGACTGCTCCTGTTCTGTAGCCACGCGCCATTGCTTGCCGTCGCGGATAATCAGTTCACCGTCGGAAGAGATATAATAGCTGTAGTGCTCATCGCCGAAATGTCCTATCGTGACAACGCGCCCATCCGTCAATGTCACCTTCCGTGCATGGGTCACAACCTTTGATGCCCAGGCATCAGAAACATTTATAAGAAACGCAAAGACAAGCGCAAAAAGATATTTCATAACAAGAGTATTTATGATGTGTGAATGCAAAGGTACAAAAAAAATCAACAGTTGCAAAAAGAAAAAAACTAAAAACATAAACACTCGTAAATATTCAATTGATATAGGCAAGAACATAATAGAATATATGTCCAAGTTAGCAGAAAATGTACTCGGCAAGAATCATAAGTAGAGCATTGGCAGAATCACGCACGTATTAAAATAGTGTCAATATTGACAGAAATTTAATGCAAATCTTGTAATACTGGATTAAATTCATTACCTTCGCATTATAAAAGTATCAACATTGACAGAAATATAATGTAAAAAAAGATACATATTCAATATACAGAAAACAGATAGAAAAAATGAGACTTGGAATAATGAAAATGTAAATGTAAGTAATGGTGCAAACCTACAATTTATATAACAAACTCAGTTACAATTACTCCTGTTTTTTATATTGCCAAGGGAGCGACATTTACAATAAACAAATAAAACATTTATATAGTCTTATCACTGAGATAATAGTACTATTTATACGTGACAAATTATAAAAATATGCAAAGCAGACAAACAAATAGAGAACAATACTTTCAAGAATTAGCAATAACTTCTCGTAATTATTTTCTACCCTATATCTCTCGATTCTATGATTTGAAGCCTGGACTTCGTGTTTTGGAAATAGGTTGTGGGGATGGAGGAAATTTATTACCTTTCTCTGAATTAGGATGTTATGTTTTGGGTGTAGACATGGCTGAAGTTAGAATTAATGACGCTAAACGTTTTTTTTGTGAGAGAAAAGCTACTGGAGAATTTATTTGTTCTGATATTTTCAAATTAAATAATTTACATAATTCATTTGATATAATTTTATGTCATGATGTTATTGAACATATTTATGATAAAGCACTGTTTATAAAAAATACAAAGTTGTACCTAAAGGATGATGGTATCCTTTTTATATCTTTTCCCGCATGGCAAATGCCTTTTGGTGGACATCAACAAATATGTAAGAGTAAAATCTTATCACATCTCCCTTTCTTCCACTTACTCCCGACTAATATTTATCTGAAAATTTTAAAAACATTCAAAGAAGATGAGCATTGTGTAAATGAATTGAAGTCAATAAAAGAAACTAAATGTCCAATAGAATTATTTGAGAAAAATATAGAAGGAGTTTACAAAATCCTTAATAGAACATTATTTTTTATTAATCCACATTATAAAGTAAAGTTTGGTCTGCAACCTCGCATTCTTCCAAATTTTATAGGTAGAATTATGTACTTTAGAAATTTCTTCACTACCTCAACTTTCTATATTTTAAAAAAATAAATACATGCAAAAAACTATTTATATCCAAGTCTGTTTCGTAGGAACATCCTGATAAAGTTTCTGATCAAATAGGAATCAATAGATTCCAAACTGGTTTCGTATGATTGTTGAACAGATTATCAGCCTTGTTAACATGGGCGTAGCGGACTACGGCAAGGAAATAAGTCAGGTAAAACACCACACAAGCAGGCGGAAGCAGTAGGAAAGCTCTTTTTCCTTTGATAATAAACCCTAATCGGTCATTAGACCGCATTTGCTTAGATTTGTTATTACTGTCATGCTTCTTGCCTGCTTTAGTCCGCTTGCCGACATCTGCGCTGCCATTTTATCTCGACGTAGCCCGCTACGCCTTCGATGAAACGTCAGCACATCTGCTCAACAATCGAACAAAATCAGTTAAGGACTCTAATGACCTATTCGGGTTAAAAATAAGGACCAGCAGAACTCGAAAGCAAAACACCCTATATTGGTCGTACAATATAGGGTGTTTTGATATTGCAATATAGGGTATTTTGGTCGACCAAAACAGGGTATTTTCCAAACGGCTGATTATGAGTTTGTTAGAAATACACGAAGCACATGAAATCTGGATACGCAATTTATATATTAATTTGGAATAAGTTTTTCTCTAAGACGTTCTTTGTGTGCCGACTGTAGGGGCGTGATTTATCACGTTCCGTACTAATGTATGGGCATAATTCCCCACATTTCTATTTGGTAATAAAACCGCGAGAGATTGTTCATTTTGGACAAATCTGTCGCCATTTTCCGGGACGTTTGTGGAGGTTGTGTAATGCGGAACGTGATAAATCACGCCCCTATGGCTACGCTTCCTTTTTCTGCTGCGCAAGGCTCTCGTCGTTTTCGGGATTTATTTCTACGAACATGGAATGGTTGCAGGTGTTTGCCGGACGGTGTGTGTGGTGATTTATCATGTTCCGCAGTTCGCACACTGTGGTCCATTGACCTATTTTGGGCTTAATAATAAACATAACTTATTAGGTTGCTTTTAGACTGTTTTTAGATGTATTTTAGAGTTTTTAGAGTAAATAAAATACAGAATATATCAAATAAAACATTTTTGGGACATGAGTTCGTTTATTTTTCCTTAAATTTATTTCGTGTTTTGTTGCTCTTGGGCGGAACGTGATAAATCATGCCCCTGCAGTCTTTAGAAAAAGGACTTCTTTAGAGTCGGAATATTTACTTTTTCTTTGAAAATTACAAATATGATACAACTTTTTACAAATATGATACATCCTGTTGGTATTCGTATGATACCTTTGCAGCAAAATCAACAAACAACAATGATGAAAAAAAACTGTTGGGTATATATCGTAAGAGATAAAACCGGAGAAATAACCATCGGCTTTTCAGTCGATATGGATGAGAAGTTTACCGAAATATCCATGCGAAAGGAAACACTGTCTTATCTCCGTCCGTTTGAAGAACCGTTTGACGGGTTGGCTCACAAACATCTTTTGGATTCCCTTTCAAAAGATACGATCAATCTTCTCGTACGGCGTAATCGTGAACAGACAGAAATATACAAGGAGGTCTTTCGGAAAACTGTGACGTGATTTATCATGTTCCGCCTCGCCTGAAAAACAGGCGCGTCCCCGATAATTTGCAACCATATATAATATATAAGGTAAAAACGGACAACCCGTCAAGCGTAGGGGCGTGATTTATCACGCTTAAGCATCCATACGGAAAACGGGCAATCACGCCCCACAATGGACACGACGCCAACGGCTGACGCCACGACAGGCGGAACGTGATGAATCACACCACTTCGGCTACAGGCGAAACGGTTCGCCCATATTGATATTGTAATTTCAAAACGCAATAATTTAATTTTTTATTTCAATTTTAATTTAACAATGAAAAACAAAAACATTATTCAGAGGCTCTGCCTCTTTA
>ENA-OWND01000390-OWND01000390.1-metagenome-genome-assembly--contig:-NODE-390-length-30885-cov-8.349530_pt1 | contig 30885 bp, 29 predicted proteins | sample MGYA00245342_ERZ651119 | MGnify/ENA primary metagenome ERZ651119 (study PRJEB26857, sample SAMEA4031756) | metagenome | biome: human; feature: oral; material: saliva | place: Philippines | collected 2014... | reverse complement strand
CAAGTCCCTTTTATATATAAGGGCTTGCACCGTGCACTGAAATTGTAGCCAGAATCTCTCTAAAAGATTTTCAACCAAATATTTGGCGGTGGTTCATTTTTTATGTACCTTTGTACCCGAAATGGCATAGGTGATGTCATTAGAGCGAATTATTTAAGTACTCTCAAAATACTCTATAGTGGCTACAATTTGGCTACATAGATGAATGAGACCAATAAAAATAGTTGTGATACAGGGTGTTACAGAAACAAGTTCAAGTTTCGTACGCACCGCAAAAAATCCTAAACTTTATGAGTTTAGGATTTTTTGTTTTATGTCTGAATGAGTTTTACAAGATCTGTTGTTTAAACATCTAAACGCCAAAGCAATTCGGTAAGTCCTTTAGGAAGGGCTTTTAACGATGATGTAGTAGGGTAGAAATTAAAACCTTCGTATTCAAAGTTCAGTAAATCTTCAGGTTCTGTTATCTTGTTTTGAAGAACATATCGTGTCATTGCACCCCGACAGCTCTTTGCATACACGATTACATTTTTCAGTTTGTCGCCATCAAAAACTTTAAAATACGGCTGAACAACAGTAACTTCTTTAAGAATCTTTTTCCAATCGAATATATGTTGGTATTCTTCGGTTGCCAGATGTAGCAAGATGCCATCATCAGCCTTAACCGATTCTATGAGAACATCGGTCAGCAAAGGTTTCCAAAAATCAAAAACACTTTCTCCATTACTTGCTTCAAGTGTTATTTTTCCTTCAAGTCGATAGGGGTGTATCATATTGTTTGGACGCAACAAGCCATACAAGAAACTTAGTATCCATAAATGATTGTTGCCAAATTCCATATCGCTTGTCTCAAGCGTATGTGCCTTTAAACATTTATAAGCTTGTCCGTTATAAGCCAAAATAGCAGGCATCTTATTTTCTTCATTGAAGAAATCAAGGAAATTCAGTTTAGCTGCTTGTGCCAAACTTATGCTGCACTTTAGTTCCGATTTAAGTTCTTCAACGGTATGTTGTCCCAATTCGAGTGCAAACTTGTCAGCTTCATTGCGGAACAGTGGTTCTGTAACCTCGTTAAGATGCACGCTTGTTGTTGCATTCATTAATTTTGCTGAGGAGAGTATAATCTGCATATTATAAGTAGTTTACATTTTTATAATTGTTTCCAATAAGCCCTTACATCCATCTTCTATTAAGTCTAAGGCATATTCAAACTCTTTTGCACCTCCATAATATGGGTCTGGTACAGATGTTTCTCCTTTATATTGAGCGAAAAAGTCTTTCATCTTAACCACTTTAGCTCTTTGTTCTGCACTTTTTGCTTGGTTGCAAATCTCAGAATAATTGTCATCGTCCATTACAACAATGTAATCAAATGCATCAAAATCTGTATTTCTATCGAACTGTCGTGCTATATGGTCTATCTTGTAGCCTCGTTTTGCACCGTGTTCACGCATTCTGCGGTCAGGCAAATCGCCTATATGCCAATTCCCAATTCCTGCAGAATCGATGGTAAAGTTATGCGAAAGTCCTTTGCTCTCAGTTAAATGATGCATTACAGCATCTGCTGCTGGAGAACGGCAGATGTTTCCTAAACATATAAAAAGCAGGTTGTAACGGCGTTCTTTATTTATAAATATATCCATATTCTAATATCTTTTTTATAGTGTGCCTACAAATTTACTGAAAAATTATGGTTTTCTGTCAGCATACTATTTTATATTTTATTTTCTCTTCATTATAGTTTGTTTTTGTAAAGATAATTCCCTTAAAAAGTGATAACTGCGTTTTGACGTTGCGAAAGCGGCTCTTTTGCAACGCAAAACATACGCTTTTACCGTGTAAAACAGCCGCTTTTGGAACGCAAAACAATAGGTTTTACAAGACATTGATAAACAGACAGTTATACAATAGACATCCTTGTGAAAAATATTTACACATTTCCTGCGCTTTAAAAGTTTCATTATTGCAAACTAATCAATGTTATGATAAATAGTATTCCTAGAACTAAACCAATTGAAATTGGTTTAGCTAAAGTTATTATTCCTCTATACTTTTTCCATTAGACTTCCACTCCAAGATGCCGCCTAACAGGTTGTAAGTTTTAAAGCCCGATGCTTTTAAGATTTCACAAGCCTGTGCTGAGCGTCTTCCCGAACGACAATAAACAGCTACTGGCTTTCTTTTGTCAAGTTTCTGCTTAGCTATTGCAGCAAACGTATCTTTCAGTACGTCTATATTCTGTGCATCTTTTATGTGTCCTTCCTTGTATTCTTTTTCGGTGCGAACATCGACAACTTGAACATTGCCTTTCTGTATTAGTTTCTCAAACTGATTGACATCTATATTGTCAAATGCTGCTTTTGGCGAATTGCAGGCAACAAAGCCAACAAAGGCACATAGAATTATGGAAACTCTGATGCTGTTTTTTAGAATATTCTTCATATTTGTAATTCTTTTCTTGAGCAAAATTAGCTAATTCCTATATAAATCTATGAATATGTGCAGAATATTCATTTGCATTTAAGAGATATTAACTTTGTCTGTGGATAAATATTTAAAGTTTCGGAGAATTTTTATTTTCTATTGCTTAAATCATTTTTTTACTGTATATTTGCATGTATATGAAATCCTCATCTTGATGTATTGGGAATGGTGAAATATAACAATGCACCTCTCCCCTACTGATTTGAAGAAGAAAATAGTATAAGAAACTTATAAGTAACAAGTATGAATAGAAAGTCGATACAGCAAAAACTATCATTAGCCATTGCTTCTATTGCATTGGTAATGGGCATTTCTGCCTGTAAAACTCCTAAACAACAGTCTGATATGCAGGTCATTAATCTTACTCCAAACGTGAAATTCTTGTTTAACAAAAAGGGAGAATGCTATGTGAAGAACAAACAGAAGATTTCTGAAAAGGAATTTCAAGACCTAACGGGTTTTGGCGGTTTTATGTGGGTTTCTACCCGTATTATAAATGAAGACGGACAGTTAGATACGAAAGATTATTATCGTTCTATGGTAGGACTTAATCCTGTTAATTATTATTTCAAAGGCGGGAAGTGCCATACATTCTTCTTTTCGTCGGCTACGGGCAAAACTGTCAGCTACGAATACACTTACAAGTACGATGCAGAAAGTAATCGCCTGACAATAGACGACTTTGCCGACATAGACATTATAACGCTATCGGAAGGGGCAATGGAGGTGGTTCAGCCTATGGGAGCCTTCCCTAACGGAAAGCCACGATATGCTTATACTGTTTATAGACGTGCTGGCGATGAAGAAGTATCGAGTATATTAATGCGTTCAGGTCTGCTTAAGCCGTCGATAAACTTAGACGAATTGCCTGAAGAAGAAAAGTAAATACAAAAAAAAATGCGCATACAAGAGTATCAACCACTCAAGTGTGCGCATTTCTTTATAGCATAAGGTTGTTTCATCGAACCGTTATATGAAAACACCCTTGCTTCTTTTCGTATTTTATATGGCAACGACCTTGTTTGCGTAAGTCGTTTAACACCTCGCTTAAAACCCACTTTAGCGTGTCGTCGCGCACTGGGCGTGTTATAGGCGAATACTTATTGTAGGCAATGTCAAACGTTGTCCCATAAAGGTGGCAACTGTTTTCGGTTGCATTATGGTTGTAACGTCTGAGTTTTTCAACATCTTCTTTCGTCCGTAAAACACTTGTAACCAATAGCTTTGTAAGTGGAATGTTTTTTACTTGAAGACTGTCGAAGAAGTTGCGCCCAATGTCTTGGAGCAAGATAGAAGCCGTTGGCACAAGATACGGAATGCTGCTCGACAAACGTTTCACATCGTAGAAAGGATTGCTACCTATATATACAAGTTCTTTTTTACGCGACTCTGCGTCTTCCCTGTTTCTGACAGCCTTTACAGCATACTTCATTGCCGATTTGTATTGTACGTATTGCGAATCGGGAAAACTTTCATTATAGTTTGCCACACCAATGATACGGTGTTTTATTTCTTTTCCGTTTGCATCAAAAAACTGTGTCAAACCATTACTTGGCGCAAAAGATTGAATTTCTGCTTTGACTTCATCTACTGGTTTATTGCTTTCAGAAATTACTGATTGTGTGTGCGTTGTATCGTTTAGCGAAGTCTTTTCTTTAACAGTGTAAGATGGTTTAGCCACGGAAGGAAAAATAAGCCTGACAACTGCCAAGAAAGCTGTTGTAGCCATAAAACCTATTAAGAAATTATTCTTTGTTATCTTCCATTTTGTTTTCATTGGTACAAATATAGACACAAAAAAGATAATTCCCAAACAAAAACTTCATATTTTTGGTGGCAGATTCTAAAAACCACCTTTGCAGGATTGTGTTTTCCGCTCTGTAAGATATAGATTTATTTCCTCTGTGGTAAGCTTTCTCACCTGTGTATTTGCAAATTCCTTATATTCCTCCACACGAAAAAGCGGAGCCATCGCATCGCAACTCTTTCCCCTACTCTTCTTCAAATATAGTTCCAAGTCTTCCCTGTCTGTAAAGATTTTGTACGAACACCTACCCTTTTCGTTCTTTATTTCGTAGATACCGCAGGGCTTTTTCATCGTGTAGTCTGCAGTACGCAGATACAGCCGTGCTATCTCCACCGACTTGAACGGAAAGTTCCACCTTTGCAACCCTCGCTTCGGGTCGTGCTCTATGCAGATGCACCTTCCACAGCTACCGCATATATATTGTGTATGGTGCTTTAGGCAGTCTAAAGGGTTGAGCAATGGCGTAATCCGACTATCGCCAGTGTAACATTCTTCACATATTGTCATATTACAATTCATCTATTTTCGATAAATATATTTCGTTTCTTCGTACATGCTTCTGCGTGTTCAGATACCTTCAGTGCAAATATAAGAAAAAGGGAATGTGTAGCCAAGAAAAGCTATAACCTTTTTATTTGAAGCCTTCAATGACCTCAAAAGAATTACCGTTAATACTTGAATATCGGGTATAAAGCTGTAAATATTTTTCGCGAGAGTGTCTGTCGCCTAACCATCTTATTATCAGCATATTGCAAAATCTGTTGTTTCGCATTCCAAAAGCGGCTGTTTTGCACGGTAAAAGCGTAGGTTTTGCAACGTAAAAGAGCCGCTTTCGCAATGCCAAAGCGCAGTTGTCACTTTTTAAGGGAATTATCTTTACAAAACGCTGTTGTATCTATTGCTGACAGTAGCTACCCTATGAAAACAACAAATTGAAATAAAAGAATGTTAAACCATGCAATGTTTTGAAGCAAACCGACTTTTATTTAATAGAAAAATGTTACTTTTGAGAAGTGCATAATAAAGAATCACCGCTTGTATGAATAGCGGACAAAGAAACGTTCGAAGAAGGTTATACGACCATAATTGCATTCATATAATAGTTATAACATTTTAATTCATCTTATTATGAAAAAAGTATTTTACAGTCTGATATGCCTTATTGCGTTATCAGCGTGTTCATCGGAAAATATCGCCCTTGACGCATTAAAAGTTTACGATGTGTCTAACTCGGCTTGCAAGACGACAATGTCAAAAGAAGAAACACGTAACGCAACTCCAACGATCCTTAGTATTGAATTGGGAGAAGACGGTATTGCCCAATGTTCATTCCAAGATGTAGAAGCTAACTGTGCGGTAAAAAACATCTATGTAAAAGTTATCAACCAAGACAAGCAAATTACGCTTGTTGTTTATAATAATGTGCTTGAAGCGTTTGCCGATTGTATTTGTAAGTACGACGTGAGTTTCAAGATGAGCAAACTGGTACCAGGCAGTTACCAACTGAAAGTTTATTGTGCAGGTCCAGATATGAAATACGACGAAAGGTATATAGCATATAATGGAAAGATTAACATTGCACAGAACAAAAAGACAATTGTTACTTTTAGTACGCCACTGATACTGCCTGAGAATTAAAAATGTTTCATCTTGAAATACCATTATTACAAATAAGGTAAGAATAAGCTACAATGTTTGTATAGGTGCACATTCAAGAGTTTATTAAAATTAAAACATAAGATAGAGGGCATATTAATTTGATGTGTCCTCTATTTTTCTTTTTTGCAGACAAATTTCTAAGAGAGAGCTGCCGAAACTATAAGAAAAACTCATTCTTTTTCTTTTGTTTAATATATTTCTTAAAATAGCTGTATATAAACATTTTAACACGTAGTAGCTTGACGTTATTTTCTGAATTTTTCTCAATACTCATAGCAGGCAGGAGAGTATAAAATATATTGTATTCTTTTTAATTTCTACATGAGAAAATTGTTACTATAAAATAAAATATGTATCTTTGCACACATTATAATAAAGAATCTGACTAAATAACTCTGCGGGCTTCATGGAATCCTATAGGTGGAGAATGTGTTACAGAATTCTGTTCTAACCTTTTTAAATATTAGAAAGGGAGGACGAGGTGTATTCTCAAAACAACTTATAAATTATATAATAACACATTCTCGCAACAAATAAAGTAAGGTTCTTTATAAGAAGTCCATAAATTACACACTACTACAATGTTGGGAAAATCATCAAAGATATATATTGCCGGGCACAGAGGCTTGGTTGGTTCAGCTATTTGGAACAATCTGAAAGCACGTGGATACAACAACCTTGTTGGACGTACACACTACGAGCTTGACCTTACTAACCAACAAGCTGTTGAAGACTTCTTTGCAGAGGAACGCCCAGACGCTGTGGTCTTGGCAGCAGCATTTGTTGGTGGCATTATGGCAAACAGCCTTTACCGTGCTGATTTCATAATGCAAAATATGAAAATGCAATGCAACGTTATTTCGTGTGCATATAAATATAAGGTAAAAAAGCTACTCTTCTTAGGTTCTACGTGCATCTATCCGAAAAATGCACTACAGCCAATGAAGGAAGATGCTCTGCTTACTTCGCCATTGGAATATAGCAATGAAGAATATGCCATAGCAAAGATTGCTGGACTAAAAATGTGCGAAAGCTACAACCTGCAATACGGCACCAACTATATAGCAGTAATGCCGACAAACCTTTATGGGCCAAACGATAATTTCCATTTAGAAAATAGCCACGTAATGCCAGCAATGATGCGCAAGGTTTATCTTGCAAAACTCATTCACGAGGAGAATTGGGATGCAATAAAGGTGGATATGAACAAACGCCCTATCAACCCTGTTGCCAAACTCAGCGAAGAAATTGGCAGTGAGAATGTCGATGGCAACTCCCCTAAGGAACGCATATTGAAAGCATTAGCGTTTTATGGAATTGAAAATAACAAGGTAACACTTTGGGGGACAGGCTCGCCTTTACGCGAATTTCTGTGGAGCGAAGATATGGCAGACGCTTCGGTACACGTATTGCTCAATGTAGACTTTAAAGATATCATTGGTATTGAAAAGTATTCAAGCGTATTCTATGGAGTAAAAGCTGATGGAGAAATAGACCGCAACAACAGCGATGGGCGTGGTGGTGCAATACCAAAACTCGGAGAGATACGAAATTGTCACATCAATGTTGGAACTGGAAAAGAACTAACCATTAAAGATTTGTCAGCATTAGTAGCAAAGGCTGCAAACTTTACAGGCAACATCGTTTGGGACGAAACAAAACCCGATGGCACACCACGAAAGCTCATTAATGTAGACAAGCTCCACTCTTTAGGTTGGAAACATAAAGTAGAAATCGAAGAAGGTGTGAAGAGATTATATAACTGGTATCAAGATTCGTTAAAGAACTAATACCCTGTATATGGCACTTTCAGAACTGAATACAGATACTCATTATTGGAAAACTTTTAAATTTTTCCTAATCTTTATTTTATGTAACTTTGCTGCTAGCAAATCTTTTGCGCAGGTTTATAGCTTTCAAACAAGAGAGTTCTTTGAAAATGCAAAAGAGCAAACACAAAGTAAATACTATACCAGTTGTGCAGATATAAATGGAATAAGTTGGGAAGTAGGAACAGATGGAGAAATTAACAATACAGATTTTCTTAAAGCTGGTACTGCAAGTAAAGGGGCGTCGTATATAGTTTTGAAGCCTACTTTCAGCAAATCCCAAATTAGAAGAGTTATTGTTATTGCAGGTACAAATAAAAAAGCTAAAAGTTCGCTAATATCAGAAATCCGTATTAACAATCAAAGAATTGCTCCAACAAAAAGAAAAGATAACGACAATATTATTCATTTCTTGTTCAATGATATAAGCAAATGTAGTGAAGGGATTGAAATAAAGGTCTTTTTTGATAGAGATACAAAGAATTATATCGTTATAAGAGAAATCGAAATCGTAAACGAAATTAATGAAAAGGAAGATAATTCCACTGCTATTACAAACAATAAAGGTATAAAAGACAACTCCATACAAATAAATCGAACGCTGTCGAAAGATTATTGGAATACATTCTGTCTACCATTCGATGTAAACGAAGAATCTGTAAAATTACTTTTAAATAATCCAGAACTGAAAGATTTTTCAGGAAAGATTGATGGTACAACAATGAAATTCAGAGATGCGAAGGAAATCAAAGCTGGTATACCATACATTATAAAACCAGCAAAAGATGTAGTAAACCCAATATTCCGCAATGTTATTGTTACAGCAACAGAACCGAAAATAATAACAGACAACCAATCAAAAAACTACTCTTTTATAGGAACTTATAGCCCCACTGAACTAAAGATAGACGGTACAGAACTATTTCTTGGAGATAAAGACTATCTTTACAAGCCTTTCGCAAATGACAAAACAATAAACGGTATGCGAGCATTCTTCAGAATAAAGAACAACACATCGCAGGCAAGGCAATCGCAATACAATATAGCCATAGACGAAACTACGTTTATTTCGTTGCCCAACATAAGTATTACCCCACCCTCAACACAAGAGAAAATCTACACATTAGATGGTAGACAAGTACGTTCTACTCATAATTTAAAGGCGGGCATATATATCAAAAATGGCAAGAAACTATATGTCCGTTAATCTTAAAACCTTAATTTTTTTACCAATAAATGAAACACACAAAAGTATACGAACAACCAACTTCAACAACAATACACATTATAAACTCTCATTTTCTCACAACTTCACCATCTAAGAATAGTGGTGTGAACAAAAAAGGAGATTTAGAAATAAATATTAATCCAGAAGAAGGCGGAGCAAGTGGTGCACACGCCAAATCATTTGAGTGGGAAGAGTAACCAAAAATGAACATATGCATAAGCAAAAATGGATAATAAGATTATAACTGTTACATCACCATTATTACCAGACCTTGATGAATTTCAAGAATATTTAAAAGATATTTGGAACAAAAAATGGCTCACAAATAATGGCACATACCATCAGCAGCTTGAAAAAGCATTGGCTGACTATTTAAAGGTGCCATACGTTTGCTTATTCACAAATGGAACGCTCCCGTTACTTTGTGCTTTACAAGCATTACGTATAACAGGAGAAGTTATAACAACACCATACAGCTTTGTTGCAACAACACATACACTTTGGTGGAATAATATAAAACCTGTTTTTGTGGATATAGACCCTACGACATGTAACATAGACCCTGATAAAATAGAAGCAGCAATAACACCGCAGACCACAGCTATTATGCCCGTACATGTTTATGGAAAGCCATGCGATACAAGACGAATACAAGAAATTGCAGACAAGTACGGACTAAAAGTAATTTATGATGCAGCCCACGCCTTTGGTGTTGAAGTAAATGGAAAATCTATTCTTGAGGCAGGCGATATTTCAACATTAAGTTTTCATGCAACAAAGGTTTACAATACAATAGAAGGTGGAGCATTGGTTTGCCATGATGAAAAGACGAAACAACGCATAGATTATCTGAAAAACTTTGGATTTGCAGATGAAATCACTGTAATTGGACCAGGTATCAATGGAAAGATGGACGAAATACGCAGTGCCTATGGTCTACTGAACTTAAAACAAGTAGACTCTGCCATTGCTGCCCGACAGCAAATTGCTAATGAATATCGTCGCGCTCTGCATGATGTGAAAGGGATAAGCTTTATGGACGATATACCAGGTGTACGACATAATTACAGCTATTTCCCAATTTTTGTAGATAAAGAAAAGTATGGTATGACCCGCGACGAGCTTTATTTTAAGATGAAAGAACAAGGAGTATGGGGACGCCGTTACTTCTATCCTCTCATCAGCGAATTTTCTACTTATCGTGGTTTAGAGAGTTCTCGTCCCGAGAAACTTCTTAATGCACACAAAATGGCTGACACTGTAATTTGTTTGCCAATGCATCATATATTGACAAAGTGCGAAATGAGCAAAGTTATAGAATCTATAATAGATTAAAAATGAAGAAACTTATGCTACTTGGAGGTATTCATTATCTCTTACCAGTCATCGAAGCTGCACATCGCCATGGCTATTATGTCATTACAGTAGACTATGTACCAAATAATATCGCTCATCAATATTCTGATGAGTTTCATAACGTTAGTATTCTTGACAAAGATGCAATGCTAAACTTGGCACAAGAACTAAAAATAGATGGTATTCTTTCGTTTGGAGTAGATCCAGGCGTTATTACAGCTGCGTATGTTGCAGAACAAATGGGACTAAATTTTCAATGTCCTTATGAAGTTGCTTGTATATTACAAGACAAATCACGTTTTCGTCAGTTTTTGAAAGATAATAATTTCAATGTACCTAATGCTAAAGGGTATTTATCAAAAGAAGAGGCAATTGATGATATGGAGTACTATAACTGGCCGGTCATTGTAAAGCCTGTAGATTCAGCTGGAAGTAAAGGTGTAATGCGAGTAGACGATATATCACAACTTTCTTCAGCTATTGATTATGCGCTAAGCGAAAGCCACAACGGACATTTTATCATCGAAGATTTTCTTGAAAAAGAAGGCAATTCGTCTGATTGTGATAGCTTCACTGTAGATGGTAAACTTGTTTTCTGTTCATTTAATGATCAATTATTTGATACTAAAGCAATTAATCCTTATACACCATCTGCATATATATGGCCATCAACAATGCCAAAATGGGCACAAAATGAACTATTTAATGAATTACAACGCTTGATGACATTACTTAATGTCAAAACGGGTGTATACAACATTGAAACCCGTCTTTGCAAAAATGGCAAGCCATATATTATGGAGGTTTCTCCTCGTGGTGGTGGTAACAGACTCTCTGAAATGATGAAACATATTTCAGGTCAAGATCTCATAGACAACTGCGTACGTGCAGCTGTTGGTGATCCAATTGATGAAATCCAGCAGCCTACATATAATGGTTATTGGGCAGAGATTATTTTACACTCTGAATATGATGGTATTTTTAAGTCCATTGAGATCGATAATAGAATAGAAGAAAAATATCTTATAGAAAAAGATCTTTGGGTAAGAGAAGGAGAAAAAGTATGGAGGTTTACAGGGGCAAATACTACGATAGGGACTTTAGTTCTAAAATTTATGTCTAGAAAAACAATGAACTCTTTTTTAAATTCTCAACAAGGGATCTATAAAATAAAAGTATGCCAATCATTAGATTTAGATTTTAAAACTAAAGATTCTTATAAAAAGAAGTTGTCAAATGATTAAGAAAAAAATAGCAATTATCGGTGCGTCTATCGGACAATTACCTTTATGTAGAAAAGCAAAAGAATTGGATATAGAAACTTTTTGTTTTGCATGGGGCGAAGGAGCTATTTGCAAATACGAAGTAGATCATTTCTATCCAATTTCTATTATAGATTTTGACAAGATATTAAAAGTTTGCCAACAAAATCAAATAAATGGCATTGTTTCTAATGCTTCTGATACTACAGCAAGGACTGTTAGTTATATCGCTGAACAACTAAAATTAAATGGAACACCTTATGATGTATTTAATAAATTACAAGATAAACAATACATAAGGAAACTTTTAGAAGAGGTGTCGTTTTTTGAACAAATAAAATATTATCAATATCAAGGAATTGACAAAGAGTTATATCCATGTGTTGTTAAACCATGTATAGGAAATGCAAAGAAAGGAGTATCGATGGTTAATAACAAAGAAGAAATGGCACAAGCCATAAAATATGCTTCAAATAATAATACTGCTATCATTGTAGAGGAATATATTACTGGAAAAGAAATTTCTGTTGAAAGTATTTCGTTTCATGGACAACACTATATTTTACAAATAACCGATAAAGATAGTTCAGCTGCTCCTCATTTTGCAGAGTTAGGGCATCACCAACCTGCACAAATACCTTCTATTATAAAAGAAAAATTATTCCTCGCCATTCCAGAGTTATTAAACAAGATAGGCTATACTGATGGAGCATCTCATATAGAAATAAAATACTGCAATCATAAATTATATCTCATAGAAGTGAATCTTCGAGGTGGAGGCGATGAAATTTCTAATGAATTAGTTTTTATGAGCACAGGGATTGATTATTTAAAATGTATGATAGAAGTCGCACTCAATACTTTTAGAATTCCTTGTGTCAAACACTCTGAAAACAAAAGATTTGCAGGTATCTACTTTCTATGCCAACAAACCGCAAAATACTTGCCGTTTTTCAAAAACGCTATTGGCAAAGAATGGCTGATAAAAACAGAAATTTATTCTAAAAAATTGATTGAAAGCCATTCAAATTATGAAAGAAATGGTTATTTAATATACAATTCTAATAGAAAAATACTTCCAAACGAATAATAATATATTTATATATTAAACGGGAGGGGGGGGATACAAAGAAATGGTAAATTGATTGCAAAAGACTTTTACACATAGATAAATAACAAAGAAAAACAGTTATTTCTGTAATATGGATAGATAAGATATTTTTTACATACAAGAATAATATGATAACGAAGAATATGCCTTTCTTAAACTTTAATTACAATAACTAAGCACAATTCTTTTATGGATTCTTTAAAGCAGAAAGCTATTACTGGAGTAAAATGGACTTTTCTTGACCAAGCAGGTTCATTGGGAATTAGTTTTATGGTAGGTATTGTTTTAGCTCGCCTACTCCAACCATCTGAGTACGGACTATTAGGTATGGTTACAGTTTTCACAGCCATTGCTACGGTATTTACAGATAGCGGATTTGGGCAAGCTATGGTACGAAAAACAGACCTAACAGAAGAAGATAAACTTACAGCGTTTTGGTTTAGCTGTGGTATGGGAATATTAGTATATATTGCACTTTTTATTTCTGCTCCATGGGTTTCAGCTTTTTATAAAGAGCCACAATTGGAAGATATTTTGCGTATAACAAGTATTCCTATTTTGTTCAGCGGCTTGCTTACTATCCCTAATATGATATTCACACGTGAGATAAATTTTAAAGTAACAACTAAAATTTCATTTTCACGGGCAATACTAAGTGGTATGGTTGGAATATATATGGCAATAATGGGCTATGGTGTTTGGGCACTCATTATGCAAGGTTTGGTTTCTTACGCCATAGGAGTTATTATGTTTAACTATTATTGCAGATGGAAAATAAAGTTTATATTCAAAAAAAAAAGTTTCCATTATTTATGGGGATTTGGTAGTAAAATGCTTGCTTCAAACCTCATAAACACTACATATAGTAATCTTTATCAAATTGTTATTGGAAAATTCTATTCATCATCAGATTTAGGACAATACCAAAGAGGACAAAGCTATTCTGGGCTTTTTTCTAATACTCTTACGCAAGTGGTTCAGCGTGTAAGCTTTCCAACATTAAGTAAAATGCAAGACGATACAGAACGCTTAAAATATGGTTATAGAAAAATCATTAAGATGTCGATGCTTGTATCTTGTCTAGGAAGTATGGCGTTAGCAGCAATGGCAAAACCGCTGATAGTGATTTTAATTGGCGAGAAATGGCTTCCTGCTGCCGAATATCTACAAATTATATGCTTAGGAGCTTTACTTTATCCAGTACATGCAATAAATCTTAATGTATTGACAGTAATGGGAAGGTCAGACTTATTCCTTAAATTAGAGATAATAAAGAAGATTATTGGTACAGTCCCTATTGTCATTGGAATCTTCTTAGGTATCAAAGTTATGCTTTGGGCTGGTGTTGTAAGCAGCTTCTTATGCTTTGCTATAAATGCACACTATTCTGAGAAGCTAATGAACTATTCATTTCTAAATCAGTTTAAAGATATTCTTCCTTTTATAATTGTTTCATTGTGTTTTGGAGCATTAAGTTGGAGCATTACTTTCCTTTCAATGCAAATAATATTGCAATTAATAATCCAATTGGCAATATTTTCAGTTTTAACAATTGTATATTATGAGTGGAATAAAAATGAAGAATATTTAGAAATTAAGAAGATAATATTCAGTTTACGCAATAAAAATATTAGATAATAGTATTTGATATATAGTAAATAAAGAAAACAATATAATAGAAATGAGCAAAACTAAATAAGAATGTTGAAAATATTAAATATTTTAGTAGATGATAAATTTATTGATGCCTTAATAGAAGTATTTGAGGCAACTAAGGGAGAACATACCCATGATTATATAATTATTAGTAATAAAGAAAAAAAGAAATTACAATATATTACTAAAACAGAATATATAAAGCAAGTAGATAGCAAAGATTTGTTGACTTTTATAAATAATAAAGGATATAACTTAGTTATATTACACAGCCTATCTTGTATCCCATGGTTTAAAATCTATCAAATAGATAAAAGAATTAAGATTTTATGGAAGGCATGGGGTTTTGACCTATATCGTACTCCTAATGAAATACAGCCATTTATAAAAATAAGAAGACTTCAGCCCATTACTAAGAAATATTGGAGGAAACATTACAAAAAAAGAATTTATACTAATTTTAAAGTATGGGTCTATGACCAAATCCATAAAAAAGAGATAAAACAGGCTATAAATAGAATAGATTTTTTTTCAGGGTGTCTGCCAAGTGAATATCAGCTAATGAAAAAAAATACTTTTTTTAGGGCAGAACATGTAGAACTTCCATATATAAGCTTAGATTGTGGCTACACAAACGAGAATTCTATCACTTTTCCTAAACTTGGTTGTAATATACTTATTGGCAATGCTGCTGCTGTAGTTAATAATCATTTGGATATATTTAACTCTTTTTCTAAATTTCAGATTAAAGACAGACAAATAATTGTTCCACTAAGTTATGGAGGAGATCAATTTTATATAAAGGATATTATTAAATATGGAGAAAAAATATTTGGAGAGAATTTTATCCCCATTCAACACTTCCTGTCTTTAAAAGAATACAATACTTTGCTATCAACATGTAGCCATGCAATATTTGGGTATGAACAACAAGCAGCCTTGGGCAATATTACAGAATTATTATGGACGGGGGTAAAACTTTTTCTTCCCAAGTCATCGATTAATTACAAATATTTTAAAGATAATGGTTATAAAGTATTTACAATTGAAGATGATTTAACTGAAAATCATTTAAGTTCCCCTTTAACAATGAGTGAAAAGAAACAAAATAGAGACGCTTTTTTAAGAACACAATCAGTAGATATAAATCTACAAAAAATTCAGAATATATACAAAACTGTTGAAAAGACTAATTAAATATGAATTTAGAAAGAAAATATTTTTTGCATCCTTTAAATATTATAAGGAATAAATTTTATGCTGAATTATTTCGTTCCAATTACTATAAAGGACTTGTTCAAAATAATCTTAAAAAAGCTTTAAACCTCCAATATAAATCTGCCCATTATGAAAATTTGGATTGGAAAAGCCCACAAACTTTAGATGCAAAAATAATGTGGTTAGAAGCAATGACAGATACAACTATCTGGTCTAAATTAACAGATAAATATGAAGTTAGAAAATACGTTTCATCAAAAGGCTATGAAGAAAATTTAGTAAAATGTTATGGGGTATGGAATAATGTTAATGAAATTGATTACAAAAAACTTCCAAATAAATTTGTGATTAAATGTACCCATGATAGTGGTTCGACCCATATAATTAAAGATAAATCTAAAGTAGACTTTAATGAAATAAATGCCGCATTAGAAAAAAAACTTCATACAATAATGGGATATACGACATGCGAGCCCCATTATTTTAGAATCAAACCACGAATTATAGCTGAAGAACTTTTAGAAGATGAAGAGAATCAACTCTCAAGTTCAATAATTGATTACAAGATTTGGTGTTTTAATGGTACTCCCCATATAGTTCTTCTTTGTTATGATAGGTATAATGATACTAATGGACATTCAACAGCTACATTTGATTTATACACCCTTGAGCCTTGGCAGCCCAAAAGAGAGTTTCTTGTAAAATGTGAACCAACACCCAACTATAAGTTTATTCCAAAACCCATTTGTTTAGAAAAGATGCTAAATATGGCAAAAGATTTGACAAAAGGATTTCCTGTAGTTCGAGCAGATTTTTATATTATTAAAGATAAACCATATTTTGGAGAACTTACGTTTACTCCTGCTGGAGGCTTAAATTATTCTTATTCAGATTTAGCACAAATAGAAATGGGTAAAATGATAAAAATTTAAATGTAAATAGATAAAAAGATATTTTTTAAAAGAGTTAGATGATGAAGGTATATAAAATAGGAGTAATTGGTCTAGGATATGTAGGCTTACCATTAGCACGTTTATTTTCAACAAAATATAAGACTGTAGGATACGACTTTAACCAAGAACGTGTTGGTACTTTAATGGAGGGGCACGATGTAACATTAGAGGTTGATGATGACTTGTTGCAAGAAGCTATTAATAAAAATGGATTCAAATGCACAAATAATATAGAAGATATAAAAGATTGCAACTTCTATATAGTTGCTGTACCAACTCCTGTTGATAGTAACAATCGACCAGATTTAACTCCGCTAATCAGTGCAAGTGAAACTGTTGGAAAGGTGATATCTAAGGACGATATAGTTGTATACGAGTCTACTGTCTACCCTGGTGTTACTGAAGAAGAATGTCTGCCTGTTGTAGAAAAAGTATCGGGCTTGAAATTCAATGAAGATTTTTTTGCAGGCTATTCTCCCGAACGCATAAATCCTGGAGATAAAGAGCACACTGTTGAAAAGATAAAGAAGGTAACATCTGGATCGACACCTGAAATTGCTGATATTGTAGATAATATTTATAATTCAGTTTTAATAAATGGAACACACAAAGCTCCTTCGATAAAAGTTGCTGAAGCATCGAAAATTATTGAGAATTCTCAGCGCGATGTCAATATAGCATTTATGAATGAATTGGCAAAAATATTTAATGCAATGGGAATTGATACACGCGATGTCATTGAAGCCGCAGCATCGAAATGGAACTTTATAAAATTAAGTCCAGGGTTAGTAGGTGGACACTGCATCAGCGTAGATCCATATTACTTAATTCAGAAGGCACAAGTGTATGGAGTTCTGCCACGCATTATGTCTAATGCGCGACGACTGAACGATGGTATGGGCGATTATGTTGCCAACCAAACCATTAAATGTATGAACAAAAAAGGCATTATGGTAAAAGATGCCAACATTCTTATTCTTGGTATAACATTTAAAGAAAACTGTCCTGATATAAGAAATACAAAAGTAGTAGATATTTACCAAACACTATTAGAATATAGCAACAATATAAAGGTATATGATCCATGGGCAAATCCAAAAATTGTAAAAAAGCATTATAACATCAATATGCAGCAAGACTTAATACAGGTAAAAGGTACTAAATATGACGCTGTAATTTTAGCAGTTTCGCACAAAGAATTTTTAAATATGGATATACGTTCCTTACTAAAGAATAAAGAAAAAGGAGTCGTTTACGACGTTAAAGGAGTGCTTCCCACTGATATTATAGATGAAAGATTATAATAAAGCTTTTTAAGCTAAAATACTTTTATTTAGAAGAAGTGATAAAGTTATCTTTTATTATACCTGTATATAATGTAGAAGCATATTTAGAGCGTTGTGTTCCAAACACTTTATATGCAAGGAATGCCTGAAGACGATTTCGAAATCATTATGGTTAATGATGGTTCAACAGATAATAGTTTTGCAGTTGCTCAAAAAATAGGAAATGAACATAAAAATATAAAGCTTTTTACACAAGAAAATCAAGGTTCATCAGTAGCAAGAAATATAGCATTAGATAATGCTAAAGGAAAATTCGTTTCTTTTATTGATAGTGATGACTATTTAATTCCCTATACTCTTAAGCAAGTATTAGAAATCGCAGAAGAAAATCTTGCCGAGATATGTTCATTTAAACTTATTGTTCAAAATCCTTTAGGGGATAAGTTGGGAAGTGAACAGAACTTACCTAAGATGTCGTTAATTTCAGGTGAAGAAGCTATCGTAAGAGGTATTAATTTTTGGTCCGTATGTACCTCTCTTTTTTCTTTAGATTTTTTGAATCAGCACAATATTAGATTTGCAAATGGGATTATTAGTCAAGATTCTGAATTTAATATGAAGGTATATCCTTTTGCAAAACGTGTTATTTTTACAGATATTATAAGCTATTATTATTTTGATAATATAACATCTGCTACAAAAAGCAAGGACCTTAAAAAAGTATTGAAGAAGGTAAAAAGCTTAATTTATATAGCTAATAGTACTAAAGAAGTTGCAACACAATTAAAATCTCCAATTTTAAGAAATAATTATATACAACGTTCCAATTCTATAATAGTTGGACTTCTCAGAGCACTTATTAAGAATTCGTATTCATTATCTGTAGATCATAGAAGAGAGATTTTTGAAATAATAAAAGAAAATAAATTATTTCCTATCAAAGGAGGTACTTTATCATGGAAATCGTCCCTTTTATTACCTATATTAAATAGAGAAATGGTAATTAAGAAAATGATGAAGATATAATCACTTTGAAAACAAATATGAAAAAGATATTAATAGATGCAACTATCATTCGTATTGAAGATCTATACAAGAGCCTTCCAATCTATATTTTCAGATACCTTGCTTCTATAGAAAAGGAGGAATATAGTAGATATAAAATATTGGTTTTAGACGAAGTACTTGATTATATGAAGCAACAATATTCAATGTTTGAATATATTGCATATAATCCATACACAGATAAAATGTCTTCGAATAGAATTATTAAGTTTATACAACGTTGCCGATTATATAAAAAAACTGTTGAAAATAGTGATTGTCAAATACTTTTTGTTCCAAACGATTTGGTAACATTTAGTTCCATAAAAACAACATTAAAAAAAATTACAGTAATACATGATATGAAATCCATAAATAATAGAACAAGATTTTCTGTTAACTATATTATAAATTGGATTTATTATCATCAGCTTTTATCTAACTCTAATAAAATAGTAACTATTTCCAATTTTACAAAGCAAGACCTTTTAAAACTTTTTCCAAGAACTAATTTGAATAAAATGCAAATTATTTACAATAGCGTGGAAATCTTACCAACAAGAATAGAGATACAAAAAGATATTTATAATAACTATATTTTATTTGTTAACACACTAATACCTTATAAAAATATAATGACATTTTTACGTGCTTTCTCTCTAATTAAAGATAAAATACATCAGAATATTATTATTGTTGGAAAAACAACAGAACATTGGAACAATGAAGCTATTCCATTTATCCAACAAAATGGATTCTCTCATAGAGTTGTTCATTTAGAGAATATTTCTAATGGAGAGCTTATTCAACTCTATCAAAATGCCACTCTTTTTGTGACAACATCTTTAAAAGAAGGCTTTGGGTATACTCCCATTGAAGCTGCTATGTGTGGCTGTCCTGTTATATCTTCAACTTGCGAAGCGTTATTAGATACAACTAAGGAATTGCTACATTACTATGAGCCTGCACAAGATGCAAAAATACTTAGTAGAAAAATACTACATGTTTTAAATAATACTCCATCAAAAAAGGAATTAGATGGCATAGCTTGCAAATATAAGGAACTGTATTCTCCTGAAAAACAATATCAATCTTTCAAGAATATTTTTAATTCTCTTTAATTATGCAAAACAATAAAATATTATCAAACATTGAATTACTCAGAATAGTGTCTATGTCCTTGTTATGCTTTTTCATGTAACAGATGCCATTCCCAATAAAAATCTTATTATAATAAATAGTCCTGATGATATTCTACGCAGATCTTTCGTCAGCCTATCAATTATTTGTGTAAATATTTTTATTCTAATCTCAGGATATTTTGGTATAAATTTTAAAATAAAAGGAATTATTAAACTTGTTTTTCAAGTAATATTCCTTTCATTGCTAATTTATAGTTTTTTATGTCTTACCAGATATGCTACATTTAACCTAAAGGACATTTGGCATTGTACATTTGGTATATTTAGTATGTATTGGTTTGTGTGGGCATACATTCTTCTATATATATTCTCTCCAGTACTTAATGCTTTTGTAAAAAACTCCTCTAAGAAAGAAATTTCTACTTTTCTTATCTCCTATTATGCATTTGTACTATACATATATTGCACTTTAAAGGTTGATATGGTTTTCTATAAGGTTTTTCACACTTTAGCATTTATTGGTTTATATCTATTAGGTCGTTATATAAAAATCCATAACTCTAAATGGTCTACATTTACATGGAAAAAAGATATTGGTATTTAACCTTATAAGTGCTTGTTTATCGTTCCTGCTTATGATGATAATGACAAATGCTTCATTTGAGAAGGAGTTAATATCACAAAAATGTGGTAATTATATTTCACCAACAACTCTTATTTCCTCAGTATTTTTCTTTTTAGCATTTATTAAGTTACGGTTTGAAAGTAAAATTATAAACTACTGCGCTTCTTCTGCATTTGCTGCATATATTTTACATCAGCAATTTGATGCTAAAGCATTATACTATGATACCATCGGTACTTTCTACTCGTCTGTATCTCTATACATATTCTACCCTATGATTATTATTATGCTTATTTTATTATTTATGGTATTTATTTTCATAGATAAAATTAGAATTTATACTTATAATTTATTTATCTAATGAAACAAAAAGATTGGTTATATATTGAAAGTGATTATTATCGTTGGACAAGGATTTCCAGAAATAATGGAGGAGGAAAGTTCTTCCATCTAAAAATAATAATATTTGCTCTATTCGGGCGTACACCTGGTTTTACATATTGTTTTTGGTTCAGAATGGCAAATGCAAAAGGAATAATGGGAATAATTGGACGTTGGAAACATTATAAAAATAGAATAAAATATGGAACAGAAATAATTTGGTCTACTCAAATAGGATATGGTTTATTTCTTCCACACCCTTTTTCTATTACAATTAATTCTTCAACAATAATCGGCAATAATTGTTGTATAAATAAAGGGGTAAATATAGGCTCTAAAAATTGTAAAGCCGCAATAATTGGCAACAATGTTTATATAGGTCCCAATGTCTGTATTATTGAAAATGTTCGTATTGGGAATAATGTAACAATTGGAGCAGGAGCCATTGTTGTAAAAGATATTCCTGAGAATGCAACAGTTGCAGGTAATCCTGCAAAAATAATCTCATATAAAGACCATTCAGACTTAAGACTTAAAGTATGGAAGAATAATGTATAATATTTGATTAAAACCATATGTTAAAAAGAGTATTTTTACTATTTCGTTATATTATAAAATCTAAGAATATACTTTATCCAGATTTTTAATAAAGAAAGAGAGGTTATTATTCAATTTATGAAAAAAATATCTATATTGATTCCTGTTTATAATGTCGAAAAATATCTACACAGATGTTTAGATTCTATATGTAGTCAATTAAATGAAGAGTGCGAATTAGTTATTATCAACGATGGTAGTAAAGATTGTAGTGGAGTTATTTGTAATGAATATCAAAATAAATATCCAAACCTAATAAGAGTTTTTCATCAAGAAAATAGAGGTACGGGAGTTACAAGAAATTCATTACTTAACAACGCACAGGGAGAGTATGTTTGGTTTGTTGATTCCGATGATTTTATAACAGCAAATATACTAAATACCATATTAGAGAAATTAGATGGAAAGATTGAAATTCTTTCTATGTGTTTCAAGAGATTTGGTAATAATAAATATGGCGAATTAGAAAACAAGCCATCAAAGCAGAACTTAATAAGTGGTACAGATTATTTAATATCAGAAAAAGTTGATGGTTTTTTATGGAATAAAATTTATAAACTCTGTTTCTTAAAAGACAATTGCATTTACTTTAACGAAAATCTGAATTCGCAAGAAGATTGGCTTTTTAATATACAAGCATTTATTTTATGTAAAGAGATGTCATTAACGGGCATTTATTCATACAACTATTTTCAAGACAATCAAAGCTCTGTTTTACACTTAAATACACCAGCTTCTAATAAACGAGATATAGAAAATACATTATTAGCAGAAAAAGAACTCTTAGAACTTATAAACTTACAAAGGGATAAAAAGCTAAAAAAAAGCTTATCAGAAATACTTTATTTAAATATTGCAGGCTTTTTCTATTCTCTTTATACTAATAATATCTCATCTGAAGAAATCAAACGTATTCTAAATATTGAAAAAGAAAGAGGAATATATCCTGTTCCATTTACCAAAAATAAACGAGCAAATATATTTTTAATAGGTGCCAACATAAAACCATTATTTATCTTTTTATGCTGGATACATAATAAAATAAATAAAAAATGAAAAAACTATCATTATTAATTCCAATCTATAACGGCGCAAAATATATTGACGGTTTAATGAGTAACATATTAAGCCAAATAACACCGACGATAGAAGAAGATATTGAAGTTCTACTAATTAATGATGGAAGTGAGGATAACTCTTTTAGCATGCTAGAAGACTATTCAGCACGTTATCCTGATATTCTAAAAATAGAAACTCAAGAAAACGAAGGAATTGGCATTACTCGCAACCGAATGTTATCATTGGCAAGTGGTATGTTCGTTTGGTATATTGATCAAGATGATTTTATAGAGAAAAATATTCTACAAGAAATTATTCCTATAATAGAAGAAAAATATGATTTAATTAATATTGGGCATACACAGATTAGTACTTCAAATAAACTTATAGAAGAATATTTACCAAAAGAGAAAAGATATGTCTCTGGTCTTCAAATGGTGAAAGAGGGGTATAGAAATAATGCACTTTGGGATAAGATTATAAATAAAAAGTTTCTTCTTAAAAATAACTTGTCGTTTGGTAAGTATAATGGTATGGACGACTTTTTTCTTTCATTTTGTTTAATGGCAAAATGCACGGAAATAAAAACTATTCATAAAACAGGTTATTATCATATAGTTAATCCAAAGTCATATTCACAAGATCTAACAGAAAAGGTGAGAATTGATTGGGCAGAAGGCTCTTATTCTTTAGGAAATGAAATTTATACATATGTTTCTTCAAAATCAAAATACGAACAAGATATACTTAATATTTGGTTCTCTTTATGGTTATTAGGGTTTATATATTCTTTAGTTAATTATAAATATTCTGATAATTATGATTTAAAGATGCTTGAGCGGTTAAAGAAATGTAAGCTTTATCCTATAAAGCCCAAAATGCGCTCTAAACGTCTTCATCTTGTAACCTATATTCTTAATAATTCGCTTGGTTATAGGATTAGCAAATTTTTTCTGACTAATTAATTATGTTATTATATCTTTTAATTTTTAGTATACCTTTTCTATTTTATTGGTTTTCTATAATTAGACAAACCAATATCAGGCAACTTGACGACCAGCGTTTTGCTGTTATATATATATATGGTGTTGCATTATTTGTTGGATTGAGCGATATGTTAGGCGGTTACGATCGCTATATCTATAGCGAACTGTTTGATAATTTGGCAGACCAGTTGAGAGTTGGAACTTCAATAAAATTATCTGATATTTACCAAGCATACAGTACAGAGTTTGGTTATATAGGGTTCAACTGGGCAGTAGCCCATATAACAAACAACAGATATATTTTTATTTTCCTCTATACTATCTGTATGTATGCCATTATTTTACATAGTTTTAGACGGTATGCTAAGAATTATCCCTTAGCGTCCATCTTGTTTATGGCATTGGTATTTTATTTCTCATTTACATATCTTCGACAGATGTTCGCTGCTGCTATTATAGGACTTTCTATTAGGTATATCATCGAAAGAAAATTTTTAAAGTACTGTGCTATTATCATAGCAGCGTTTTCATTTCATAATTCTGCTATTATTTTCTTCCCTATGTATTTCATTGCAAATAAGAAATACTCAAAAGCACGTATATTATTATTAATGTCTGTATGCTTTATTATAGGTGTGACAGGAATATCAAGTAGCCTTTATAATCTTTTCGATAATGTATCAACTCGTGTAGCACATAGTGATTATGCAACTCAAGGAGATGCGCGAATAGCCTATATTTTAGAGGCTGGATTCTTTCTTTTTTTCCTTATAAGGTCTTATTGTCATCTACCAGATACCAAACAAAGTATTGTTTTATACAACATAGCTTTAGCATTTTGTGCTGTTTTATTATTGTTTATTCGTTCTGAAAACGGAGGACGTTTAAGTTGGTATTTTGTATATGGTTTAATATTTTCACTGACACAGTTATCAACTACCAGCTATGGAAAAAAAATAAAGATGGGATTACAGCTTTCTATTGTTAGTTTTGTTCTTTTCTTACGTATTCTCACTTCATGGGGAGTTTTATTATATCCATATAAAACATTTTTCACTAATGGGCATAGGGAAAACGATTATATTTTTGAAAGATATGAATACGATTATAATTACGACAAAGATAAATTTTATAAGTAATATTATATGCTGATAACCGTATTCACTCCAACCTATAACAGGGCAAAACTTCTTCAAAGATTGCATAAAAGCCTACAAGAGCAAACTAATAAGGACTTTGAGTGGGTTATTGTTGATGACGGTAGTACCGATAATACAAAAGAGGTTATAGAGAATATTATCATTCAACAAGTGAATGATTTTCCAATTCGATATTTCTATAAAGAGAATGGAGGAAAACATACAGCAATAAATCAAGGAGTAAAAGAAGCGAAAGGAGACCTATTCTTCATTGCAGATAGTGATGATGTATTACTGCCTAATTCTTTAGAAATAGTATATCAACAATATTCTAAGATAAAAGAAAACAAATATTTTGGAGGTATTTGTGGCTTGGATTGTTATGCTGATAGAAAGATAATAGGAAGTGGTTTGACTAAAGATTTTATAGATAGTAATTCTATTGAAATACGAAATAATTATCAGGTTACAGGCGATTTAAAAGAGGTATTCTATACAAATGTATTAAAGGAATTTCCATTCCCTGAGATTGTCAATGAGCGTTTTGTCCCAGAAGTTTTGGTTTGGAACAGAATTGCACAAAAGTACAAATTACGATACATCAATCAACCGATTTATCAAGTAGAATATCAAGAAGGTGGACTTACATCTAAGATTATTGAAATCAGAATGAAGAGTCCAATTGCAACGACGATATGTTATGGGGAAATGTTAGATTTACATATTCCAATTAAAAGTAAAATAAAAGCAGCTATAAATTATTGGAGATTCTATTTTTGTATTGAGGATAAATCGAAAATAAGAAAAAGAATAAATCTTTTGTGGGTAGGACTATTACCAATAGGTTGGGTTTTTTATATAAAAGACCAAATAAGAATTAACAAGAAGTAAATTATAGGCGGAAAAAAGGCTTGATAGTTGTAAATCTTTTTCACAGGTGTAACTATTGCTTAACTTGTTGTCTATCAATATATTGTAAAACCTATTGTTTTGCATTCTAAAAGCGGCTGTTTTACACGGTAAAAGCGTAGGTTTTGTATCGCAAAACAGCCGCTTTTGTATTGCCAAAATGAATTTATTGTATTTTGATAAAATTCTTTTTACAAAATATATTTCTTTCTTCCATTATTAAAACTGTTCAAGAAGAGACATTTAAAGCTTAAATTCTTTAACTTAATATGAGAAGATGAAAATCCTTCAAGTCATTACATCATTAGAAATAGGAGGCGCAGAAACCTTGGTTGTTAACTTGATTCCAAGATTTTGTGCATTAGGACATACTGTGGATTTATGTATCTTTAATGGTGCAGAAACACCATTAATGCAAAGATTGAAAGTTGAAAGTCCACAGACGAAGATATATGCATTGGGGCATAGTGTATACAATCTACTTTATATATTAAAGTTGATGAAGATAATGAAAGGATATGATATTGTTCATACACATAATTCTTCACCACAGTTATTTGTCGCAATTGCCAATTTATATCGCCACAGAAAACTCGTATCTACAGAACATACAACTTCTAATCGCAAACGTGAATGGAAATGGTATGCTCCGATTGAAAGTTGGATGTATGGACAATACAACCATGTAATTTGCATAAGTCGAGTTGCAGAAGAAAAGTTGAGGCAATATATGGGAGGTGATTGGATAGATAAAACAAAACCTCGCTATAAGCATATTTCCACTATTAATAATGGTGTAGACGTTGATGCCATCTGCAACGCTACTCCTAATAATGAGCTTCTAACACTTAAAGAAAATAGGAAAGCGATTTTAATGGTTGCTGGTTTTAGAGATGCTAAAGACCAAGACACTGTTGTTAAAGCCCTATCCTTTTGGGATAAAGATAAATTTGAAGTTTGGTTTGCTGGTATTGGTGAACGAATGGAGGAAGTTCAACAGTTAGCGAAATTATTAGGAGTAGAAGATAGAGTTCGTTTTCTTGGATTAAGAGCAGATATCCCGAACGTTCTGAAGGCAGCAGACATTATCGTTATGTCTTCTCACTGGGAAGGTCTGAGTCTTAGCAATGTGGAAGGTATGAGTGCACATAAACCTTTTATTGCTTCTGATGTGAATGGCTTACGAGAGGTAACAAAAGGGTATGGTATTCTATTTCCGCATGAAGATGCCAAAGCTTTGGCTGATGAAATTAATCAATTGGCAGAAAGTAAGGCTTATTATGATGAAGTTGCCAACCGCTGTTATAATCGAGCATTGGAATTTGATATCAACAAGATGGTAAACGGTTATAATCAAGTCTATCAAAAAGTGGTTGGAAATTTTGAATAAACTGATACTGATGTTTCTAAAATCATTAAGGGGTATTGCAATATCTACAAGCATATAATGTCATAAGAATTAAAAGATGGCAAAAAGGAAATTAATAAGAGTTACGACTTCAGATATAAGTTTAGATTCACTTATCAAAGGACAACTTAAATTTCTAAGTTCTGAATTTGAAGTTATTGGCGTTTCTAGCAATACGGGAGTTTTAGCAATGGTAGGAGAACGCGAGGGCATTCGAACCATTGAAGTTCCTATGCACAGGGAAATTTCCTTATTCTCCGACATAAAATGCCTTTGGTTGCTTTATAGATTATTCCGTAAAGAAAAACCAGATATTGTTCATGCCAATACACCGAAAGGTAGTATGCTGTCGATGATAGCCTCGAAGTTGGCTTCTGTTCCTCATCGTTTATATACAGTTACAGGACTACGCTATCAAGGAGCAAGTGGGCTTTTCCGCACTTTGCTTATGGCAATGGAACGTATTAGCTGTTATTGTGCAACGAAAGTTATTCCAGAAGGAGAAGGAGTAAAAAAGACCTTGCTTGAAGATAATATTACAAGTAAAGAAATGCACATAATCCATAATGGAAACATCAATGGTATAGATACGACTTACTTTTCTGAACAAGCTACGATAGAAGAAATAAAACAAAGTCTGAATCTTTCTAAAGAAACAGATTCTGAAAAGGTAAGAGAATTATTTAGAGAAAGCATCGGACTATCTAAAAACGATTTTGCCTTTATCTTCATAGGACGAATAGTAAATGATAAGGGAATGCACGAGTTAGCAGGTGCTTTTAGCAAATTGGTTCCTATCTATCCACATTGTAAGTTAATACTTGTAGGCAACTTTGAACATGAATTAGACCCTTTAGATAGTAAAGATTTAGATTTTCTTCAAAACAATAGAAATATAAAACTTATGGGGTATCAGCGAGATGTCAGACCTTTCCTGTTTGCCGCTGATGCTTTTACTTTCCCAAGCTATCGTGAAGGGTTTCCTAATGTTGTCATGCAAGCAGGTTCAATGGGTTTAGCTTCAATCGTTACCAATATAAACGGCTGTAACGAAATAATTAAAAATGGGGAAAATGGCATCATTATTCCTCCAAGAAATACAATAGAACTATTTACAGCTATAAAAGATTTCGTAGAGAATCCTCAAAAGAAACAGTTAATGGCTGAAAAGGCAAGAGAAATGATAAGAACCAGATACGAACAACGAGATGTTTGGAATGCACTGTTGAAGACTTATCGTGAATTGGAAAAATAATAAAAGCATGTTGTATCAACTAGCGCATATTATCAGAGATAAGTTTCCATGGCTATGGCTATTCGTAGGAAGGATTAATTCTTTGTTATTTCATATAAGATACCATAAGAACCTAAAATATATACCTTTAATTTTAAAGAAACATAGTATAGGATATAATATTGAATCAATAAGCGAATATAATATTACAGAACTTGCTATATTTTTTCAACAACAGTCTAACGATGCTTATACTTTCTTCAAGCCACATGGATTTGAAGAAAAAGAATTAAAGAAATTAGTCGATGACAAGTCTTTCTTAGCTTATATGGTGAAGAAAGAACAAAAAATAGTAGGTTACTTCTTTATGCGCTGTTCTTTTTTAGGTAAGGCCTATCGTGGATATATGACGGACTACCAACACAGGCGAATGGGAATCAATAAATTAATGGGAATGTGCGCTACTGATATATGCCAAACACTAAGTATTCCTATGTATGGTTCTATTTCTCCTGCAAACGAAGCCTCTTTGAAATCAGCAGAAAAAATTAATGATATTAAAATCATTGAAACACTTGCCAATGGTGATTATCTAATTCAATATTTACCTAAAAAACAACTGTAGAAAGTAATAAAGTACAGATACATTAAACTTTCTTCTGTAATTATGATATTAAAAATAATTTTTGATAAAACAATTTCATTTCTCGGACTGGTTTGTTTAACTCCGCTTTTTCTAATAGTGGCGATACTCATTAAGAAAAAGATGCCTGGACCTATTTTGTTTTGTCAGAAACGAGTAGGACAATACGGCAAGCTATTCACTGTTTATAAGTTTAGATCAATGACTGTTAAGGCTGAGGCTTCAGTGGCAAGTAAAAGTTCTGAGGCTACTTCCATAGCTTCAACAGAACAGAGTAGGATTACTCCACTTGGTGAGAAGCTGAGACGTTATAAACTGGACGAATTGCCAGAACTTTGGAATGTACTCAAAGGCGATATGAGTTTTGTTGGACCTCGCCCTGATGTTCCTGGATATGCAGATCAGCTGAAAGGCGAAGACCGAGAAGTACTCAAGTTAAAACCAGGAATTACTGGCCCCGCCAGTCTTAAATATAGAAATGAAGAAGAACTATTAGCCTCTGTTGGGAATCCCATACAATATAATGATGAGGTTATCTTTCCTGACAAAGTAAGATTGAACCTATATTACTTAAAGCATTATTCATTTATAAAGGACATTCAAATGATAGTCTGCACTGTTCTCGGTAGGAAGATGAACTATGCAGGTGAAAATATATAATTAAAATGGAAAGAAAATATCTATGCCTTGCCCATATGAGTGGCAACGAACAGAAATACATTCAAGAAGCATTTGACACAAATTGGGTGGTGCCATTAGGTCCAAATGTGAATGTATTTGAAGAAGAATTAGCAAGGTTTTGTAAATCTAAACCAAACAATATAGATTTCTCTAATGAAGTTTATCCACAAAGTATTCAGGCACACAACGATAATCCTGATGAACTATGGAACGATGGATATAAAGAGCTGGAGAACAAAGAAGTTGTTGCACTATGTTCTGGCACATCAGCTATTCATTTAGCATTAATAAGCTTAGGAGTTAAAGCTGGCGATGAAGTTATTTGTCAGAGCTTTACTTTTTGTGCAAGTTCTCATCCCGTTATGTATCTTGGTGCAACCCCTGTCTTTGTAGATTCTGAAGCTGATACATGGAATATGTCTCCAGAATTACTCGAAAGAGCAATTAAGGATAGAATAGAAAAGACAGGTAGAAAGCCTAAAGCCATTATCGTAGTCTATCTTTATGGTATGCCTGCAAAGATAAAAGAAATCATCGAAATAGCAGAACGCTACAGCATTCCAATCGTTGAAGATGCTGCTGAAGGACTTGGCAGTCGGTATAATGGGCAAGTTATCGGTACATTTGGCGAATATGGTGTGATGAGTTTCAATGGCAATAAGATGATAACCACTTCTGGTGGCGGTGCATTAATTTGTCCTAACAAAAAAGCAAAAGAACGTATCATGTTCTTTGCAACACAGGCACGCGAGGCTTTCCCATACTACCAACACGAAGAAGTTGGCTACAACTATCGCCTTAGTAATATTTGTGCAGGTATAGGGCGTGGGCAAATGACGGTACTTAATGAACATATTGCGCACCATAAACACCTGGCAAATCTCTATAAAGAAGGATTTAAAGATGTGAAAGGCATTACATTCCATAACAATCCGAATGAAGAATATGATTCTAATTTCTGGTTGAATACCGTCACATTAGATAAAGATTTAAAGGTTATAGGGCAAGAAAATGCTTATAACGAAGCAATTGCTGGTGCTGTTGGCGGTGCCGCTGGTGTAGTTCACTCAACAGGAAAGGCTCATACCGATTGCGAACCAAACACAAATGTCGAAGCGATGCGTATGGCATTGGATAAATTAGGTATAGAAAGTCGTCCTCTTTGGAAACCAATGCATTTACAACCAG
>ENA-OWND01000385-OWND01000385.1-metagenome-genome-assembly--contig:-NODE-385-length-31103-cov-7.379638_pt1 | contig 31103 bp, 42 predicted proteins | sample MGYA00245342_ERZ651119 | MGnify/ENA primary metagenome ERZ651119 (study PRJEB26857, sample SAMEA4031756) | metagenome | biome: human; feature: oral; material: saliva | place: Philippines | collected 2014... | reverse complement strand
TGGCAACTATTGACGAGCGGGTAGTCTCGCTCAAGATGAACAACAAGCAGTTCCTTTCCGCGATCAAGGAATCCGCGTCTAGTATGGACCGACTCAAGGAATCCTTGAAGATGCAGGGTGCTGCAGACGGTCTTTCTCGAATCGGCGAGATAGCTAAGAATACGACTCTAGGCGATCTGGCAACGAAGGCCCTCGATATCGGCAAGAACATGACTGTCATGCAGGGTCTTGCCGTAACTGCGTTCGGCGGAATCGGTGTCGCAGCACTAAACGCGGGTCGAAGCGTGGTCTCCGGCTTCATCGGAACCATCAAAGACGGCTTTAATGAGTATGAGCTCAAAATGAGAGCCATTCAAACCATTATGGCCAACACCGTTGAGAAGGGGACCACCCTTTCTGAGGTTAAGACTTCTCTTGCTGAGCTGAACACCTATGCCGATAAGACTGTCTATAGCTTCAGTGACATGACTCATGCCATTGGTCTGTTCACCGCAGCTGGTGTCGATCTTCAGACATCTGTGGCATCAATTAAGGGTCTGTCTAACCTCGCAGCGGCCTCAGGTTCGACTGCTCAGCAGACAGCCACTGCATACACCCAGCTTTCTCAGGCTATCGCGGCTGGCGCAGTCCACCTTCAGGACTGGAACTCACTGGTCCAGGCAGGTATGGGTGGAGAGTCATTCAGGAATGCCCTTATCGAGACCTCCCGAATGATGGGTACTGGCTACGATGAGGCTATTGCTAAGGACGGTAACTTCCGAGAGTCTCTCAAGGAAGACTGGCTTACTGCTCAGGTCATGACGACCACCCTTACCGCATTAACGAACGACCTCTCTGAGGCGCAGCTTGTCGAGATGGGGTACTCTGAGGAACAGGCGCACAAACTTAAGCAGTTCGCCCAGGGTGCATTTGATGCCGCGACCAAGATTCGAACCTTCAGTCAGCTAGTAGACACGACCAAGGAAGCGATCGGCTCCGGATGGGCTGAGACATTTGAGATCCTATTTGGTGATTTTGAAGAGGCGTCAGTCCTGTTCACGTCGATTGGCGATTGGCTCGGTGGTGTTATTAAGTCCAGCGCTGACGCACGAAACGGATTCCTCCAGATGTGGAAGGACCTTGGCGGACGCACCGCCCTCGTTCAGGGTCTGGCGAATATCTTCTGGGCAATCGTCAAGGTTCTCGGACAGATCGGAACAGCTTTCCGTCGAGTATTCATGAACGCCACGGCAGAAGGCCTAGTCCGTATCACCAAGGCGTTTGCGGACTTCACCTCGAAGCTCATCATTACGAATAACTTTGCGGAGAAACTCGAGTGGACCTTTACTGGAGTATTCTCAGTATTCCACATCTTCGCTACTATTCTCGGTGAAGTTGCACAGGTTGTCTTTACCGTAGCGTCACACATCGTTAGCGCTCTGTTTCCAGCATTCACTGGGATCAATTCTGGTGTGTTCCAGATCACTAAAGTTCTCGGTAAAGCAATCTACTGGTTCGACCAGTGGTTTACCAAGCTGGACATCGGCGGAAAGATCCTCAAGCTCCTTCTACCGCCAATCGATCTGGTCGGTAAGGCAATCAAGTGGGTTTCAGATAAGATCCACGACTTCATCATGTGGATCGACTTCACCGGTAAGGTCCAGAGCGCCGGTCAAGGCCTCAAGAATCTTGCTTCAAAGTTTGGACTCGTCAAGGACGCGCTTAAGAACTCAGTCATCGGTCGAGAGTTCTCTGCTGCAATGGATTCCATTCACAGCGGAGTAGACAAGGCTAAGTCCAAGGTAAACGAGTTCGCCAACAGCGTCGGAGACAAGCTTAAGGCTAAGCTGGTATCCGGTAAAGCCGCTCTGTCTGACTACTTCAAGGGATTCAACTTCGGAGACATGTCCTCGGCCGAGGCTATTGTCTCATCCCTCGGGAACAAGTTCGATGAACTCGGTCAGAAGCTTAAGATTTCCGAGAAGGTCCAGTGGCTTAAGGAGAAACTGGTCGAGCTTAAGGAAGTCTTGATCGAAACTTGGCAAACCATTCAAAATAGTAGTGTTTGGCCCAAGCTTGGTAAGGCTTTCGGTGATGTCGGCAGCAAGGTTAAAGATGTAGCCCTTTCCTTCCGAGACTGGGTTAACGGTCACAGTGAGGTAAAGGCCAAGGCTAAGGAGGCTGCAGGTGCAGTTTCTGAGGTTGGTTCTGCTGCAGCCCAAGCGGCAAAGGAGACTGGCCAGGCGGCCAAGGAGAACTTCCTCAAGAAGTGGTTCGAGGACATCAAGCAGGTTGCTACTGCAATCCATCTGCCTGAGTTGTTCGACACCATCAAGCAGAAGTTCCAGGAGTTCAAGGACTTCGTCACAAACACCTTCGCTCCCAAGGTCAAGGAAGGTGTTAAGAATGCCTTCGGATCCATCGGCAATGCTCTCAGCGATGCGAACTCCAATCTCAAGTCTTATGACATGGGTAAGATCCTTGTCGGGGCTATTGGCGGTGGCGTCCTGGTCGCGTTCACTCGATGGATCAACTCCTTCAAGAAGAACTTCGACAAGATCGGCGGCATGGCCGAGAAACTTGGCGACGTGTTCGATAAGATGGGAAACGTCCTCGAGGCGTTTGAACAGAAGGTTAAGGCCCAGGCCCTGCTAACCATCGCAATTGCTCTTGGTGTTCTTGCTGGGGCACTAATCCTCATGTCTCTTGTTCCGGCCCCCAAGCTTCTTGTCACTCTAGCAGTCCTCAAGTTCCTATTCAACATGATGGACGATATGCTTGAGTCTATGACTAAGATGGTTGCCTTCAAGAAGGACTCAACTCGCATCGTGTTGATGCTTATCGCGCTAGGCGCAGCTATGATCTTAATGGCTACGGCAATTCGAATCCTTGCTGGGATGGACCTTAAGGGTGCTGTTATCGGCATGGTAGCAATGAAGGTTCTCATGGAGACACTTCAGACCTTCATGACTAAGATGGCTGCTACCAAGGGCGTTGAGAAGGGAGCTGGAATCCTTCTTGCTCTTGCTGCATCCTGTGTTATTCTGTCTCTAGCAGTATACACTCTTGGGTCCATGGATACTGGTAAGGCTATCCAGGGGGTCGTAACCCTCGCCGCGGTTGTGGCGATCCTGTCTGGGTTCATGATGGTCGTTAGTAAGGACCCCTTTATGGGTAAGGGCGCTGCGATTCTTCTATCGCTGGCTGTCTCTTGCAACATCCTTGTGGCGGCTATCTGGATGCTTGGGACGATGGATACCGGAAAGCTTCTCCAGGGCGTAATTGCTTTGGGTGTCATTATTGCGGAGCTATCCGTAGCAATGGCAATTGCAGGCAGAGCTAATGCCCGCGGAGCGGCTGCAATCATCGCTATGTCTGCAGCGGTTATTGTCTTAACCGGTGCGGTAGCCATTCTCGGCAACATGGATGTCGAGACCCTTGCTAAGGGACTCATTGCTCTGGCAGCAGGTCTGGCGATTCTGGCCATCTCAATGGCGGCAGCAGACGCCTTCAAGGAAGGTGGAATTGCTCTAGGGATTGCGTCTATCGCATTCCTGGCCCTGGCCTCAGCAATGAAGACCCTGTCTGGAATCACCTGGACCCAGCTGGCAATTGGTCTCATCGCCCTTGCTGGTGGTATGCTGATTCTGGTTGCAGCCGCGGCTGGTGCTCAGTACTTCGCAGTGGGTATGATCATTCTTACTGCGGCACTACTCGCACTAGGACTAGCCCTGCTTCCGATCTCTATCGGTATGGCGGCATTTGCGGCAGTACTGGGTATCTGTGCTACAACAGGTGCAGCGGCATTCCTTGTCCTGACCGAGGGATTGAAGCAGCTTGCGGCAATTCTGCCACAGGTAGCTATCGACTTCGCTAATGCTATTGCCAACTTCATCATCACACTAGGAGCAAAGGCCCCTGAGCTGGCGGTGGCCATGGCAGCATTGCTTGGAGCGATCATCTACGCGATCAATACCAATATCCCAGGCATTGTGGCTACGCTGTTCATCCTGATCCAGGCGATGCTCACCGAGCTGGCTAACCACGCCTACGAGTTCGGCGAGAAGGGTGCCACCATTCTGGCAAACTTCCTAAATGGTATTGCTGACAACATCGGCAAGGTTATTGACGCTGCCACCAATGTCATCCTGAACTTCCTCGACGGAATTGCTAGGAACGGGCCTAAGATCATCGACAAGGGTATGTGGACCGTCCTCAAGCTTCTTGAAGGCGTTCGCGATGCCATCAACAAGTACTCTCACCGATTCAACAAGGTTGGTCGAGAGATTGCTTGGGCTATTGTCGATGGTATGACCGATGGTCTCGCATCCAAGGCCTGGAGCTTTGGTGAGTCCATGGTCTCGGTTGCTAAGAAGGGATACAACAAGGTCAAGAACTTCTTCGGCATTCACTCTCCTTCTCGACTGATGAAGGAACTTGGTGGATTTGTCGGGGAAGGTCTCGCCCTAGGTATCGAGAACACTGGCGAGCGTGTCGCTGGTGCTGGAGACAACATGGCATCCGCTGCTTATGACGCCATGGCCAAGGCTCTTGATGGAGTCAACGATCTCATTGAGGACGACCCGTCATTCAAGCCCGAAATCAAGCCAATCCTGGATCTCACCGAGATGCAGAAGCAGGCTAAGGGGATCAACAACTTCCTTCCCGCCATCGGAGTCACGGCTCAGGCAGCTAATGCAGCTAGGCCTCCCGCTCCGATCGCAGTTGACAATTCTGACAAGAATAGTCAAAATGGTGTTACAAACATCACATTCAACCAGACCAACAACTCGCCTGAGGCGCTGGATGCGGCGACTATCTATCGCCAGACCCACACTCAGCTTGCTATGGCAAAGGACAAGTTGACACTATGATCTCAGAGATCTCGTCCACGACCAAGTCGGGGGATCGACTTGCAATCGATATCACAGACCCCTACTCGTCGGGGGTCGCGATCAAGGAGATTACTGGTCTGGGGCCAGTAAAGGCAGACATCAGCACTGACCGATATGCCTTGCTGGACGGAGCGTTCCTCAAGGGTGTCAGGGTTGGTACTCGTACTGTGGTACTGACTCTGATCCCCTGGGGGACCGACATTCAGGAACTCCGACTCAAGTGCTACTCATATTTTGGAGTCGGGGAGACCATCACTCTCGGTGTGACTACTGACTGGCTTAACGTGCACTCCGACTTCATTGTCGAGTCCGTCGAGCCGAACATCTTCTCTGAGCGGCAGGAGATCCAGGTCTCCCTTCTCGGGTTGGACCCGTACTGGAAGTCCTCTGCTACTCAGATCCAGAAGGTCGTGGGCTTCAACGACAACACGCCTTCCTTCGAGTTCCCGTTCTTCTCCGAGCCTAACCACAAGCTCAAGTTCGGCGACATGACTAACTCTTCCGGTAAGGACATCCGGTACCTTGGTGACTACCCGGCTGGTGCGACCATCACAGTCGAGTTCTCGGGCACCGTGAGTAACCTTATCGTCTCGAATGTGACATACAACGAGACTATGTCCATCTCTCGAGCTGGAAACTTCTACGCAGATGAGAGCATTGTTATCGACACTCGTCCAGGTAAGAAGTCCATTACGCACCAGGCTCGAGGTAGGAAATCCTTCATCACGGGTGTTCTGGCTCCGGGGAGTACCTGGATTCAGATGCACCCAGGTATCAACACAATCGCCCTGCAGTATGCTGGGGGCGTTGACGATGTTAGCGTCTCTATGGAATACGACACTCTCTACAGGGGGATTTGATGCAGCTGTTCTTCGCGTTCCTCCATAATTACGAAACTCTTATCGAGGTTCCGAATAACTTCTACTCGCTCAACTGGACTGAGCGTGCCTATGACTACGGTCAGTTCGAGCTCCAGCTCTACTCGGATCAGCCGGGGTATGAGTACAGTCTTGGAAACCTGTTCATCCGGGACGACACTGATACGGTGATGGTCATCGAGACCGCTACAGTGAAGCAGGAGGATGACGGTGTCTACCTCCACAAGTATACCGGACGTTCTCTCGAGTCGATGATGGAGTGGCGAATCCTTCCGCACCGGCGATGGATTGAACCGGATGCAAATGGCCAGTTCAATGCTCAGGCCATGGCCGAGGATGTTGCCCACTCCAATCTCGGTAAGGATGCAAAGCCTGAGCGAAGAATTGACAACTTCAACTTCCACAGAAATACCCGTGTATCTCAGATGGCCTACGTCAATGACACTGGACAGAAGATCCAGGATGGTAAGTGGATCATCTATGACCGTGCGCCAATTGCTGACATGTTCAAGAATGTCATCTCCGCATGCAAGCCAAATGGGTACTCGCTCTTTTACAAGATCAAGCTCGAGAATGGTGGTATCCACTGTTACATCACCGCTCCTCGGCTGATCAACACGATCACTCTCGCACAGGAGAACGACAACTTCTCGGACTTTGAGTCAGTCGATTCGATCGTCGATAAGAAGAGTACGATCTACGAGATCTTTGATACTGGTGACGTAGACCTGGACTGGGTTGCAGATGGGACTACGCATACCCGGGCGCATACACTTCGCTCCGAGAACCCAATCACTCGGCGAGAGGTCTTGTGGGACAATACTCAGGTCCACAAGCCATATTCGGTCAAGGACTGGAAGGCGCTTACGCCCCTTCAGAAGAAGCACATCTCTTCCCTGACCGAGGTGTGGTATCCCTTCTGGGTTCTTGATGCCATGTTCCCAAAGTATACCCCACTCAAGATGATCTCGGGTAAGATCAACAACTTCTCGAACGTCCAGTATCGTGATGGCTTCGACGTAGGCGATATTTTCTACTACGTCCCGTCTGGAAGCAACCCCGTACCTATCGAGTGCCAGCTTACCGAGATGACCGAGTCCTGGTCGGCTGACGGGTTCTCTCAGGTTCCTTCCATCTCCATGTCGTCTCGTACCAAGTGGAATGGCGACGGCTTCCGTATCGACTTCACTCGCGGTGGCCCTGGTGAGGTCATCGTTCCTCGAGAAAGGGATTAGCATATGGCCATTACTAGTGGTTTCTATAACTCCGTGAATGGCGACCGGACATACGACGCTGACCAGTTCGGCTCACTGTTCGACGGCATTATTGCCCCTGGGGTATTTCCGAATGTGGGTGACAAGTTCCGTGTTCGACCCACCAACAATGGTATGTCCGTCTACGTCGGCTCCGGCAAGGCGTGGCTGAACAACCGATGGGTTGAGAACTCGGGTGATGAGACAGTTACGCTGACCGGTTCTCACGCTACTCTGGACCGCATCGACCTCGTATGTGTTGAGGTTGACCGATCTAAGGCTATCCGCGGCGCGAAGATCAAGGTAGTCCAGGGTACTCCTGCGGTCACACCCACCGTTCCCTCGGTGGACGACAACGGTGATCGACAGACCTTCGCCCTGGCGCAGATCAAGATCATCAAGAACTCTCGACAGATCACGGCTGAGAATATCATCAGCCTCGTGGGCAGTGCTCGTACTCCTTACGTGAGCGGACCTTTGCAGAACATCAACCTGGACGCTCTCCAGGCCAAGCTGCAGGGCGAGTTCAATACCTGGTTCGAGTCTGTTCGAGACGCCCTGGCTAATGCTGGTGGAAATACCTCGACGGATGTCGCCAATCTCAAGGTGAGCGATAGGAACCAGAACGAGCGGCTCCAGTCCGTCGAGGGTCGTATCGCGGGTACCGAGCTCAACATCACCAAGATCAACGAGAAGTTCAGCAACTCCGGATCTGTCTATGGAATGCTGAATGACTCGAACGTTGGCGTGCACAACTCCATCTACCGAGGTGCATCACTGGGTAGCAATGTCACTCCATATCTCCAGGCGATTCGAAGTGGATCCTTCTCTGGGATGTACCTCGGGGACTACTGGACCTACTCCGGTATCACCTGGCGTATCGTGGCGTTCAACTACTTCATCAACATCGGTGAGCCCCCGTTCCGACAGAATCATATTGTGGTCGTTCCAGACGCATCTCTCTTCCGAGACGCATGGTCTACTACGATTCCGGACCAGCGCTCGTATGTGGACTCGACTCTGAACCAGTCCACTATGACGAAGGCTAGCCGCATGGCTGAGTCCCTGTTCAACCGATCCAACATGGTCGGCGTCTGGACTCGAGTTGCTACCGGGTATGATGGGAACGGTGCAGTCAAGGACTGGCGCTGGTACAACCCGCACATCAATATCATGGACGAGGCCATGCTATGGGGTTCATCCATCTTTGACGACTCACTTTCCCGGGGTATTCACCACAACCAGTTCCCCGCTTTCAGACTCAACCCCGCCCTTGTTAACATCGAGGAGGAATACTGGCTTCGTGAGCGTGCCTCGGCTCAGACCGCGGTCTATATGAAGTCTACGGGTCAGTTCTCCCACGCCCCGCTGAACTACTCCTTCGGGGTTCGTCCCTATCTAGCGATCGGTTAACATGCAGCACTTCGGATTCAACCCCCTTACCGATATCGTTATCGCGATATTTCTGTCGGTTCTGGGATCTTCCGGGATGTGGGCTTGGATCATGAAGCGTAGTGAGCGGACGTCCGCCACGTCAAGGCTTCTGCTTGGAATGGCCCATGACCGGATTGTATATGTCGGGAAGACTTATCTTCATCGAGGATTTCTCACCCTCGACGAGTATGAGGACTTCATGAAGTATCTTGTAGAGCCCTATTCCGAGTTCGGGGGGAATGGGCTTGCTGAGAAGATAGTGAATGAGGTAAAGAATCTTCCCGTCGTCCCCACCCCTAGACCCCCGGCAAAAAGGAAAACCAATGGCTAAGCACCTTCAGGAGAGCAAGTTGAACAACAAGTCCTACGACATCCTCAAGTGGGTTGCACTGGTTGCCCTTCCGGCTACCTCGGCGCTCTACCTCACGCTGGCGGCTCTGTGGCACCTTCCTCACCCGACTGAGGTCGCTGGGACGATCGCCGCGATCGACACCTTCCTGGGTGTGCTTCTCGGCGTGAGCTCCACCAAGTACCAGGGTACCCAGCCCTCCGGTGCCCTCCACGTGTCTGAGGACCAGGGGATTCACGCCACTTTCGACCAGGGCGTCGCTGAGATGCTCCGAAACGGGAAGGTGACGCTAGACGTTAAGCAGGTCTAAGCGAGAAAAACCTGCGGTATAATGAACCCCTAGAAAGGAGCCCATCCATGAAGAATACTGACCCCATCCAGCAGACAATTGAAGCTGCTCTGAAGGAGGCCGAGCTTCACGATCCCTCTAGTGAGGACTACACCACAATTGCTCGAAACGTCGAGACTCTTGCAAAAGCCAAAGCCCTTGGCGAGAGCAAGAAGCTCAGCAAAGACGCAATTCTCGGTGCAGTCACCTCTCTGGCCGGTATCGTAGCCGTCCTCCAGTACGAGCGACTTGCAGTCGTCAGCTCGAAGGCGTTCGGTTTGATCATGAAGGTTAAACCCTTCTGAGATTCGTCAGGCCCCCTGTGCTATACGCATGGGGGGCTTGGCTTATCTTTTTTTGCCTACGCGAGAGAAACTCAGAATATATTGAAGACCCTACTCTGAAAGGAACACTCATGAACCTCACTCCCGCCGCTGCACAGGCCGCCCTCGACTACGCCGAGGAGCTTGCTGCTACCGGACTGAGCTCTGAGCAGTACGACCACTACTACCTCTGACACAGTTCTAGATCCCGCCATGGGATCTAGGCTTATCTTTTTTTTGCCCGCGTAGGAATCCTCGAGTATATTGAAGACCCTACTCTGAAAGGAACTCCCATGCTCTACATCATCCTCAGTGCTATCACCATTGCTAGCGTTGTGTATGCTGTACTCTGCCGACTCGAGACCCGTCGCTATGCCAAGCAACTCAAGTATGTTATTTGGAATATCGATATTCTCGATGAGATGTACTCCGCATACTACTATGCTGCAAAGGAGCACATGGACCCGATTGAGTTTGAGAAGCTTTACGAGAAGCTGTGCTCTCACTGATAGTTCTATACCCCTACATGGGGTATAGGATTTCGCGAGAAAAACGGAGGGTATATTGAAGACCCTTAGAAAGGAATCACAATGACCACCTTCCTCGCTCTTGTCATCGCCCCCTTCGTCGTCATCGGCACCCTGCTGATTGTCGCCGAGATGGTTGGCAAGAAGAAGACATGGAACTTCTGATCCTACCACCTTCCAGCCAAAGATCCCGCCATGGGATCTAGGCTTATCTTTTTTTTTCGCAAGTATAACTTGTCCTATATTGAAGACCCTACTACGAAAGGACTACCAATGCTTACCGCTATCATTTCCCTCTCGATCGCCACCACGACGCTCCTGGTTATGAACATCATCGCAAGCCTCATCATCGTCTCGTTCTTGCAGAAGAACGAAGAACTTGAAGAGGAGCAGAAGGTGCTCAACGCCAAGATCTTCCTCAAGGACGACACGATCGCGAAGAACATGAAGCTCCTCAAGCAGCAGTCTGACCGCATTAAGGAACTCGAGAACCGTATCTCGTTCTAATACGGAGCTATACCCCGACATGGGGTATAGGCTTTCCGCGAGAGAATCTTTGTCTATATTGAAGATCCTACGAAAGGAAAGACCATGCTCTACATCGCTCTTTGCATTGTTACCATCCTCACCATCTTCTTCGCTGTTTCTCACGAAGAGCAGAAGCATACCGCCTACACCCTCCAGGCTCGTGTGCGGAAGCTCGAGAACGAGAACGCGAAGTTGCGTGCTGAGACTATGACTGACGATGAATGGAATGCGATGGTGGAAAAGGCTCTTGCCAACATCCACTGATCATTCACCTATACCCCGACTTGGGGTATAGGCTTTCCGCGAGAAAAACCATGCCTTATATGAGACCCCTCTAATTTGAAAGGAAACCCTCATGACTGAGACCAACGACACCACCGTTGAGACCAACGAGAAGATCGTCGAGTTCAAGTTCAACAAGGACGCTGTCCTGCCCGCTATCAAGCGCAACTCCAAGAAGTTGATTGCTGGTGCCGCTGTATTTGCAGCCGGTACCGCTCTCACCCTCATGGCGTTCCGCTCGGTTCCGGACGTCGACGAGCCCGAAGAGCTTGAGCACGACGACCTCGATGAGCTCGACGAGATCGAAGCCTCTGAAGAGACCGACTGAGACCTCACCCTATATCCCGACTTGGGATATAGGCTTTCCCCAAGAAAGGATCACTATGAACGCCGCAATGTTCCTCTCCATCTATATCCTGCTCTGGCTCATCTACTTCAAGATCCCTCGTAAGTAACCCGCGAGAAAAACCGGTCCTATATTGAAACCCCTCCGTTTGAAAGGACCACCCTCATGACTCGCATTATCGTTTCTGTCATCAAGAGCGCTGTTTTCATCCTCGGAATTGTTCTCGCCTCCTGCTTTATTGGCAGGGGTGCGAACTCCCGGATGAAGCACGTTGTTGGTGTTCAGCAGCGCTTCATCGCGCGCCGTGATCGTAAGATCAACCGCTGGTAATTCAGCACTATACCCCGACTTGGGGTATAGGCTTTTCCTCGAGAAAGGAGCACACATGTTCGAGGAACCACCGATCTACTACATCCTCATCAGCCTCATCTTCCTGATCGTCTTTGGAGCAATCAGCTTCGCCACCTGGCTTGTGTGGCTGACGAACGTCGCATTCTTCGCCAAGCTGGTCGTCACGGCGATCGGGTTTCTCCTCTGTGTAATAACAGTCATTCTCTACACGATCTCGGCGGATTGATATGCTAGTCGTACTTCTTGGTCCAAGTTGTTCAGGCAAGTCCACATTCCAGAAGGAGCTGGTTGAGAATGAGGGATACCATGCAGTCCGCACTGCAACGACCCGACCTAAGCGTGTGGGAGAAGACCTATCTTCCTACTACTTCCTCAAAGATCAAAGCTTTGCTGAATGGGAAGTACGGGGTGACCTCCTGTGCGTCGAGACCTTCCGAGGATGGCGGTACGGGGTACCACGTGACGAGATTACCAGGAGGGGAGACCGCCCTAATCGAGTTGTCATCCTCACGCCCGGAGGTGTCATGGAACTCCTATCACGACATACAGAAGTCATCACCGCCGATGCGCTGTCCATCCTATACCTCGGAGTCGACGGAGCCACTGGAGAAGCTCGAGCCTGCAAGCGAGGAGATTCTCGACGAGAATACCTTAGACGCATGGCGGCAGACTCTATCGACTTCCGACACTTCCCCAAGGAGAATGGCGTCTGGGAGTTCACCCCAGATTATATCCTGGATTGTGTCAACAATCCGCAGAACTACAAACTGAAGCCCCGTCTCAAGCGAGTTGAAAGGAAGTGCAAGTGAGCATCATCTGGTGGACTCTGTATATTCTCGGAGCCTTCACGATTGTCATCGTTTGGCTCAATTTGATCACCCTCTTCATCAAGGGATGTACCGTCATACTTAAGAAGGAGTGGCGCAAGGTCAAGGTTATCGAGGGACCCCCTGGACCTAAGGGCGATCGCGGCGAACAGGGTATCCAGGGAATGCGCGGGGAGATGGGTCCAAGCGGAAGCTTTGTGATTACCGAGGATCTTCGGAATCTTGTACGGTCTACAGTAGAGGGTCAGATCACCAATCGTGGTATCCTATCTCGAAAAGACATCGAGTCTCTGATTCGCATGGAGGTGGCTGCTCACCTTACCAAGTTCAGCGAGACCACTAAGAGGGAGGAAAAGTGATCAATGCGAACAGTGTCACGCAATTTATCAAGGCGAACGCGCCAGCGATTCTCACAGCTTCCGCATGCGTGGGGACCGTCGCTACGGCCGTCCTCACAGCGAAGTCTACGACGCTCGCGATTGAACGGATCGCCGATTATTGTGAGGATAACCTCCGGTCGCCGGAGGACCTCACCTGGCGGGAGAAGTTCGCAATATCTTATCGGGTTTACATTCCCCCGGCCATCGCAGGGGTTGCAACTCTGGTATCGATTGTCGCGGCAAACCGTATCCAGTACTCTCGAGGCGCGGCATTCGCACTGGCGTATACCGGTAGCGAAGCGGCGTTTAAGCGATATCGAGAGGCGGTGGCGGACGTGGTTAAGCCGAAGGACCTGGAGAAGGTTAAGGCCCGCGTTGCAGAGAAATCGCTTCAAGAGGCTGGTAAACCTGTGTCCGGATCCGTTCTGGTCGCTTCCTCCGGAGACGTCCTCTGCTATGATGTATTCTCGGGACGATATTTCAAGTCCGACATTGAAACAATTCGTCGAGTCGAGAACAACATCAATGGACAGCTCAATCTCGAGTGTTATGCCTCTCTCAATGAGTTCTACAATGGCCTCGGGATTCCTCCCATCGCAGCTGGGGAGCTGGTAGGCTGGTCCGAGCCGAATTCCCTCTCTGTGGAGTTCGGTTCTCAGCTGACGGAGAAGGGTGAGCCTGTCCTGACCGTCGACTTCCTTGTGTCCCCCAAGGAAAACTACTTCAAGATCAACTGAAAGGAAATCACACATGTTCTCTCACATCATTCGCGTCCGTGGCATCTTCGACGACGAGCCCACCACCAAGAAGCTCTACTTCCACATGTCTCGCCGTGAGATGTTTGACTTCATCAAGCGGTATGACAATGTGACCAACTTCGAGAAGTGGCTCCAGGCTGCTATTGACAATGAGGACCTCTACACCATGATGAAGTTCTTCGACGATCTCATCGGTACCTCGTATGGTGAGCGTCAGGGTGAGCGCTTCGTCAAGTCCGAGCAGATCAAGGAGTCCTTCCTCAACTCGCCGGAGTACGAGGAGCTCTTCGACCAGCTCATGGACAACCCGTCTCTCGTCCGTGAGTTCTACAACGGTATCCTTCCTGAGAAGATCATGAAGCAGGTTCAGCAGGACCCGAAGTACAAGGAGCTCGACGACAAGCTGAAGGAGACTGAGCTCAACAACCTCTGATTCATATTTGGGGGCCCTGGAGAAATCTGGGGCCCCCACCTCCTTGAAAGGGGCCACCTTGGCTAACGCACCAATCCGTCCGAACCTCCCATCCAACAGCAAGCTCCCAGAGCGCAAGAAGGTTGAGCAGGTCACCACTGCCACCGTCACAAAGAAGAAGTCAAGTTTCGGGACGAAGGCTGTCTCGGCTTTCGTTGGAGAGGATATCCACAATGTCGGCGAGTATCTACTCTACGATGTTACTATCCCTGCTATCAAGAACACACTCTCGGATCTGGTCAGTCAGGGCATCGAACGTCTCCTCTTCGGAGAGTCTTCTCCTCGAGCTCGCAGCTCGTCCGGGGGGTCCCGTGTCTCGTACGGATCATATTCTCGACCAGGCTCAGCACCAGGCAATCGCCGAGACGCTTCTCCTCGTTCACGTCGATACCATGATTTCTCAGAGATCGAGCTCGAGTCCCGAGATGAAGCTTATCTCGTTATCGACCGACTCGGAGACATCATCGAGGAGTACGGTCTTGCCACCGTCGCCGATCTCTACGATCTCTGCGGTATCACTACCGAATACACTGACGAGAACTGGGGCTGGACTTCGGCCCGGTACATGTCGGTGATCCGTAGCCGTCGTGGCTACATGCTTCAGCTCCCGAAACCTGACCACATCAATGCACGATGAATCCTCAGCAAGTGCGGCTTGAGCTTATCGCCGCCTACCCATTCTCAGACAAGTGGCGTCGCCGTGTTGAACGCATGGAAGACGACCAAGCAATCGCTATCTATCTTCGACTCAAGGAAGCAGGACGTATCAAATGAATCTTGGAATCGTTACCCGTCTCGCCGGACGTGCTGGACTGGTTCTCAGCAAGCACGCCCCCACCATTCTGACCGCCGCTGGTACCGTTGGCTTTATCGGTACTACGGTTCTCGCCTCCAAGGCTACTCTCAAGGTTGAGGAGACCCTCGCCGAGGAGACCACCCTTCTCGCCAAGGTCCACGAGGCCCACGAGGACGGCAAGCTCACTGACAAGGATGCTACTCGGGACAAGGTTATCCTCTACACCCGAATGACCACCAAGCTCGCCAAGCTTTATGCCCCCGCCCTGATTCTTGGGGCGGCCTCTATCACGTCCCTGATCACCGGTCACGGCATCATGCTGAAGCGGAACGCCTCTCTCGCTGCAGCGTACGCCGCTGTCGACCAGGCCTTCAAGACCTACAAGAAGAAGGTCGAGTCCAAGTTCGGTAAGGACGCGGTGCTGGACGCTATTGTGTCTGTCGCTGACGAGGACCTCACCAAGGACGAGATGACCCTCGAGGCCATCTCTGCTGTCGATGGAGTCTCGCCCTATGGCGTTATCTTCGATGACGAGAACGTCAACTGGTCTGCTGACGAGGACCTTTCCATGCTGCACCTCAAGTGCCAGCAGCAGTACGCAAATGATATTCTTCAGACTCGTGGGCACATCTTCCTCAATGAGGTGTACAAGATGCTTGGGTTCCCCCACACTCCAGCTGGTGCTGTTACTGGCTGGGTCAAGGGCAACGGCGATGACTTCGTCGATTTCAACATCTTCGAAGGTACCTTCGAGGGCGAGGACAAGAACGGCCATACTGTCACCAAGTGGGCGCTGGACTTCAACGTCGACGGCGTGATGTACGACAAGATCTGAGGTGCCATGTTCGAGAAGATCGCATATTTCGCAGCCGGAGCTGTCACAGGCGGCCTTGGCGTATATTTCGTTCTTGCTCGCAAGTTCGAGCAGGACTTCCAGGAAGCAACAATCGAGATCAACAAGGAGCTTGCAGAAATTGCTGAAGCGAAGCACAAAGAGCGAGTGGGAGATGGCGCTGATTCAGAGGATCGCAAATCCGATCCTGAGCCGGTGGTACCGAGCGCTGTTGTGGACTACTCTCCGACTCCTGTGGAAGATTCCGACCAGGAGGAAGTGACCAAGCGAACTGTCAACCGCCAGCAGTTCGAGGCCCAGCGTATCACCGAGGAGGAGTACCGGGCCAAGGGACACCAGGAGCATGTCGAGCTGACATATTATCTTGAGGATGATGTGTTTGCTGACAACCGTGGTGTCCCTCTGGCGAACACTGAGTGGTTCGACAACATCATCTCAGAGGTGTCTGCCTCTGACTCCATCATCTACGTCCGAAGCATGAGCCGCCACGCGGACTTCGAGATCACCATTCTCGACGAATCCTATGAGCACTCGGTTCTCGGAGTACAGCCGTATGAGGACGAGTAATGATCGAGGCAGCACCGGATGACTCATATTTCGAGTGGCTTGTGGATCGAACCGGGGATACTCGTAAGGCTGAGTGCCCCGAGGAGTCCTTCATGAGTCTGCTCGAGATCATGCACCAGACGCCGTTCAGAGTGACGATCCAGAACGACATCAACCGTGCACAGGATGGTATTGACCTTCGTAGGGCATTCACTCGGGAGAACCCGGATGTGTCCTATGTCTGGCTTAACGAGCAGTCTTGCTCCATGCTCGAGATGTTCATCGCTTTGGCCGAGCGTATGGACATGATGCTCGAGGATGACGATACACCATATTCCCTTGAATGGTACTTCTGGGAGATGGTGAAGAACTGCGGTCTCTACGACTACAACGATGAGGCCCTGTTTAACCCCCGCCATGAGGAAGAAGTCGACTCTATCCTCGAGCGGATCAACTCCAGGGATTACACAAAGCTGGGACACGGATCCATGTTCCCTCTTCGTGCGATCCCGTTACATGGCGCACGTGATATGCGTAAGGCGGAACTCTGGGCCCAGATGAACGCCTACGCAAACGAACATTACTTGTAAAGGAGACTCATGGATTTCTACCGAATCTGCGAGCGTACCACAAAGAGTGGAAAGGTGGAAATCTACCCTGAGTTCCTCGTCGGTAGGTCGAGGGATATTCTCATTCAGGGACGAGACTTCCAGGCCATCTGGGATGAGGAGAAGGGTCTCTGGTCTACAGACGAGTTTGACGTCGCTACGTTTGTAGACCGGTCCCTCTTCGAGCACCAGAAGAACTACAAGGGTCAGATCGAGACCGTTGTGAAAACTATGTCCAACTACAACACTGGACTATGGACCAGCTTCCAGACTTGGAAGTCCCGGCTCCCTGACAATGGACAGGAGCTTAACAGCAAGCTTATATTTGCGGACAGCATTCCCAGAAAGGAAGACTATGCCACCGCAAGACTCCCGTACTCCCTCGAGGAAGGTTCGCCGGACGCTTGGGGAACTCTCATTGGAACTCTATATGATGAGGATGCTCGACGAAAGCTTGAGTGGCTCATCGGCTCCATCGTGGCTGGCGACTCTAAGAGGATTCAGAAGTTTGCCGTCTTGTATGGTCCCCCGGGATCGGGTAAGTCGACGGTCCTCAATATCCTGGAGCTTCTCTTCCAAGGCTACACAACTACGTTCGATGCGGGAGCTCTTGGATCCAAGTCAGATCAGTTTGCAACCTCTTCTCTCGGCAAGAGTTCGCTCGTGGCCATCGACCAAGACGGAGATCTGTCCCGGATTGAGTCCAATGGACTCCTCAACAGCATTGTTGCGCACGAAACTATTCTCATCAATGAGAAGGGGGTACGAAGGTACCCTAAGCGAGTCAATGCAATCTTATTTGTCGGAACAAATAAGCCGGTCAAGATTACCGACTCAAAGTCTGGTATCATCCGTCGACTTATCGACATCTCCCCTACCGGGAACAAACTTGATGTCAGTGAGTATCAAACTCTCATGACGCAGGTCCGAGATGAGCTCGGGCGGATCGCGAATCATTGCCTTGGGGTTTATAGGAGTCTTGGTAAGCACTACTACGATGCATATACACCGCAAGGTATGATGCTAAGGACTAATGTACTATACAACTTTGTCGAGGAGAACTACCTACTCTTCAAGGAAGAGAAGTACATCAGTCTTACTATGGCCTATAAGCTGTATAAGGAGTACTGTAGTGAGAGCAATATCCCGTACCCGAAGAGTAGATACCTCTTCCGTGAAGAACTCAAAGATTACTTTGACGAATTTCATTCACGTGTTCGATCAGGGGACGATAGACTATGCAACGTGTATACCGGGTTCAAGCATCACCTACTGGATCCTGCCGAACTCGAGGCTTCTCCAGAGAAGCCATATTCGTTGGCCCTCGACTACTCCGAATCCCTTCTCGACGACCTTCTGGCGGACTGTCCGGCCCAGAGAGCCGGAGACCATGGGACTCCGCAGTTCCGATGGGCAAACGTTCGAACCACTCTTCGCGAGGTAGACACCTCGATGGTGCACTATGTCAAGGTTCCTGAGAATCATATCGTTATCGACTTTGATATAAAGATAAATGGCGAGAAGAGTCTTACTAGGAACCTTGAAGAGGCATCGAAATGGCCGCCTACGTATGCGGAAGTTAGCCAGGGAGGTAAGGGAATTCACCTCCACTACATCTACGACGGAGACCCTACCGAACTGGCAAGACTCTACGACGAAGACATTGAGATCAAGGTCTTCACGGGTGATTCCTCTCTGAGGAGGAAGGTCACACACTGCAACAACATCCCGGTGGCTCATATTTCGGAGGGGCTACCGTTTAAGGAGAAGAAAGTGATCAACAAGACCACCATGGCCAACGAGAAGAAGGTCAGGGAGCTTATTGAGCGCAACCTTCGGAAGGAGATCCACCCCTCGACCAAGCCATCGGTCGACTTCATCGCCAAGATCCTTCGTGACGCCAAGGAACAGGGGATGGTCTATGACGTCAAGGATCTGAAGCCTCGTGTGCTGGCATTCGCCATGAACTCGACACATCAGTCCGAGGCGGCTATCAAGACCGTGATGGAGATGCCGTTCACCAACGAGGATCCTGAGGAGAAATCCGTAGGATTCCCTACTGGTGAGCTGGTATTCTTCGACTGTGAGGTATTCCCGAACCTATTCCTCGTGAACTGGAAGGTGAAGGGTAATCCGCAGGTACACCGGATGATTAACCCCACCCCAGAAGAGATCGAGGCCCTCTGTGAGATGCGGCTTGTCGGCTTCAACTGCCGTAAGTACGACAACCATATTCTCTACGCTCGTACGCTGGGCTTCAACAACGCCAAGCTGTACGACTTGAGTAAGCGGATCATCGAGAACAGCGTCACAGCTGGGTTCGTCGAGGCGTACAACCTGTCCTACACCGATGTGTACGACTTCGCAGCAACCAAGATGTCTCTCAAGAAGTGGGAGATCGAGCTTGGTCTGCACCACCAGGAGCTCGGCATTCCTTGGGACGAGAACGTTCCCGAGGAGCGCTGGGAGGAAGTTGCGGAGTACTGTGATAACGACGTTATCGCAACCGAGGAGGTCTTCAACCACCTCCATGCGGACTGGCAGGCCCGTCTCATGCTTGCCGAGCTGTCTGGGTTGACGCCTAACGACACGACCAACAAGCACAGTCAGTTCATCATCTTCGGGAAGAACAGGAACCCCCAGAGTGAGTTCGTATACACCGATCTCAGTGAGCAATTCCCTGGCTATCAATACGCTTTCGGCAAGTCTACCTATCGTGGGGAGGAGGTCGGTGAGGGTGGATACGTCTACTCCGAGCCAGGAATCTACGTCGACGTCGCACTTCTCGACGTTGCGAGCATGCATCCCACTTCAATCGAGTGTCTCAACCTCTTCGGAGACCGATACACTCAGCGTTTCAGCGAGATCAAGCAAGCCCGAGTCGCCATCAAGCACCACGACGACAAGCTAGCCGGGTCTCTTCTGGACGGAGCACTCAAGCCGTTCCTCGAGGAGGGTGTGGACTATGAAGCACTGGCCTTTGCTCTCAAGATCGTCATCAACTCGGTGTACGGTCTCACTGCGGCAAAGTTTGCCAATCCTTTCAAGGACCCCAGGAACGTGGACAACATCGTCGCAAAGCGTGGCGCTCTGTTCATGGTGGATCTGAAGCACTTCGTCCAGGAGCAGGGCTTCGACGTTGCGCACATCAAGACCGACTCAATCAAGATCCCGAGGGCTACTCCCGAGATCATCGAGAAGGTCATGGAGTTCGGCAAGAAGTACGGATACACCTTCGAGCACGAGGCTACTTACGATCGTATGTGTCTCGTGAACAAGGCCGTATATGTCGACTACGAGGATGGGAAGTGGAGTGCTACCGGCGCCCAGTTCCAGCACCCCTACGTCTTCAAGGAGCTCTTCTCGAAGGAGGAGCTGGATATTCGAGACGTGGCGGAGACCAAGAGCGTTACCACCGCTCTGTATCTCAACAACGGAACTGAAGAGAAGCCAGAGATGGAGTTCGTCGGTAAGACCGGCGCCTTCGTCCCCGTGAACCGTGGAGGCGGGATCCTTCTCCGCGAGAAAGATGGTAACTACCATGCCGCATCAGGCAGTACCGGTCACCGGTGGGTACAGTTCGAGTCCTTCAAGGAAGCCCACGCCGACGACTGGAAGGAATGTGTCGACTGGAGTTACTTCGAGGGTCTTGCTGACGATGCAAAGGCTGCGGTGGGAGAATTCGGGGACTTCGAGGCCTTCATCCTTGGAGCTTGACGCCTACGATTGGGATGGAGCATCTGATGGCTGGGTATGAGAACCGGTGGGATCCTTACCGGGAGCTCTCTATCGAGAAGGACAGGGATCCCGTTCTTGATGATGAGATCATCTACGGGAACAACGTCAAGCACTTCACGGTGACGGTATATTCTCAGGACGGGCGAGTCAATAAGTATTGGAATGCTCGCATCCTCAAGGATGATCTGGGGTACTGTCGAATCGCCTGTCCTCGGGATGGGAAGATTCTGTGCTTCAACTGGGTGCACTGGACTACGTACATGTTTACCCATGACGGCCTGAACGAGCTGGTCTTTATGCCGGGCTCGAGCAGGAAGACTATTTCCCGACTGTACCATGAGGAGATGAAGTGATATGTGTGGACACTGGATTATCGTCCGTGGTCCTTTCTGGCAGCGGTACTGGATGTACGTTCAGGACGCAGCCTGCGGTCGTCGCAACTGGACCTGACGTAGTCTGACAAAAACCCCCGGGTCTGTAAAAGGGCCCGGGGGTACGCGTCAAAAACCACGGGTATTATGAGACCCCTCTACGAAAGGAAACATCATGAACCCCGTTGCTACCCTCGCCGTCCGTCTGGTTGTCGAGACCTGCTCCGGTATGGTTGTTAGCCGCGCCCTCTCGCCGATCGTCAAATCCGCCACTGGCCTTACCAAGGTCGCTATGTGGATTGGCGTATTCGGCCTGAGTTCCGTTGCTAGCGCCCACGCTGGAAAGGTTGTCGTCGACTCGATCAACGACGGACTGAAGCTTGGTGACGAGATCACTGAGAAGACCGAAGACTGATCTCGCTTATACCCCATTAACTTGGGGTATAGGCTTTTCTGAAAGGAGCACACATGCCTGGAAAGATCGTCCCTCACGAGACCTACCTCCGAGTCAACACCGAGTTCATCGAGCTCAAGGACTGCTTCGAGGCATTCCGACGAGGAGTGGAGTATCGTGAGAAGAACGACGTTGACGATATCCTCGTCATCTGTAACGCCCCCGACATCATCGAGTACCAGCTCAAGAACGGGGACAGCTTCATCGTCACCTATGATCCTATCCATCGGATTATCGTGATGCGGGTATTCCTCCACGACGAGGACATCACCATCAAGCCCATCTATATTTACAACAACCGTGAGTACCAGATCGCCTGTGAATTCCTCAGGCAGGTAATGCACGACAAGATCGACCTTAAGGACGAGTGGATCGCGTGAGTAAGAAGAACCCCAGCGTTATTGACTACTTCGACCTCAATGGTGACCTGAACGAGGAGGCCAACGAGTTCGACGGTATCAGCCTCGAGGACTGGATTGACAAGCGAAGCTCCATTAAGCCTTCTTGGGTCGGTCAATACAGTCAGCAGATGCATTTCGACCTCCCAGATGACACTGAGGTGAGTTTCTACAAGACCCCGAATGTTATCTATGCCGATATTCTCTTTGCTGGCGGAGTTCGCACCATTCTATTCAAGTGCAGACAGAAGAAGAACCTCACCAGATTCATCTCTCGAGTGCTTGAGATTGCACAGGGAGATCCCTCAAATGTCCACCCTGATTTCCGAGCCTGATATTTAAGGAGAACACAATGGCACGACTTGGCAACATCACTATCGAGAACGCCCGTATCTTCTTCAAGGACTTCTCTGCCTCTGGTCCTTTCGCCGGTGGCACGAAGCGAACCTTCTGTGTTGAGATTCCCGAGGACATGGTTTCTGCTCTCGAGCGGGACGGGTGGAATCTGAAGACCCGGGAGTCTCGGAATGACCCGGATGCCCTCACTCACTATATCAAGGTGGAGGCTTCTTATCGATCCCGTCCTCCGAAGATTGTTTGCATCCCGAACCTGACTCGACGTAAGGTTTACATCAACGAGCAGACGATCGACTCTCTTGACTACGTCGAGATCCTGAATGTGGACCTCACGATCAACCCTTACGTCTGGGAGGCAAACGGCAACACCGGCGTGAAGGCATATTTGGGCACCATGTACGTCACGATTGCCGAGGACCCTCTTGACGCCAAGTATGCTGATGAGGAGGCTGCCTGATGCTCGTTACTGGACAAGAGCTATACGAGGCGTGGGTTAAGTGGACCGAGGCTGAGGAAACCCGTAAGATACCCTTCGTCATCCAGAGCGAGACTTGGTGGGGTGATGAACGTCATATGTTAGTCCGTAACATGGCTCCGTTGCCTGGTTATGACACGCATTACGAAGTGAAGATCTTCAACCACAAGTTCCGCCCCGTCACAATCTGTATCAACAAAAAGCACGAATTCGAATCTATTGAGGATGGTCGTTTCAAGGCCATCTGCTGGAGGTAATCATGCGACGCTACGGCTTCTTCAACTTCCTGTTTGACGTCTTCATGGTCTCTGTGACCGGAGGATTCTGGCTGATCTGGATCTTCATCAGGGAGATGCGACGCGGCTGATTTTATACCCCGGGGTCTGTAAAAGGGCCCCGGGGTTCCACACTCATAGAAAGGACACACGTGGCTAGCCGACTTATCGTCAGTGCTGATGATATTCTGAAGGCGGTCAAGGAATCGGAGGAGTTCGAGAGGAAGGCCCTCAAGGAGGCTCAGAAGCGAGATCGAGCTGAGGGCAAGGAACCTCGAGAGACTCTGTATCCTAACCCGGATCTTAAGCCTGGTCGAGAGATCGTGCTCGACTACATCAAGAACCCGGAGCGTCGTCGTACGCCACGGTGTTCTGTTCACCTTGAGAAGCGGACTGCGAACAACAGCTATCGCTTCATCGTTGACGTATCTCAGGTTCGAAACCGAGAGCTTGCGGATGAGATCGAGCAGGATCTCTTCGCATTCATGGACTATATTCTCGACGAGTACGACATCCCACGACGCATTAAAAGGAGCACCAAGTGATTACTCTCATCAAGGTTGACGAAGGCCCCGTTGACATCTACGAGCTTCGTATGCAGTATCTTGCCAAGCTCAAGGAGACGGATGGGGTTATGCTCCCCACATTCATCTACCGGAACAAGGACCTCTTCATCACTGAGTTCAAGCCCACTTGCGATGACCAGTGGATCATGTATATGACAAATGCCGAGGGTCTCATCACCAAGATGCGGATCAAGAATGGCGACCTAGTGAGCAATGGGTCTGTTCTCTTCCTTGCCGAGGAGCGAAAGACCTACAACGCCAAGGAGTACTACGACTACTGGGCCGCTCGTGAGGGTAAGCCTACTCCGTTCTTCTACGAGGTCCGACAGTACCACGTGAAGTCGTTCATGCGGATCCCCGGCTCGACTGATCTGTGGATCACCGCCGAGCGAGAGAAGGGGCACTGGTACACCTTCCGCATGTCGGACGACCAGAAGTCCAAGTTCACTCGGCACCTCATGACGAACGAGAAGGGGCATCAGTCTTACGACTGGGTTCTCGAGAATGCTGAGTGGTCTGCCGATGTGCACCGTTATTTCTGAGGAGGATATTTTGGAACTGACTGACGATGGGTTCTACAAGACCCCTAGGATTATCAAGGGGCTCGATTTCTTACCGTTTGCCCGAGATGTACTCGACTGTGGAAATGAGCTCTACGTCGAGTTCGGGACCAACCACGATTCGTATAGGATCCTGTCTTTTACTCGGGTATTTGACCTTGGGTTTGACAACTCTGTCCTCTTCGAAATCAAAAACTCTCTTCACAATCGAATCCTCATCGAAGACATCACAAACTTCGAATTCATTCAGTACCGACCTCAGACAGATTGGGTGGCAATCAACATGGGAAACACCAAGCGACTCGGCGTCAACGAGTTCAACGAGTTCCGTATCAGCGAGACTTTCCAGCATCTGCATCCGGTCATTTTCTTGCGCGCCGGATATTTCTGGAACGTGATGGGTATGGAGCCTACCGATGCTGAAGTTAACGGAAACAAGGTGTGGTACCTTTACCTGAAGCGTCAGGACAGGGACTTCATGATCAGGGTTGATTTCACCAGCGATCAGAAGTTCATCTTCAATCCTCTGTCCGACTCCTGGAGCCTCGACGATCCGACGCAGGAGATCACCGACCTCGAGCAGATCAAGAAGGCGCTCAAGTCTGAGGATGTCTCGGAGGTTATTGTCTCCGGTGTCCCGATGCGTCTCATCCGGGTTCAGGAGATCGCTAAGGGAGTCCTCTTCTTCGTCTTCCTCGACACGGCTGAGAAGCGCCGGTACTACTACGCCAGGCACACGACCAAGCTTCGTATCGTCGAGAACGAGGAGAGCGGGAGGAAGGAGTACCTCCTGGACCACGTGAAGGCCATGCACATTGACTGAGCGCTGGCGAAGTTTACCCCACCCCTACTCAAGGTATGAGGCATCCGATCTCGGTAGGGTTAGGAATATCTCGACAGGTAGGGTTCTGACTATCCAGCGCTGTTCTGACGGAGCCCCCGGGTTCTCCCTGTATCGTGATGATTCAGGTAAGCAGACCATGGTTCGCTGTGGTGTGACTATCTGGCGCGCATTCCATGGAGAGCCCGGGGCACGGCGATATGTCATTCACTTGAATGGTGATATGGCCAACTGCAGTCTTGATAACCTCAAGCTGGTGTCCTACTCAGAGTACCGGCAGGCCTGGTATGAGGAGTACAACGCAGAGCAGGACCGTATCTTCGACGAGACTGTCTCTGAATTCGACGACTACATCTTCGGCTCGTGCACTGAATCGGAGGCGGATAGAAAGGCTCGCTTTGGCAACTGAGAACTGGAAGACGATCCCCGGCCTCAATGACAAGTACGAGGTGTCTGACTTGGGGAGGGTTCGAAACAAGAACTCCGGTCGTTTCCTGACGCCCCGGTACAAGGATGGCTGCTACATGTATCGCATGGAGAAGCCTAGTGGCGCTGGGAAGCGAGAACGCAAGGTGAACTCTGCTGCAGTTCTCGTATGGACTGCTTTTGTCGGAGAGATCCCTAATCAGTACTGGGTACAGTACAAGGATGGGAATCGGAAGAACCTCGCCCTGTCGAACCTCTACCTGAAGTCCAACTCCGAGTTCCGTAAAGAGGCGTATGAGGAGGGGCGGTCGGCGCTTCTTCTCGAGCAGTACGAGTCGGAGTTCGATGAGTGGATCTTCGGGGACTGCATCGAAAGGAGAACTCGTTAACCATGACAGTTGTGTACCGACCTGAGCAGATCCAGGCGGTGCGTCAACTGCAGAACGGCAGCATCTTGGCAGGTGGCGTTGGTTCGGGGAAGACCCTGACAAGCCTGGCGTGGTACCTCACGTCGGTTTGTAACGCCGCCTCGTTCAAGAAAGGGGGGTCCTTGGCTAAGAAGAAGGTCAAGGGCTCCCCTACGCTGTATGTCATCACAACCGCTAAGAAGCGGGACTCCCTTGAGTGGGAGGAAGAAGCTGCGCGTCTCGGTCTGAGTACAGATCCTGCATGTAGTTTCACAGGTTCATCCATTGTGGTGGACTCGTGGAACAACATCGGGAAGTACTCGGATCGAGAACACGCGGTATTCTTTTTTGATGAACAGCGTGCTTCCGGCAGTGGGCGCTGGGTCAAGGAGTTCTTGAAGATCACTCGGAAGAACACCTGGCTTCTGCTCTCAGCTACCCCTGGAGATGTCTGGATGGACTATCTCCCGGTATTCATGGCTCATGGATTCTTCAGGACTCGTACGGAGTTTATGGAGGATCATGTCATATTTGATCGCTTCGCAAAATACCCCAAGGTCAAACGATACATAGGGGAGGCGAAGCTGCAGCGTTTGCGCCGGAGTATCCTTGTGGAGATGCCGGTGGAGCGACATACTACTCGTGAGAGGGAGACTGTCTACTGCGATTACGACCGTGACTTGTATAAGTGGGTCGTGAAGAACAGGATGGATCCCTGGACAGAGGAACCCCTTAGAGATGCAGGTGGGGTCTGCAGAATCTTGAGAAAGGTGGTCAGTGATAATGACTGGCGTTCAGAGCAAGCCAAGCGCATACTCTCAAGCAATGAGAGGGTTATCGTATTCTACAATTACAACTATGAGCTCGATCGAATCCTTGCAGTTGCAGAGAGCCTTGGACTGCCTACGGCGCAATGGAATGGACATCGGCACGATGCTATACCAGCAGAACCTCGATGGGTCTATATCTGTCAGTACACCTCGGCAGCAGAGGGATGGAACTGTACTAGTACCGATACGGTTCTCTTCTGGTCCCTCAACTATTCCTGGCGAGTGACGGAGCAGTGTGAGGGTCGGATCGACCGATTGAACACCCCATATTCTCGGTTGAAGTACTACTTTCTTGAGTCTCATTCCTCGATAGATGAGGCTGTTCGTCGGTCACTGAGCTCGAAGAAGGTGTTCAACGAGAGGGCATTTGTCGGTTAGAATACGTGTGACGTGGGGTCGAAATGGGGGTACAATACGTGTGATACCCTCGCTTCGGCCCCACTCGTCATACTTTTTGTGTTACTGATGTGACTAATGTTGCTCGTCACACGTATTATGGCCACTTTTTGAAAGTAACTTTGTCACACGTATTGTTGGACTTTTCCTTGGAATTGCAACGAAAGGTCGGGGTGGGCAATTTTTTGTGAAAAAAAATATTTTTAATTGATGAAGATGAAAATTAATATATATATAGTATAGGATTTCACGCATTTTTTTGCCCACCCCCTCAAGTCATTCTGTTTGATGATGTTTGATGATGTTTATCGATCGAATTTTCACATTAGTCACATCTGTAACAAAACCCCACCCATTCCAAGAATACCCCCTCTACAATACGTGTGACACCCCTTGTCGCAATCTACGCATATAATGATAAGAAGGATAGAAACAAGCCTATCCCTTCTTATAGGCTTACCCAGAGGAGCACACCATGCGTGAGTCACAATTCCAAGCACAGCTCATCAAGAAGCTGAAAAAGATGCTGCCCGGGATCATTATTCTGAAAAATGACCCCAACTACATTCAAGGTATCCCCGACCTGATTCTTCTCTACAAGAATCGTTGGGCAGCCCTTGAGGTGAAGCGAGGCGCCATTGCCTCAGTCCGTCCGAACCAAGCACACTACGTTCGGACAATGCATGCGATGTCGTATGCTGCATTCATCTACCCTGAGAACGAGAGCGAGATCCTCAGTGAAGTTCAACAATCACTCACAGCTTAATGGAGCCCACGCATTCCTTTCCGCCAGTAAGTATCACTGGCTCAACTACTCTCCAGACAAACTGATCGAGTCCTTCCGGACTTCCCAGGCTGCCGCAAAGGGCACCCGTCTTCATGAGCTCGCTGCTGAGCACATTCGGTTGAAGATGCGCATGCCTCGAAACAAGGTGACATTCAACAACTATGTTAACGATGCTATTGGGTTTCGGATGGAGCCGGAGCAAGTCCTGTTTTACTCGGTCAACTGCTTTGGCACTGCTGACGCTATCTCCTTTGACAAGGGCCTGCTTCGCATCCACGATCTGAAGACTGGCGTTCACCCCGCCAAGATTGATCAGCTCATGATCTACGCGGCACTCTTCTGCCTCGAGTATGATGAGCGTCCTGGGGCTATCAACTACGAGCTCCGTATCTACCAGAATGACGATATTCAGGTAGCAAATCCGGAGGGCGACGACATCGCCCCAATTATGGACACCATCATCCAATTCGACAAGCTTATCGAGAAGATCAAGGAAGAGGAGGCCTAATGGATCTCGCTCACTATGGTGTTAAGCGTAAGTCTGGACGTTACCCCTGGGGTTCCGGAAAGGACCCGCATCAGCACTCGGGCGACCTCCTCTCCACCATCAAGGATCTGAAGGCGAAAGGTCTCTCTGAGACTGAGATCGCCAAGGGTCTTGGTATGACCACCACCCAGCTTCGAGCCCAGAAGTCCATTGCTAAGAACGAGAAGCGTAAGGCTGATGTTGCAATGGTAGCCCGGCTCAAGGAGAAGGGGATGTCCAACACGGCCATTGGTCGTCGTATGGGCATCAACGAGTCCTCCGTTCGAGCGCTTTTAGACCCCACCCTCAAGGAAAGGGCGGGGAGTACTGAAGCACTGGCCAAGGAGCTCAAGAAGCAGGTCGGTAAGGACGGTCTTCTTGACGTCGGGCTTGGCGTTGAAGTCAACATGGGTGTCACGAGCACCAAAATGAAGACCGCCACAGCCATGCTTGAGGCTGAGGGCTATCACGTCCACAAGGTGAAAGTCCAGCAGCAGACGACTGGTAAGTTCACCGAAATGAAGGTCCTGGTGCCTCCGGGCATGGACTACAAGACAGTTCTGGCCAAGAGGGGCGAAATTAAGGCCCCCGGGGTCAATATCGAAGACCGGGGTCATACGGTATATGGTATCGAGAAGCCCGTTGCAGTTTCCAGCAAGCGACTGAAGGTTCGCTATGGAAATGAGGGTGGTACTGATATGGACGGTGTCATTGAGGTTCGACGAGGAGTCAAAGACCTTTCCCTCGGTTCTTCCAACTACGCTCAGGTTCGAATTAGTGTTGACGGCACGCACTATCTCAAGGGTATGGCGATGTACTCGGATGACATCCCCAAGGGATATGATCTCCGGTTCAACACAAACAAGAACCCCACCGGAAACAAACTGGACGCACTTAAGAAGCAGACAGGTGACCCGGCGAACCCATTCGGTTCTGTAATCCGCAAGCAGCTCCACTACACCGACTCGAATGGTCGGAAGAAGCTCTCTGCGATGAACATCGTTAACGACGAAGGTACTTGGGGTGATTGGTCGAAGACCTTGAGCTCCCAGTTCCTCTCGAAGCAGCCCGTCTCCCTTGCTAAGCAGCAGCTTCAGAAGGTACGAGACAAGCGCCGTGCGGAGTTCGAAGAGATTATGGCTCTTACGAACCCCTCGGTCAAGAAGAAGCTGCTTCAGTCGTTTGCTGACTCTGTTGACTCCGATGCCGTTGATCTTAAGGCGGCAGCTCTACCTCGGCAGGCCAGTCAGGTAATCCTTCCCGTTCCCAAGATGAAGACCACGGAGGTTTACGCCCCCAACTTCAAACATGGGGAGAAGGTTGTTCTTGTTCGTCACCCTCATGGTGGACGATTCGAGATTCCTGAGCTGACAGTCAACAACAAAAACCCCCATGCCAGAAAAGCAATAGGGACCAAGGTTAAGGACGCAATCGGAATCCACCCTAAGGTGGCGGAGCGTCTGTCTGGTGCAGACTTCGACGGAGACTCTGTTCTCTGTATTCCGAACAACAGCGGAAAGGTGAAGACCTCTCCTGCTCTGAAAGGCCTTAAGGATTTCGATCCCAAGGTTATGTATCCTGCCTACCCCGGAATGACACCCATGACTTCTAAGCAGAAGCAGATGAAGATGGGTGAGGTCTCAAACCTGATCACTGATATGACTATCGGTGGTGCAAACCAGGCTGAGATTGCCCGGGCCGTTAGGCACTCCATGGTTGTGATTGACGCTGAGAAGCACAAGCTCAACTACAAGCAGTCCGAGATCGATAATGGTATTGCCGCCCTCAAGAAGAAGTACCAGGGTAAGGCAAATGCTGGGGCTTCTACTCTCATCAGCCGTGCCTCATCTGAGAAACGAATTCCTGAGAGAAAAGCCCGGTCCGCTTCAAAGGGTGGGCCTATTGACAAGAAGACTGGACGCAAGGTCTATGAAGAGACTGGGGCTACTTATGTGGACAAGCATGGTAAGACTGTGCTTCGTACTGAGAAGTCCACTAAGTTGGCCGAGGCCCATGATGCATACTCCCTCGTTTCTAAGAACGGGAGTGCTATCGAAACGGTGTATGCCAATCACTCTAACGAACTGAAGGCTATGGCTAACGAAGCCCGTAAGGCTACGCTTGCTATCCCCTCTGTTCGAAAGAACCCCCAGGCTGCAAAGACCTATGCCCCTGAAGTTAAATCCCTCAAGGCCAAAGTAAACGAGGCCCTCCGGAATAAACCCCGAGAACGCCAGGCACAGGTCCTGGCCGACGCGGTAATCAGGGCGAAGAAGCAAGCTGATCCAACTCTTGCCAATGATAAAGAGCGTCTCCAGAAAGCCCGGCGCCAGGCTTTAGCCGAGGCCCGTCAAAGAACGGGGGCTGGTAAGAAGCCTTTCGCTATCACTCCTCGAGAGTGGCAGGCTATCCAGGAAGGTGCTGTCTCGCAGGCTGCTCTCAACAAGGTTCTTGAACTTGCTGATGAATCAGTAGTTAGGGAACTGGCTACACCTAGGACCCAGCCTAAGGTGTCATCCAGCATGGTGGCCAGAGCCAAGGCTATGAGTAGTAGAGGTAAGACTGCTGCTGAGATTGCTGAAGCTTTGGGAATCTCAACAACTTCTGTACACCGTGCTCTTGAGGAGGGCTGACCACACCATGGTACACACCCTCTCACAGGGCCTCTCTGAGGAGGTCTACTATGGCTAGGATGCTGTCCACAATGGACAATCCTTACGATCCAAGAACTTCATGGGACGAATGGTTTGCTTTTGACACTGCCCACGGCTACGGTACCTGTGGCCTCCTGGCCAGGCTGTGCACATCAAGCGATTCGTTAAGTGAAGAACTTGAAATCGAAGAAATTGAAAATGCAATTGATCGAATTCTCAATCTTGATGGAACAAATTTCTATCAAACTTTTGAGATTGATGATTGAAAAATAAAAATTTCTTCGTCTACCCGGGGGAGGGGGGTCTCGCATTTAGGCCCCCCCACCCTC
>ENA-OWND01000380-OWND01000380.1-metagenome-genome-assembly--contig:-NODE-380-length-31222-cov-11.704912_pt1 | contig 31222 bp, 32 predicted proteins | sample MGYA00245342_ERZ651119 | MGnify/ENA primary metagenome ERZ651119 (study PRJEB26857, sample SAMEA4031756) | metagenome | biome: human; feature: oral; material: saliva | place: Philippines | collected 2014... | reverse complement strand
TCGAGCCTCGTTTCCCGCTCCATTTCTTACAATAGAAAATAAATGATAGCACCTTGAGGTGCTTTTTTTTATACCTAAAATTTGCCTATCTACATTATTGTTTATTTAAGCGTACCGTAATGGCATTTGTTTTTATTGATTGAGGAATTTAAAATGTCAAAAACGCTCCAATAAAAAGCAGACGAAGCCCGCAATATGTGTAAATTAAAAGGCGATTCAATGCTAGACAACGCCGATCGCCATTGCTTTTGAGGCTGTTTATGATAGCGAAGCACAAGCCCAACAAGCGGTCGAATATTTCATCCAGAAAGCAAAATCGGTGGAAACTGAACCTTGCCAAATTAAATCAGAAATCACACTGCTTGCAGATGGATTTTTAATGCAGATGTGGATTGAATTTAGCTGTCAAGCAGAAGTGGTGTTATTCCAAATGGCGGCGAGATAAAAAAGAGGGCATTTGCCCTCTGTTTTTATTTATGATTATCGCGATATAACCACTCTGCTACCTGTTTAGCAAAGTAGGTCAAAATCCCGTCTGCTCCAGCACGTTTAAAGCAGAGTAAGCCTTCCATAATGCATTCGCGTTCTTTTAACCAGCCGTTTTGAATTGCTGCCATATGCATTGCGTATTCGCCTGAAACTTGGTACGCAAAAGTTGGTACGCCGAAAGTTTCTTTCACACGCCACACCATATCCAAATAAGGCATCCCTGGTTTTACCATCACCGTATCTGCTCCTTCTTGAATGTCCATTGCCACTTCGTGCAAGCCTTCGTTGGCATTCGCTGGATCAACTTGGTAAGTAAATTTATTACCGCCTTTGAGGTTGCCCGCTGACCCTACAGCATCGCGGAACGGTCCGTAGTAGTTTGAGGCATATTTTGCGGAATACGCCATAATTTGGGTGTTGATAAAGCCGTTCGCCTCCAACGCTTCACGAATAGCACCGATGCGGCCGTCCATCATATCGCTTGGTGCAACCACATCAGCACCCGCTTCAGCGTGTGAAAGGGCTTGCTTAACGAGGATTTCGGTGGTGATGTCGTTTAACACATAGCCTTCTTCATCGATAATGCCGTCTTGCCCGTGAGTGGTAAATGGATCGAGTGCCACATCAGTCATCACGCCTAATTCTGGATATGCTGCTTTTAATGCACGCACCGCACGTTGTGCCAAGCCTTCAGGATTGTAAGCTTCTTCAGCCATTAATGATTTTTTCGCTTCGCCTACCACAGGGAAAAGTGCGATCATCGGCACGCCATATTTCACGAGTAAGCCCGCTTCAATTAAAAGTTGGTCGAGGGTTAAACGTTCTACGCCTGGCATTGAGGGCACAGCTTCACGATGATTTTCACCTTCAATGACGAAAACAGGGTAGATTAAATCGTTGGCGGTAAGTTGGCTTTCTGCCACTAAACGACGGCTGAAATCGTGTTTACGTAAGCGACGCATACGGCGTTGCGGGAATGCGGTGTTGAGGTATTGGGTCATTTTTTGTCCTTTTCTGATTTTTTCCTCCCTCCGCAAGTGCAGGGAGTGAAGAGATAGTTTGTCGTAAAAATTAACCCGCTTTCGCGGGCTAAGATTAAGCGTTTTCTTCGCTCGTGGTTTCTTCTTCTCGTGGTTTGTAGAATCTGGCACAAATCACGCCAACTTCAAACAACAAGCACATTGGCACAGCCAAGAGTGTTTGTGAGAAAATATCGGGTGGAGTAAGTAACATCCCGATGATGAAAGCTGCCACGATGATATATGGGCGTTTTTCACGCAAGTCTTCTGGGGTGGTAATGCCTGCCCAGCAGAGCAAAATAATCGCCACAGGGACTTCAAAACAGATACCAAATGCCAAGAAAATCGTGAGCACGAAGTCTAAGTAGCTACTGATGTCGGTTGCCATTTGCACTCCTTCAGGCGTGGTGCTGGTTAAGAAACCGAACACGATTGGGAACACAACATAGTAAGCAAACGCCACGCCACAGTAGAACAGCAAGGTGCTTGAAACTAACAGCGGGTAGATCAGGCGTTTTTCGTGCTTATATAATGCCGGGGCGACGAATGCCCAAATTTGATACAAAATATAAGGCACAGAAAGAAAAATCGCGGTGACAATCGTTAGTTTAATCGGGGTAAAAAATGGCGTTGCCACGTTGGTGGCGATCATCGTTGCCCCTGCTGGCAAATTGCTCGTGAGCGGTGTTGCCAACAGGGTATAGATGTCATTTGCCCAATACACTAACGCACAGAAAACAACTAATACGAAAATAACGCTACGTAATAAACGGTTGCGAAGTTCAATAAGGTGAGCGATAAGCGGTTGAGATTGATCAGCTTGTTGCATTTCCTTTCTCCTTGTTCGCTACATGCTCAGTTGCTTGTGGTGCAACATCGTCATCATCTGGCGGATAATAAATCGAGAGTTTTTCAGCAAGCAGGGCTTCGTCTAATTCTGCCTGTTCTGCGTCTTCTGCGGTTGTCACCGTTTTTTCTTCGCTTACAAGCGGTGAATTTTCTTCAGCGTTTTGCTCTTTTGCATTCTGTTGATCATTTTCGACCGCTTGTTCTGCCTCTTTAGGCTTGCTCTCGGCTTCAATTTTGGCTTGAATTTCCGCCACTTGTTCATCGGTTAATTTAGTGATTTCACCTTTGGTGGTATTCAAGTCTTGCTGCATTTGTTGAGCAGATTGTTTAAGTTCTTCAACGGTTTTGCTTAATTCTGGTGAAAGCGAACTTAAATTTAATTCCTCTGCTTTTTTAATGCTCTCTTTGAGTTCTTGTAGCTTAAGTTCTTGAGCCAGTTCGTTTTGCACGTTTGCCGCCAGACCACGAATGGTACGAACCCACCCCATGACGGTGCGGATTGCAATGGGCAAACGCTGCGGACCTAGCACCACTAAGCCCACAATTAAAACGAGTACTAACTCTGAAAAACCAATATCAAACACGGGTTATGCCTGCTCTTTTTCGGTTGTTTTTTGTTGTTCAGTGTTGCTTGATTTTGCTTCGACTTTATCGAACGCAGCATCTTGAGGTTTTTCCTCTGCCATCGCTTTTTTGAAGCCTTTTACTGATTCGCCTAAGTCTTGACCTAAGGTGCGTAATTTTTTCGTACCGAAAAGTAACACAATGATTGCGACCACGATCAGTAATTGCCAAATGCTAATTCCACCCATATTAAAATCCTCTTTTGTTAATAAAGTGTTGAAATGGTGAGTGCTCATTATACGCTGAAATCACAAAAAAGAAATCTACCCCAAAATGAATAAACGTGAAGTATGACGCTCCTCAAATTTTGTTGAATAAAACGCCATAAAACTTGACTATTTCGTACAAGATAGGTAGTATTCGCACTGCTATTTTTACTTGAGGATTACATTTTGGACAGTCATAGTCGATACTTTGCAGATTTTTCTTGATTACCTGCCTTGTCCAACCTCAGGTTGCCGACACGGTCGGTAACTTTCGTCTAGTATCTTTCCCCTTGTTCATTTTGTTCATCACCTCCTAACTCGGAGAAATGAAAAATGATTCGTGCTTTTGCATTAGACCACGCGCGTCTCGTCGGACTTGACGAAACCTCTCGCGACCAATTAAACGATGCGATTTGGATTGACTTAATCGACCCAAGCGATGATGAACGTAGCGTATTAAAACTCGGCTTAGACCAAACCCTTGCGGAAGAGCACGAGTTAGAAGACTTAGAAGCTTCTGCTCGCTTTTTCGAAGATGAAGACGGTTTACACCTTCACTCCTTCTTTTACTGCTTAGATGACGACGATTACGCTGATATTTCAACAGTCGCATTTACCATTCGCGATGGGCGTTTGTTCACGCTTCGCGAACGCGATTTGCCTGCATTCCGCTTATATCGTATGCGTTCGCGCCGAATGAAATTGCTTGATAGCAATGCTTATGAATTGCTGCTTGACCTGTTCGAAACCAAAATCGAACAGCTGGCGGATGTTATCGAAACGGTTTACGCTGATTTAGAAAATATGAGCCACGTGATTTTGGATGGCAAACAAGAAGGTGATAGCTTAAATGAAGCTCTTTCAGATCTTACTGAATTGGAAGATGTGAGTTCAAAAGTGCGTTTGTGCTTGATGGATACGCAACGTGCGTTGAGCTTTTTGTTGCGTAAAACACGCTTGCCAAACAACCAGCTCGAACAAGCACGTGATATTATGCGAGATATTGAATCACTCCAACCGCACAATGAATCGTTGTTCCAAAAAGTGAACTTCTTAATGCAGGCGGCAATGGGTTTCATCAATATTGAACAGAACCGTATTATGAAATTCTTCTCGGTAGTTTCTGTGATGTTCCTCCCTGCAACACTGGTGGCATCTACTTACGGAATGAACTTTGAGTTTATGCCAGAGCTTCATTTCAAATATGGTTATCCAATGGCGATTTGCTTGATGATTGTTGCTGCAGCTTCTCCATATTTGTATTTTAAACGGAAAGGATGGTTGTAAAAAATGCCTCTCTTTATTGGATAAAGAGAGGCATTTTTATCATATTCTGGGATAAATCTCGAATTATCTGAAGTTACCCCACTCAAGCGGTCAATTTTTACCAATAAAATGCAAATTTAAATGCTAAACGAAGAACCACAGCCACAGGTTGAACTTGCATTCGGATTCTGCACTACAAAACGTGAACCATCTAGCCCTTCGGTGTAATCGACTGTACCACCGATCAAATATTGTAAACTCATTGGATCCACCACTAAACCGACATTTTGGTTTTCAATGGTTAAATCTCCATCATTAACTTGATCATCAAAGGTAAAACCATATTGGAATCCGCTGCAGCCCCCACCTGTGATATACACACGTAAACGGAGATTGGGATTATCTTCCCCTTCAATTAAACTCTTCACCTTTTTTGCTGCAGCATCTGTAAAGATGAGAGGAATTTGGATATCGCTCATATTAGCCTTATAACAAAAACAAATAGTGGTGCATTATCCCCCAATCTGAGGGTTTGAGCAAGATCATAAAAAAGTGTAAATTTTAGTAAACTTTTCCATAAAGTATGGAAAGTTAGCTATAATAAGAAAACTTTATAAGTTGTTTTTTTTGTTTTAAGGTGGGTTTATGGCTGAGGTTTCTTCTCAAAGAAATGACGAGATTGATTTAATTGAACTTTTCCGCGTGTTGTGGAAGAAAAAAGTGTGGATCGTGCTTTCTGCGTTTGTGTGCACACTGATTGCAGGCATTTATGCGTTTACTGCAAAAGAACAATGGACATCAACGGCAGTTGTAGTTGCACCGCGTTCGACGGATTTAAGCACATTATTACCAGCTCGTGCAGAATATGCTCGTATTATTGGTGATGGTGATTTTTCAGCTGGGAAATTATCTGATTCTCTTTACGGACAATTCAAACATTTCTTACTTTCTAATGATTTAAAACGTCAGTTCTTAGAGCAATCTGAATGGGTAAAAAATTACACCAAAGAAATGACGGAAGAACAAAAAAGAAAATATATTGAAGAAACAGTTTCTAAATATCTTATTGTTCACGAAGTTGATCCTAAGAAAAAAGACTTAACCGAATTAGATAAAATTGGTTTAAAACTCACCTTCTCAGCAGAAACGCCAAAAGATACGCAATCTGTATTAACTGAGTATGTGAGTTTTGTGAACAAATATATCCTTAACCAAATAAACCAAGAGTTTAAACTAGGATTTAACCTTCGTTTAGATGCACTGAAATTTACTAAAGAACAAATTGAAGAGAATCTAACTGAAGCAAAAAAGGTTCAGGTTGAAAATTTAACAAATGCGTTAGATATTGCAAAAAAAGCAGGAATTAGAGATTTTTCAAGAGGAAATAATAATAATATTTCTGTGCCAGAATATATGTTAGGAGATGCTCGTTTAAATATCTCTGATTCTAAATTAGCAGACGGTACATATTTATTTATGCTTGGTGAAAAATACCTGCAAGCTCAATTAGATATTGCTAAAAATAACCCCGTTGTTTACCCAACAAATTATTATAGTACGGAGAGACAGTTGAGTAAGCTAACTAAATTAGCCCCTCAATTAGATTCGGTTGAAAATGTAAAAGCGTATTATTATTTAAGTTCGCCGGATTATCCTGTTAAACATGATTGGCCAAAACGCTTTTTATTATTAGCGATTGGATTTGGTTTAGGACTTTTAATTGGTAGCACTGTTATTTTAGGTAAAGCAATTATTTCAAATAAGAATTAAAAAAATGAAAGATATAAAAATAATTATAGCTACTCATAAAGAGTATTTTATCCCTTCAAATGATATGTATTTACCTGTTCATGTTGGTAAAGAAGGAAAGGCAGATATTGGTTATCAAGGTGATAACGAAGGAGAAAATATCTCTATCAAAAATCCTTACTTTTGTGAGCTGACCGGACTTTATTGGGCATGGAAAAACTTACCTAATGATTATCTTGGGCTTATTCACTATAGAAGGTTTTTTACTACAAAAGGGCGTTTTGAGAGAAAAAATCAACCGCTTGAAGATCTATATCTAACTCATAAGGAAGCTTCTGATTTGTTAGCTGATTATGATGTTATTGTGCCAAGTAAACGTAATTATTATATTGAAACGCTTTATTCTCACTATGCTAATACCTTACATGCAGAGCATTTAGATGTCACACGTGAGATTATTAGCGAAGAGTGCGGTGAATATTTAGAGAGTTTTGATAAAGTAATGAAACAACGTAGTGGGTATATGTTTAATATGTTCATTATGTCTAAAGAATTAACAAATAGCTATTGTAGCTGGTTATTCCCGATCTTATTTGAATTAGAGAAACATTTACCAGCAGATAAATATTCTGCATTCCATGCTCGTTTCTATGGGCGTGTAAGTGAGTTACTCTTTAATGTTTGGCTGATGCAATATAATAAGAAAACACCAATTAAGATAAAAGAACTCCCTTTTGTATATGGTGAGAAAATTAATTGGGGTAAAAAGATCTTAGCTTTTTTGCAAGCAAAATTTCTTGGTAAAAAGTACGAAGCAAGTTTTTAATTACTGGAAAAATAATGAAACGTATTCTTGTATATGGCATGACTGATAATTTAGGTGGTATGGAAGCCTATATTCATAATATCTATCAACATTTGGATAAAGAAAAAATTCAATTTGATTTTGTTTGTGACTTCCCAAGCATGACCTTTAGTGATTTTTATCTTAAGAATGGCTGTAAAATTCACTATATTCCACCTAAAAATGAAGGTTTATTTCGTAGCCTATGGGAAATGTATAGAGTAATTAAGAAAGGGAATTACGATACCGTTTATTTTAATATCATGAATGCAGGATACGTATTAAATATGCTTCCTGCATTCTTATTGGGAAAGAAAATTGTAGCTCATTCACATAATGCAGATACCACTAAAAAAAGATTACACTATTCATTAAGATGGTTGCTAAATAAACTAAGTGATATAAAATTGGCTTGCTCTGAAAAAGCAGGTATCTTTATGTATGGAGAGAATGAAAAATACCAAGTTATTAAGAATGGGATTGATCTTGATAAATATTCTTATTCTAAGGAAAAACACAACCATATTAAAAAGAATTTAGGATGGAATAAAGCCTCAGTCATTTTATATGTTGCAAGAATGAATCACCAAAAAAATCCTTTTTTTGCTTTAGAAATTATGCAGGCATTAAATAGAGATATGCCGAATGTTATGATGGCATATGTTGGTGATGGAGAACTAAAAAAAGATATTGAAAAATATATTTCTGATAGAAAAATTATAAATATATCTTTTATGGGTATTCGTGATAATGTAAATCAACTTATGATTGCATCAGATGTGCTTATATTACCCTCTTTATTTGAAGGATTACCTATTGTTGCAGTTGAAGCTCAGGCGGCTGGCTTACCAACATTATTGTCAGATAATGTGTCAAAAGAGGCAAAATTAATTTCTTCAACAGAATTCTTACCTATTGATAATGTAACTCGTTGGAGTAGTAGAATTATGTCTATTCTAAATAATAAAAATAATAAACGAGTAAGTGATACCATTGCTTTAAATAAGAACGGATATAATATTATTAGTGTTTCTCGCTCTATTCAGAGAATTTTATTAGGTTAGTACGATGAAAATCAGTCTTATTTTTGCTTGCTATAATATTTCTCAGTATTTAGATGAACTTTATCAACTCTTAATATCACAAACTTATAAAGATGTTGAGATAATTTTTGTTGAAGACTGTTCAATAGATGATACAAGAAATAAACTACTTACATTAGATGATCCAAGAGTAAAAGTTATTTTAAACGAAAAAAATATTGGTGCGGCCAACAGCAGAAATAGAGGTATTGAAGAAGCAACAGGAGATTATATTTGGTTCCCTGATCCAGATGATTTATTTGATTCTAAATTACTACCTAAAGTAGGTAGTGTCATACCCGAGTTTAATCCAGATGTGATTAGTATAGGGATGCAAGAAAGATATGAAATTGATAGCAATCTATCGTATACAAAAAATATTGTAAGTGAATTTGAAGGATTCATTACAACAAATTTCAATCCTGTATTAGTAAATTTAGAAGAAACTTTCTTATTTGGTTATACAAATAATAAATTTTATAAAAAAGAAATTATTGATAAATATCATATTAAAAATGAGCATCAGGCTTTAAAAGAAGATTTTGAATTTAACATCAAGGTATTTAGTGTGATTTCTAATTTTTATATCCTTAATGAGCCTTTATATTTTTATATGAAGCGGAATAATGGCAGTTTAACGGCTAAATTTGTCCCTGATTACTTTTCAATTCATATGAAAACGCTTTCTTCGTTTATTAAACTTTTACAAGTAAGAGAGGAACTTAATCAAAATGCAATAGAATTGGTAGTAAACCGATTTATTCGCTACACGCTCTCTGCGATTGAACGAAATACTTCACCTAATGCAAATTTAACATTAAAAGCACAAAAAGATTGGATTATTGGTTCTGTTTATAATCAAGAACAGTTTAAATTAATGGTAAATAATGCTTACCTTGTGGGCAAGAAACAGAAACCAATATATTTCTTATTGAAATATAAAATGAGTTCTTTACTTGTATTATTGGGTAATTTTGTCAAATTAGTAAAATCAAAACTACCCATTTTATTTACAAAGTTAAAAGGCTAGATAATATAAGGTTAATAATCAAATGAAAAAATATCAAATTGTTGAGTTAAGTACTGAACATAACCACGCAGGTAGTAAAGCTGTACAAGACGTATTTGATGTAGCGAAAAAATTAGGTTATGAAGCTGAAGTAATTAGAACAGCAACAAGCATAGACTCCTTATGGGGAAAAATTAGAAGACAAGCACTTTTTTTTATTGATTGGCTTAAGATCTATTTTTCTATTACGCCTAATTCATTAGTGCTTATCCAAACCCCTTATCACCATAAACAGCTTATTCGTAATTGGGTTCTTAGTAAGCTTAAAAGAGATAAAAAAGTAAAATTCATTTCTTTAGTTCACGATGTAGAAGAGCTGAGAAAGAGTTTATATAATAACTATTATAAGAATGAGTTTAATTTTATGTTATCTGTTGCTGATTCAATTATTGTACATAATGATACGATGAAAGCATTCTTTATAAAAAAAGGAATTCCAGAAAATAAACTAGTTAGCCTTAAAATTTTTGATTATTTAATGGATAAAGAAGCCACAAGTAAGAATGTTACATTTGAGTGGGCAATTTCAATTGCGGGAAATCTCGATGTTAATAAATCAGCTTATATTGCCCAACTTGGTAAGTTAGGTATTACTATTCATTTATATGGACCTAATTTTTCCCATTCATTAGAACAATATAAAGATATTCAATATCATGGTTCATTCCCCGCATCAGATATTCCAAACCAACTAAATTCAGGGTTTGGTTTAGTATGGGATGGAAATAGTATAGATACCTGTAGTGGTGACTTTGGTGAATATTTACAATACAACAATCCTCATAAACTCTCACTTTATTTAGCTTCAGGAATTCCTGTTGTAATTTGGGATAAGGCAGCAGAAGCAGATTTTGTAAGAAAGCATAATCTAGGCATTTGTGTTTCGTCTTTAAGTGAGTTGAAAGGTAAATTAGAGCAGATTTCTGAAAAAAATTACCAAGAGATGATAAAAAATGTTGCTAATATTTCAACATTACTCCGTCATGGTGAGCATACAAAAAATTCAATAAGAATATCTGAAAGTTTAATTTAAGGTTACCTCATGTTTTTATACCTATTAGTAATCTCGCTATTTATTATATTAGTGTTGAATTTCTTAATAGTAAAATTTGACTATATGCATCCAGCGGTGTTATTTACAATTCCGTTTTTTGTCTTTTCTGTAATGTGTGCAATTGCTGAATCTGCATATCAAATAGAGTTTCATGAGGAAACTTTATTTGTTGTAGTTAGTTCTTGCTTAATACTTACTTTTTTCACATTGATAGCTCAAAGTCTATATAAAATTATAAGTCAGAAACAAATCTTAACAGAACTAAAGATAAATAATACTATTACCATTTTCTTTATTATCTTTTCTATATTGACTCAATTAGCTTTTGTTAAATATATTAGAGATATATCTATTGCTTATCAAGGATATGCAGGTAATCTAGGGGAAATGATATCCCTTTATGATGTCATGACTAAATTCTGGACGGATATTTTTAGAGAACTAGATGTTCCAATTCCTTTATTATATAGGATTGGTAATCCTATTACTCAAGGATTTGGATATCTCATTGTTTATGTCTTCGTACATAATTTCGTGGCTACAAAGAAAATAAATAAGCTACATTTAATAATTATCTTATTACTTTGTCTTAATATTATTCTAAATGGAAGTCGTAGTCCTATATTTAGAATCATTACAATGATGATGATTCTGTTTTACATTTTATATAATAAAAAAAATGGAGTTCGCAAAGGTAATATCAAATTTTTAATTAAAAGTATTATTATTATTATTTTCTCTGGTGTCGGATTTGTTATTCTGCTGAATCTAATGGGAAGAGAGAATGATCTAGGCTTACTCCATTATTTATTTATTTATGTTGGAGCACCTTTAGTTAACTTAGATAATTATTTAGCCGTAAAACCAGATCTATCCCAATCTCTAATTTTCGGAGAGCAAACTTTCAGGACATTATATGGTTATATTGCTAAACAATTAGGAGATGATTCATTAATTTTCGATACAATTGATCAGTTTACTTTTAGTAATAATGGAATTGAGATTGGTAATGTGTACACAACATTTTATTCTTTTATTTATGATTTTGATTACATAGGTTTCATTCCACTTATAGCTATAATTGCATTATACTATGTATTTACGTATCAAATGATAAAAAGTATAAAAATATCTTCTTTTAGTTCGTTATTATTTTTTTATACGTATTTGTTCAATGATTTAATAATGCTTGCATTCTCAAATAGATTTTATTCTACTGTATTAGACATTGGATTTATCAAAATAGTAATATTTTCTTTAATATGTAAGGTTCTCTTTTTAAGAAAAGTCAGTTGATTGTATTTTATGAGTAAGAATATTAAAAGTATAAAATTTAATTTTATAATGAATTTTATACTCACAGTATCTAATTTTCTTTTTCCTTTAATTACCTTTCCTTATATATCAAGAGTTTTATTACCCGAAGGAACAGGAAAAGTAGCTTTTGCTCTCTCTATTGTGAGTTACTTTACTATTTTTGCTTCTTTTGGTGTAGCGACTTACGGAATAAGGGCTATTGCACAAGTAAGAGATGATAAAGAACGTTTATCTAAAACAATGCATGAATTATTATTTATTAATATTATCTCAATGACTATTGTTTATGTCGCATTAGCTATTGCAATATTAGTGGTTCCTAAATTTGCTATGGAAAAAGAGTTATTTTGGGTAACTTCATTGTTTATTCTTTTTGCGATTGTTGGAGTAGAATGGCTTTATAAAGGATTAGAAAAGTATCAATACATTACAGTAAGAACAATTGTTTTTAAAATTGCATCATTATTTTTAGTCTTTCTCTTTGTTAAAGAGAAAAGTGATTATATTATTTTTGCTTTTATCTCTATTTTTGCTATTGTCGGTTCAGGTATTCTTAATTTAATTAACTCTAGAAAACTAATAAATTATAAACTGTATTCAGAGTATGAATTTAAGAAGCACTTAAAGCCAATGTTTGTATTATTTTTAACTTCATTGGCTATTGCAATCTATACAAGTTTAGATGAAGGGTTACTAGGTTTGCTTAGTTCACCAGAACAGGTGGGGTATTATAATGCAGCGGTAAGAGTAAAAGGGATTTTGTTTACTTTAATAACTTCATTAGGTGTTGTATTGTTGCCTAGATTATCCTATTACGTTGAGAATAATATGGAAACAGAATTCCATGAGGCTTTGGCAAAATCTACAAATTTTATTGTTGTTATTTCTGCATCTGTTGTTATCTTTTTTACTTTATTTGCTAAAGAAACTATTTTAATTCTTGCTGGCGAGAATTATGTGGCGTCTATTATTCCGTTACAAATTGTTGTTTGGGCGTTAATACTGAGTGCGATTACAAATATTTTAGGTATTCAGATACTTTTACCGCTTAAAAAGGATAAACAATTGCTTTTCTCTGTTTTATGTGCAGCTACGGTAGATGTTATCGCAAATGTTATTTTAGTACCTAAATTAGCAGCTGTAGGAACGGCGTTATCTGTTATTGCTGCAGAACTATCCGTACTCTTTGTACAGGTGATTATTTTACGTCAATATATTAAAATCCTGTTTGCTGGGTTACAGTTGTATAAGATTATTATCGCTTTACTAGTTGCAATAGCCAGTGCTTTATTTGTGAAAGATGTTGTTGGAAATACTTCTACTTTAATTATCTTTTTATGCTCAAGCTCGGTTTTTTTTCTAGCTTATTTCATTATTCTACTTCTATTAAAAGAAAAATTTATTATGTATGTCTATCATACGATATACATAAAATTTATTGTTTATAGAAGATAACTACATTGGAGAACAAAAATGTCATATGACTATCTGATTGTTGGTGCTGGATTATTCGGCTCAATTTTTGCTCATGAAGCGACTAAGCGTGGAAAAAAATGTTTAGTCATTGAAAAACGTGATCATATTGGTGGAAACTGTTATACCCAAAATGTGGAAGGGATTAACGTTCATAAATACGGTGCACATATTTTCCATACAAGTAATAAAACGGTATGGAACTATATCCAACAATTTGCTGAATTTAACCGTTTTACTAATTCTCCTGTCGCTCGCTATAAAGATGAATTATATAGCTTGCCATTTAATATGCTAACCTTCAATAAAATGTGGGGTGTGATTACACCACAAGAAGCTGAAGCGAAAATTAAAGAACAGATTGCAAAAGAAAATATTACAGAACCTCAAAACCTTGAAGAACAAGCAATTTCTTTAGTTGGGCGTGATATTTATGAAAAGTTAATTAAAGGCTATACAGAAAAACAATGGGGTCGTAAATGTACCGAACTTCCTGCTTTTATTATTAAACGTCTACCCGTTCGTTATACTTATGACAATAACTATTTCTATGATACCTATCAAGGCATTCCAATCAGTGGTTATACGGGTATTTTTGAAAGAATGCTTGAGGGGATTGAAGTTAAGCTTAATGTCGATTTCTTTGCAGAACGTGAATATTATGAAGGTCTTGCAGATAAAATCGTCTTTACTGGTATGATTGATGAATATTTTGGTTATCAATTTGGTAAATTAGAATATCGCAGTTTACGTTTTGATAATGAAGTGTTAGATATGCCAAATTATCAAGGTAATGCAGTAGTTAACTATACTGAAGCAGAAGTACCTTATACTCGTATTATTGAACATAAACATTTTGAATATGGTTCTCAGCCTAAAACAGTAATTACTCGTGAACATTCAAAAGAGTATCAAGAAGGTGATGAGCCTTATTATCCTATCAATGATCAACGTAATAATGAATTATATGCACAATATAAAGCATTAGCCGATAACACACCAAATGTGATTTTTGGCGGTCGATTAGCTCAGTATAAATATTTTGATATGCATAATATTATTGCTGAAGCATTAGAATGCGTGGAGCAGCATTTAAAATAAACTAATTATGAGGGTTTTACTTTGAACAGATTCTTATCAATAATAGCTTTAATATTATTTGATATTTTAGCTATATTTATTGCAATAGCCTTAGCAGTTTCATTACGTAAGATATTCAATATCTTTTTTGATGTACCTGTTATTGATTATTCTTATCTCTCGTTTGGAAGTGCCTATATAACCCTCATTTTTATTTTAGGCTATTTTGGTATTTACACTAAGCGATTTGATTTTTGGCATGAAACTAAACTCGTTATTCGGTCTAGTTTCTTATCATTCGCTATTTTACTTGCGGGATTAGTATTAGATCAAAATGCAGAATATTACTCCCGTAGTACATTAATTCTTATTTTCTTATTAACAACCATTACTATTCCAAGTACCAAATTGATTACTAAAAAACTATTATATAAGATTGGGATCTGGAAAAAAACAGCTAAAGTCATTACAGATAACGAAAATTTTAAATCTACATTATTTGAAGACTACTATTTGGGTTATGTTAAATCATCAGATTCTAATCATAATACCCTTTTTATTGATAGTGTGAATCTAAGTAAAGATAAATTAAATAAAATCATTGAGGAAAATATTAAGAATAGTAGAGAAATTATTTTTACTCCTGTGCTAAGTGGCTATGATTTTTCTCAATCATATATTTATAATGTTTTTAGCTCAAGAACAAATGTCTTTACTCTAGAGAATAATCTTCTAAGTAAAACAAATAAATTTATTAAGTCGGCAATTGACTATGTTTTAGTTATAGGTTCTTCATTTTTGTGGACTCCTGTTCTTCTTATTATTGCTATCTGGTTAAGGAAGGAAGATCCTAAAGGTGATGTTTTCTTTAAACAACGTCGTTTAGGTATTAATGGAAAAGAATTCTTTTGCTATAAGTTTAGATCAATGTATTCAGATCAATCTTTTATGATGGAATGGTTAGAAAAACACCCAGATGAAAAAGCCTATTATGATATTTACCATAAATATATGAATGATCCTCGCATTACCAAGGTTGGCGCTTTTTTAAGAAAAACTTCTCTTGATGAATTACCTCAATTATTAAATGTGCTTAGAGGTGAGATGAGCTTAATTGGTCCTCGTCCTTATATGGTAATTGAAAAGCAAGATATTGGTAGAAAAGCACCGCTTGTATTAGCTGTAAAACCAGGTATTACTGGATTATGGCAAGTAAGTGGACGTAGTGGCGTAGACTTTAATGAACGTGTAGAAATGGATGTTTGGTATATGAAGAATTGGTCTTTATGGAATGATATTATTATTTTGATTAAGACTTTCCAAACGGTTATTAAGAGAGATGGAGCATGCTAAATTCTATTCAATATTTAAGAGGTATTGCATCTTTATTCGTTGTACTTTTTCATATGAAATGGATGATAAATAATATTTATGCTCAGAATGATTTAGGCGATTTATTATTTATATTTAAGCGAATTACACCGGAGATATGGAGTAAGCTGGAATTAGTAAATTGCTATTTTATTTAATAATTTGTTTAGTGGTTTCTCATATTAGCTATACATTTATAGAGAAGCCATTCATTGAAGTAGGTAAGAAAATAATTAAACTTTTTTAAGTTATTAGGTTAATATGAACGACAAACAAACAAGAATATTATATCTAGACATGCTTAATATACTAGCTTGTTTTGCTGTGTTAATGTTACATCATAATGGCATTGTGCATAATTATGATATTCATACATCTGCATGGAAACAAGCTTTAGCGTTTGAGGTCTTTTTTTATTGGGCAGTTCCTGTTTTCTTTATGCTTACGGGGGCAACACTAATAAGATATAGAGAAAAATATAGTACAGGTGAATTCTTCAGAAAGAGAGTTGCTAAAACATTCTTTCCTTTCGTGTTTTTTAGCTTATTATTGTCTACTTATTTTTATCTTTTAGGACAATTTGATATAAGTAGTGTGAAAGAATGGATTAGTGCTATTTTTACAACAAGGATTCCAGAAGGTTGGGCATATTGGTTCTTTATACCTCTCTTTGCTTTATATACGTTAATTCCTGTTCTTTCGTACTTGAAAGATAATAAGAGTATTTTACTCTATATAATCATTGCTATTTTTATCACGCACTCTTGTCTTCCTGTGTTATTTCAAATTATAGGGATTCAATATAATTGGGATATATCCTTTCCTATGAATGGATATATCATGTTTCTCTTAATTGGCTTCTTGCTATCTGAAATACATTTATCTAAACGAGTTAGAATTACTTTTTATATATTAGGCATCTTAGGTGCCATTATAAGATATTGTGGTACAGTTTATTATTCGAATATAAATAATAATTTAGATAGAATATTATTTGGTTATACGCAATTTCATTCTGTGTTCTTAGCAGTTTCTATTTTTATTCTTATTAAAGAAATTTCTGTTTATGTAGAAAATGGAAAAATTATATGTATAGTAAAAGCACTTTCTTCTTGTAGCTTTGGTATATATCTAATACATGTGTTTATGATGTATAAGGTAGAATTACCTATTTTAGGTATAGAGGCAGATAATGTTTATTGGAGATTCTTTGGTGCTTTTCTTACATATTTTGCATGTTTTTCTATTGTGTTCTTAATTAAGAAAATACCATATCTGAGAAGGATATTTCCTTAAAATATGGTACTTAGTTAAGTCTAGAATCTAAATCTATGGAGGGGATAATCCCCTCTCATGATTAAATTAAATACCATTTTTTCTTTTCATTATAATGTTTTAGTTGATTGTTTTTATTCTATCAATATCATTTGCTCTTACCTCTGTTTCAAACTGATCCTCTATTAATATGCAAAAAATCGTAATCACAGGAGGTGCAGGCTTTATTGGTTCTGCGGTAGTTCGCCATATTATTGAAAACACTCAAGACAGCGTAGTTAACGTAGATAAATTAACCTATGCAGGGAATTTAGAATCTCTCGAATCCGTGGAAAATAACCCACGCTATGTCTTTGAACAAGTGGATATTTGTGATGCAAAAGCACTTGCTCGTGTCTTTGAACAATACCAGCCTGATGCAGTCATGCACTTAGCAGCGGAAAGCCACGTTGACCGTTCTATTGATGGATCTGCAGCGTTTATTGAGACTAATATAGTCGGTACTTATACCTTATTAGAAACAGCTCGTGTCTATTGGAATGGCTTAAGTGATGAGAAAAAAGCAGCATTCCGTTTCCACCACATTTCAACCGATGAAGTGTATGGCGATTTAGAAGGGACAGATGATCTTTTTACTGAAAAAAAACCTTACGCACCAAGCAGCCCTTATTCTGCTTCAAAAGCCTCAAGCGATCATTTAGTTCGTGCGTGGTTGCGTACTTATGGCTTGCCAACGATTGTGACCAACTGTTCAAACAACTATGGTCCATTCCACTTCCCAGAAAAATTGATCCCACTAATGATCTTAAATGCGTTAGATGGTAAACCGCTTCCTGTATATGGTAACGGTCAACAAATTCGCGATTGGCTATTCGTTGAAGATCACGCACGTGCGTTATATAAAGTGATCACAGAAGGTGAAGTAGGTGAAACCTATAACATCGGTGGACACAATGAAAAAGCCAACATTGATGTAGTTCGTACCATCTGTGCTTTATTAGAAGAATTAGTGCCAAACAAACCTGCAGGCGTGGCAAAATATGAAGATTTAATCACCTATGTGAAGGATCGCCCAGGTCACGATGTGCGTTATGCGATTGATGCCGCTAAAATTGGTCGTGAATTAGGCTGGAAACCACAAGAAACCTTTGAGTCAGGTATTCGCAAAACGGTGGAATGGTATTTAAACAATAAAAAATGGTGGAGTCGTGTATTAGATAGCTCATATAACCGTGAGCGTTTAGGCAACTAGTTATCGACAAGCGGTGAGATTTTTCACATAGATGCATTATTAATTTATTACCTTTAAAAAATTGACCGCTTGGATAAGCGGTCATCTTTATAAGATTTTTTGTTACTGCCTTGGCAAATAACGCATTGGGTCGATAGATTTTCCTTTGTAACGAATTTCAAAGTGGAGTCTGTTTGAGCTTGTGCCCGTACTACCCATTGTTGCGATTTTCTGACCCGCTTTTACATTATCTTGCTCATCTACCAAAATACGGTCGTTGTGAGCATAAGCACTTAAAAAGTCATCACTATGTTTAATGATGATTAAGTTGCCGTAACCTTCCAATGCGTTACCTGCATAAACGACTTTACCATCCGCTGCTGAGCGAACATCCTGCCCTTTTTGCCCTGCAATATCGATCCCTTTATTACCACCTTCAGAGTTTGAGAAGCCTTGAACAATACGCCCTGCAGTTGGTGAAACCCATCTGATTGATGATGCTGGTGCTGCTGCCATCGTGCTTTGTGTGCTTGCGTTAGTTGCTTTAACTTGCGGCTGAGCTTGTTGTTCAACTGTTGCTGTTGTTGCTACAACAGTAGGAGCAGAGCTAGTAACATTTCCTGCAGAAGCTTGAATAGTCGGTTTTACAGCTGTATTTGCAGAGCCTACACCCGCTTTTACAGGTCCTGTAATTTCACCTTCAGAGGAATAAACTGTGCCATTCTCCCCTTGTTGGTAGGTCACTTTTGGTTGAACTGGCACGGTCACGGTTTCTTCAACAGTAATAGTTTCTGTACCTGATTTACCTGTTTTGAGCTTTTGCCCAACCGTCAATTGATATGGCTCGCTCATATTGTTAAGAGCGGCGATCTCTTTCACATCTTTACCGATTACGTAAGCAATTAAGAACATGGTATCGCCTTTGCGAACGGTATAAGTTGAGCCGTCATAAAAGCCTTTTTGAATCTGGCTGTAAATGGGGGCATTGTTTGCATCGCGAGGGATCTCAAAGTTTTGATCGACTTTTTTCTCAACCGTTTTAGTTTTTTTTACTACTTTTGTGGTTGTTTTTGGCTGCTCAGGCTGTGCTGTAATAACAGGATTTTGCACCGCTTGATAGCTTGGTGTCGAAACCGTTGGGGTGCTCATTGTGCTTGGCATATTCACAGGTTGAATATCTGCCGTTTGCCATCCCATATTATTGCTTGCTCCTGTGCCCTCCACAGGTTGCATTATCCCTGGTGAGAGTTCGCTACTACCTGAAGCATTTACTACAGGTGCAGGCGAGTTAGCTGAACAAGCGGCTAGAATGCTTGCAGTAAGCGGCAAAATCAGAAAATGTTTTTTCATGATCAATCCTTTTTCTTCGTTTTTATTTATGTTTATTTTGTTGTTGCTTTCATTGAATCAGGCATAGGAGCTGTTTGAAAATCACCCCAACTAAAGCTGCCGTTCGTTGCCCCCGAACCCTCCACAGGTTGCATTAAGCCTGGCGATAATTCATTCGGGTCAGTCACTTTTTCCGCACTACAAGCGGTTAAAAATGCACAAGAAAGTGCAAATAACATTACTTTTTTCATCATGAAATCCTATTAACGCACTCGTAGTGTTTGACCCACTTTTAGTTTTGTCGTCGTGCTAATGTTGTTTAATGCGGCAATCTCAGCTGGGGTTTTGCCTGCAAGGAAAGAAACAAAATAGAGCGTATCTTGTGGACCAACGGTAATAGTGCTATCTGTGTAACAACCTTTGGTCATTTGAGCATAAATCGGTGTGCCCGCTTCATTGCGAATTACTTGGCAGTTGCCGATACTGTCTGAAGAACCGTAGTTTGCGTTGTTGTTATAGCTAGTGTGGTTGGAGCTTGGTGCGGTTACTGTAGGTTTTGCCGTTATAGGTGCAGGTGTGTAGCTCGGTTGTGAAATCGGTTGGTTCATTCCGCTTGGCATTGAAGTAGGTTGAATATCTGCTGGTTGCCAAGTACCACCGTTTGGCAGGGTGTCTGATGAGCTTTCGGTAACTTCCGCAGAGTTGTTTGAAGTACAAGCTGTTAATGCAAAAGTCACCACAAGTGGTAATAGAAGAAATGATTTTTTCATATCGGTATCCTGTTCTTTTATTTAAAAAATTTTCTGATGTAGGAATTGAATCTGCTCGTAGGGGCAGGCTTTATCCCCGCCCTTTATATTTCAGTTTATTTAGTAAATTGATAAATTGTATAAGCTACTACAGCTAAGGCAATTGTACCCCAGCCAATTAATTCGATCGAACGGCGGATTTTATCTGCATATTTTTCGCCACCCCATGCAGAGAGTTTTGCCACCAAAATAAAACGGGCAAAACGCGAAATAGCCGCAGTAATCACAAATGGGAAGAATGCCATTTGCATTACACCTGCACAAATGGTAAAGACTTTATATGGAATGGGCGAGAAACCTGCAAGGAAAACCACTGCCACACCCCAAACTTCAAACCACGCTTTTGCTTGGTCAAAGCTGGCTTGCATTCCCCAGTTTGCGATTAACGATTGCACCCATTCGAATGCATAAAGTCCGATAAAATAACCAATTACGCCCCCGAGTATTGAGGAAATGGTTGTATAAAGTGCATATTTAAACGCATTGTGCGGTTTTGCCATCGACATTGGAATCAACATCACATCGGGCGGAATCGGGAAGAAAATCGCTTCAATAAAGCTCACAAAACTGAGCCAATACGCTGCGTACGTGTGCTTCGACCAGACCATCGTTTTGTCGTAGATTGTACCAAATAATTGCATAAACTTTATCTTCTCTTTAGAGAATTTGTTGTAAATCAGTGAGTGAATGGTGTGCTGTCATATCCACTTGTAGCGGAGTAATTGATACACAATCTTGGTTGATCGCATAAAAATCTGTGCCTTCGCTCTCATCAATAGCTGTGCCGTTCGCGCCAAGCCAGTAAATTGTGCCACCTCGTGGATCTTCGGTTTTCACAATTTCTGCTGCTTGTGAACGCTTGCCTTGGCGGGTAATCATCGTGCCTTTTAGTGCTTCATACGGTAGATCGGGCACGTTGATATTTAAAATTTCACGGTGCGTAATTATTTCTGGTTTGAGTTTGGGTAAAAGTGCTAACACCACTCGAGCAGCGGTTTCAAAGTGGTTCGAACCAAACAGATGCCCATAATGTTTATCATTGCCTTTTTTACCCACAAGTGAAACCGCCAAGCAAGGCAGAGGCAGATGACGCCCCTCTAACGCAGCTGCCACAGTGCCTGAATAGATAATATCATCTCCTAAATTTGCCCCGTGATTTATGCCCGAAATGACCAAGTCAAAATCGTTGGGTAACAATCCATTTAAGGCTAAATGCACACAATCCGCGGGCGTACCTGAAGTCACTGCATAGTTAAATTCGTCAAATTTTTGCACACGCAACGGCTCTGTCAGTGTTAAACAGTTAGAGGCTGCTGAACGGTTGCGATCTGGGGCAATAATGGTGACACGATGACCCGCTTCACGCAACATTCGTGCGAGAGTTTGAATGCCTTCTGCGTGAAAACCATCATCGTTGCTCATTAAAATATTCATCATTTCCTTATTCTTCTTCGTTTAATATGATTAATTCACGCACCAATCCCGTTGCGTAACTGCCTGAATTTAAAAAGAATGTTAGGCGTAATCCTTCAGGTTCAAACTGCCAATGGAGATCTTGCGGTTTACACAATATCGCACGACGAGCGGCATTTATTCGCTCTTTTTTCATCAAACTGATTAAGTTTTCATGCTGTGCTACGATCGCTTTTTCACTCTCATTACCCTTCTGTTCGAGCGAATTTTCGCCAATCAATGGTGCGGTAAGTAAGACATCATTTTCATCTAAACGTTGTTGTGATTGCACTAAATCTTCTGCTTTTACTTCAAAAAAGCTGTTTGAGCCAGCTAGTTGCAGATAATCGCCTAATAACACCGTTTGCATTTGATGATCGGCAATGCGCTGTGAAACCACTAAATTAAACACCTCTGAACGAGCCGCGGAAAGGTAAAAACTGCGTTTTTTACGATCTTTTACTGAAATTTCACCGCTTGCCCAGCGTTTTGCTTGGGTTAAATTATGCCCATCACGCCCAAAACGTTGTTCGGTAAAATAATTAGGAAAACCGACTGCTTGCAATTGATTCAAGCGTTGTTTGAGTTCATCGGTTTCTTCTACATCGCGTAGTAAAAGCTCGAAATAGTTGCCTTCCAATGCACCTGTGCGGATTTTACGGTTATGACGAGTCACTTCTAAAATCTCTACGCCTTCACATTCAAAGGCAGAAAAATCGGGCGTTTCTTTACCCGCTAAGTGTAAACAGAACCATTGCTCGGTCACTGCGTGGCGATCTTTCAAGCCCGCATAACTCATATTTTTCGCGGAAATGCCTACGAATTTTGCCAACTGCTCGCCTACAAAAAGGGTATTGGCATTAGTTTTACGCACTTTTACTGCGACAAATTCGCCTTCGTCTGCAAGTGGATAGCCTAGCTCTTCTCGCACAATAAAATCTGCAAATTCGGCTTTTAATCTGCCCGCTTGTTGAGGTTTGCCTAATAGATAATTTAGTTTCATAGTTTGTGTTTAGTATTCTAACATCGTTTAATGAACGTAGGGGGGAGTTTATTCCCGCCCACATTTTATAAAATTTATTGGGGGTAAATTCCTCCCTTACGCCAATATGATGTAAAACAGCCGCTGTATGATTATAAAATAAGTAATACAAGCGGCTGTTTTTCGTAGATTTTTTGTTATTACACGTTAAAGCGGAAGTGCATCACATCGCCATCTTGCACGATGTAATCTTTCCCTTCTAAACGCCATTTACCCGCTTCTTTCGCACCGTTTTCGCCTTTGAATTGAATGAAATCATCATAAGCAATCACTTCTGCACGAATGAAGCCTTTTTCGAAATCGGTGTGGATAACGGCAGCCGCTTTGGGTGCTGTTGCTCCAACAGAAACCGTCCATGCACGTACTTCTTTCACGCCTGCGGTGAAGTAAGTTTGCAGATTTAACAACGCATAGCCTGCACGGATTACACGGTTCAAACCAGGTTCTTCAATGCCTAAGTCTTGCAGGAATTCGGTTTTTTCATCGTCGTCTAATTCTGCAATTTCCGCTTCAATCGCTGCACACACAGGCACAACCACCGAACCTTCTTTTGCCGCAAATTCACGCACTTTGTCTAAGTATGGATTATTTTCAAAACCATCTTCGTTTACGTTGGCGATGTACATCGTTGGTTTTAAGGTTAAGAAATTGTAGCCTTTGATTGCCAACAATTCGTCTTTGTCTAAATTGACTGAGCGGATCATTCCTGCATTTTCAAGCACAGGTAAGATTTTTTCCATTACAGAAAGCTCGAATTTCGCTTCTTTATCACCACCTTTTGCACGTTTTTGTAAACGTTGGATCGCACGCTCGCAGCTATCTAAATCCGCTAATGCTAATTCAGTGTTGATAGTTTCAATGTCATCAAGTGGGTCAATTTTGCCTGCAACGTGCACGATGTCATCGTTCTCAAAACAACGCACAACGTGACCAATCGCATCCGTTTCGCGAATGTTAGCTAAGAATTTGTTACCCAAGCCTTCGCCTTTGCTTGCACCTGCCACTAAACCTGCAATATCTACAAACTCCATCGTAGTTGGTAATACGCGCTCAGGCTTGACGATTTCTGCTAATGCATCTAAACGTGGATCAGGCATTGGTACCACACCTGTGTTTGGTTCAATGGTACAGAACGGATAGTTCGCCGCTTCAATACCTGCTTTGGTTAATGCATTAAAAAGAGTTGATTTACCAACGTTTGGTAAACCCACGATACCACATTTAAATCCCATTTTTTGTTCCTTATAAGTATACTTCCCTCTTAGATTTCCCCTCTTTAACAAAGAGGGGTAGGGGAGATTTGGCAGAAGTAATTTCAACCTCGTGAGAAATTCAATATGGTTATCAAATCTCTCTCATCCCCTCTTTTCTAAAGAGGGGGGCAAATTACGAATAAAATAATAAATTAGTTACGCCCTAAACCCATTCAATCGATTAGTCGCCTTCACAATACCTTCTTTAAACAGCACTTCTACACAGCGACTGGCTTCATCGACTGCGGCATCAATTTTCTCTTGGTCTTGCGGAGCTGGTTTACCTAATACATAACTTGCAACTACATCTTTATGACCTGGATGCCCAATGCCAATACGCACGCGGTAGAAATTATTGTTGTTACCAAGGCTTGCAATAATATCTTTCAAACCGTTATGTCCGCCGTGTCCGCCGCCTTGTTTGATTTTCGTTACCCCAGGGGGAAGATCTAACTCATCGTGAGCAACCAAGATTTCTTCAGGTTTAATGCGATAAAAATTCGCTAATGCACCCACGGCTTTTCCACTTAAATTCATAAAAGTAGTGGGTACAAGCAAACGAACTTCGCCCTGTGCAGTATTGATTTTTGCTACTTTGCCAAAGTATTTCGCTTCTTCTTTGAGCGAAGTGTTATACATTCTGGTAAGTTCATTCACAAGCCATTCACCTGCATTGTGGCGTGTGCCTTCGTATTTTGCACCTGGGTTGGCAAGTCCAACAATCAATTTAATTTGCGACATAATTTTGGCTTCTATTGGCTGTTAAATAAAAGGCGATATTGTAGGCAATTTGGGTAGATTTCTCAAGGTAAAAAGCAAGCGGTGAGATCTACAAAATCTTTTACAAATTTCACCGCTTGAAATTATGGTTTATCTACTAATACACTAATGGATGTTTGTTCAACGGGCTCTGTTTGGGGCTCTGCTTTTGGATCTTTGCCATATTTGTTGGTAAAACGTTGTCCATCCATAAATAACAAAACACCGAGATAGATAGCGTACATCAATAATACGAGAGGCACCACAAGACCTGGAATGATGCTCGGATTTGCTTCATTGATATCCATAATGATAAAAGATAAAAATACTATAATTGGCAAACCTAAATAAACCGCAAGTTGCCACCAGCCCGAGAAGCCTAAATCGTGCAGGCGACGAGCCGAAAGGCTAAAATGGGCGAGCGTTGTTACCAAGCTAAAAAGAGAATAAGCAAGTTCAAAAATCAAAGTGCCTGCATTGGTAATTATGTTGATTGCTTCAGATTGGTAGGTTGCCGCTAAAAGATTTCCACCTAAATCGAATACTACTGCAGGAACAATAATAAGAGCTAAGCTGATTAAAAATGAAATCAAGTTAAACCAACCAAATTCCGCCCGACGTGCTCGCCCGCGATAGGTAAATGTTTTTTTGAGTGCTTGAATAAACCAGTTCATATTGTTTCCTTATTTGCAATTTATAGGGAGAATTTTACCGCTTACGCGTTGTTTTCTAATGCTTTATCACCACTCGGCTTTCTGCGTTTGCCAATATTTTTGGTATCTTTATGACGCACTTTTACCTTCGTTTTTGCGGCTTCTTTTTTCGCCTCTTTGCGTTTTTTGATGCGAGCTTTCTCTTTTTTCGTGGTGGTGTTGGCTTCGCCATCTTTCGGAGCTTTGGTTCGCGGTTCTAAACCTTCAATCACGCGTGGTTTTAATGGCTCTTCAGTGTAGCGTTTGATTTTACCAAGCAGTTTATAATCGTGGGCTTCCACCAAGGATATAGCTGAACCTTTTTTACCTGCACGTGCGGTACGACCGATGCGATGTAGATAAGTATCCGCACTGTAAGGTAAGTCAAAGTTAATCACAAAATCGACATTATCAATATCAATACCGCGAGCGGCAACGTCGGTTGAAACCAATACATTCACAATGCCCTCCTTTAAGCGAGAAATCGCCTGATTACGTTGGGTTTGTGCCATTTCGCCCTCTAAATAAGTGGAGCGAATACCACGTTTACGCAAGGTTTCGCTCAGCTCACGCACATCTTCACGGCGGCGAACAAACACAATCGCTTTGTCCATTGATAATTCGCTAATCAAGCGAGCAAGCTGTTTAGTTTTGTGCTCAACATTATCGGAATGGTAGTACCATTGCTGGATTTTCTTACGTTCGCGGCGGCTTGGTTCGGCTTCGATTTGTACAGGATCGTTTAATAAACGCTCCGCAAAATCGGTCAATAATTCACCCTCAAGCGTTGCTGAGAATAACCAAGTATGTTTACGCCAACGGGTTTCTGCCGCAATTTTTTCTGCATCTTGCCCGAATCCCATTTGCAACATTCGATCGGCTTCATCAAAAATCAGAATTTCTACCGCACGACAGTCAAAATTTTCTTCTTTGATGTATTGCATTAAACGACCAGGCGTTGCCACCACAATGTCTTGATTGCTGTTGAAAATTTCACCGTGATTTTGGTATGCCACACCGCCCGTAATAGTGGCAATACTGAGTTTTGTAAATTTCGCCAATGCTTCTGCTTGTTCTGCCACTTGCATTGCTAATTCACGGGTTGGTGTTAATATCAAAATACGTGGTGCACCAGGTTTGCGGCGTGGGTAATCTAATAAATGCTGAATGGCTGGCAGTAAAAAGGCGGCAGTTTTGCCTGTGCCTGTTGGTGCTGAACCTAATAAATCTTGCCCATCTAAGGCGTGCGGAATAGTTTGTGCTTGCACAGAAGTGGGGCGTTTGTAGCCTTTTTCATTTAAGGCTTTGAGCAATTGAGGGGAGAGATCAAGCTCTTCGAATGTGGTTAAATTCGGGGTTTCCGTTGTCATGCTAATCCTTACTAGCGGTTAAATTTTGCTAAATCTTTGCAAGTATAGCATAAAGGAGAGGTAATTATTGTGACTTAATCCTCGCGTGTGAATTATAAGGGTACACACGAGGAATTGAATAAATCCGAGTGTACAAGAATTGCCTTTGTACACTACGAATTTCTAAAGATGTTTATTTGCTCCTTTTCTCATTCTCCGCTTCAATCTACGTACAAAGCGGGTGATTTTCCACGCACGCACGATACTGTAAGCGTAAAGGAAGAACAGGGCGATAAAGGCAATGACCATTGAAGATTGATCCCAATAATTCACTTCGCCCAGTACGCCAATGGTCGCACAAACGGCAGCCCAAAAGGTGATCACAGCAAGAGCTTGGCGGGAGGTTAAACCTGCACGCATCAACAAGTGGTGCAAGTGCAAGCGGTCAGGTCTGAACGGACTTTTCCCTTTTTTCAAGCGGCGGAAAATGACAGCAACCATATCAATTAACGGTACGGCAATTAGCCATAAACCTGTGATTGGACTGATGGCGTGCCCTTGTCCTTGGGTGCTTAATAGCAACATCCAGATGATGGTAAAGCCAATCAGCGTGCTGCCTGAATCTCCCATAAAGACTTTCCATTTTGCCCCGAATACGCTTAAATTGAACATTGCATAGGGAATAAGCGTGAGGATAATTGCCAAGCACCAAAAGGCGATAGCGTGTTCACCGTTAATCCACATCAACACTCCAATGCCTGCAAAACTTACGCTGGAAAGCCCCGCGAGTAAGCCATCGATGCCATCCACCATATTGAATGCATTGATTACGCCAATGGTGATAAACACGGTAAAAAGCAAACTGAAAAAACCCAGCTTGATACTAAATGGAGCGATAATTTGCCCTAAACTTTCGAGCTCTAAGCCACTGTAAATCATTGCACCCGCAAGCACGGCTTGAATGCCTGCACGCAATGCAGGGCTGATGTCAAAGCGGTCATCTAATACACCGATGAACAATAAAATCGTGACCGAAAGCAGATAAAGCCCAGGCAACGGCATAGTGTCATATTGGAAAGCGTAAAAGGTTAAATTGCCTAAAAAAAGTGCAATACCGCCGATAAGCGGAATCAACCCTTGATGGCGTTTACGGAAATTGGGTTTGTCCACCAAGCCAATTTTCTCAGCCACAGGACGCATAAAAATGAGTGACGCAAAAGAAACGATCACTACGGCTATAAAGGTTAGCCACATCATATTTTTTCCTAAAATAGAATGATGAAATTATGCGAAGAATAGCACAAAGGCGAAGATCTTGAAAATTTTTTGCAAAATTACGCTGAAAAATAACCGCTTATTAATTATTCCCGCTCTGCTTATTTTTCAGTAAAATAGCCCCGAATTTATTACGAGGAATTTATTATGTCAAAATCAGAACAACTCTTTGAAAAAGCACAGAAAGTCATTCCAGGTGGGGTAAATTCGCCCGTTCGTGCGTTCAAAGGTGTGGGCGGCACGCCTGTTTTTATTGAAAAAGCGGAAGGGGCGTATATTACCGATAGCGACGGCAAACGTTATATCGATTACGTAGGCTCTTGGGGGCCGATGGTATTAGGGCACAACCACCCTGCAATTATTGATGCAGTATTAAAAGCCGTACCGAACGGCTTGAGTTTTGGAGCACCGACCGAAAGCGAAATCACGCTTGCCGAATTAGTGTGCAAATTAGTACCTTCAATTGAATTAGTACGAATGGTAAGCTCAGGCACAGAAGCAACAATGTCGGCAATTCGCTTGGCTCGTGGCTACACAGGTCGCGATAAAATCATCAAATTCGAAGGTTGTTATCACGGGCATTCAGATAGCTTATTAGTGAAGGCTGGCTCAGGTGCATTAACCCTTGGTCAGCCAAGCGGCCCTGGCGTGCCAGCGGATTTTGCAAAACATACCATTACTTGCACGTACAACGATTTAGATTCGGTAAAACAAGCATTCGAGCAATACCCAACTGAAATCGCTTGTTTGATCGTTGAACCTGTCGCAGGCAATATGAACTGTGTTCCGCCAAAAGCGGGTTTCTTACAGGGCTTGCGTGAATTGTGCGACCAATATGGCACGGTATTTATTATCGACGAAGTGATGACAGGCTTCCGCGTTTCACTTGGCGGTGCACAGTCTTACTACGATGTAAAACCAGATTTAACCACGCTCGGTAAAATCATCGGTGGCGGGATGCCAGTAGGTGCTTTTGGCGGTAAACGTGAAATTATGGAAGCAATTGCCCCAACAGGCCCTGTTTACCAAGCAGGTACACTTTCAGGCAACCCAATCGCAATGGCGGCGGGTTTGGCTTGCTTAACTGAGCTTTCCAAAGCAGGCAATGAAGAAAAATTAGCCGAGAAAACTAAAACCTTGGCAGAAGGCTTAAAAGCATTGGCAGCCAAACACAATGTACCATTTGTGGTGCAATATGTGGGTGGAATGTTTGGTTTATTCTTTACCGAGCAAACTGAAGTAACTAGCTTTCAAGAAGTGATGAAATGTGACGCAGCAAAATTTAACCGCTTCTTCCACTTAATGCTTGAACAAGGCATCTACCTCGCACCATCCGCCTTCGAAGCAGGCTTTATGTCGCTTGCACATTCTGATGCAGATATTGAAGCAACATTGCAAGCAGCGGATAAGGCATTTGCACAGTTATAAAAGATAATTTTTGTAAGGGCTAAGTTTTGTGTGAGATATGACTTAGCCTTTCTAATTTCTTTTGTATACTATTTTGTGACAGTCTTACTTCGTAAAATTTTCCCTAAATTCGTTTCCAACCAATCCACCAGCTCAAACATCTTATTAGAAGCCTCTGCTCCAAATTCTGTTAATGTGTAATCCACTTGCGGTGGCACGGTATTATAGGATTTACGGATTAACATACCATCAGCCTCCAATTCCTGCAGGGTTTTAGTCAACATACGCTCGCTTACGCCATCAATAGCACGGCGAAGTTCACTAAAACGCTTGGTGCCAGAATGTAAACTCACTAACACTAATGCGCCCCAACGACTGGTTAAATGTTGCAAAATTTGGCGAGAAGGGCAAGCTGAAGCCAGTACGTTCCCACGATTTAAATTTTTTTCCATTTTTAATTCCTTAAAAATCAACAATTTGAAAATTATTTTTAAAAAATTACAAAACTTACGTTTATGTAAGTACTTCTCAAAAGTAAGTATTGAAATATAATACGCCACATCAAGCGAACAATCAAATGTTCAAATATCATTTCAACTTAACGAGAAGGAAAACACCATGACAACTAAAACTATCGCAATTACTGGTGCAACAGGTCAATTTGGCGCAATCGCATTAAACTTATTAAAAGCAAAACAAGCAAACGTCATCGCGCTTGTACGCTCTCCAGAAAAAATTTCAGGTGTAGAAGCCCGCAAATTTGATTATTCAAAAACAGAAGGTCAAGTAGAAGCATTACAAGGCGTAGATACTTTAATTCTTGTTTCAAGTAGTGAAGTCGGTCAGCGTGCATTACAACACAACAACGTAATTGAATCAGCGAAAAAAGCGGGTGTGAAACATATTATCTATACCAGTTTACTCGGCGCGACAAACGATAATACCGTAAAATCCCTTGCCGGTGAGCACGTTGAAACTGAAGCCGCATTAAAAGCTTCGGGTATTACTTACACTATTTTACGCAATGGTTGGTACACCGAAAACTACACAGCTTCAATTCCGGCAGCATTAGCAAACAATGCTTTCTACGGTTCAGCAAAAAACGGCAAAATTTCGTCTGTACTTCGTGCAGAACTTGCTGAAGCAGCAGTAAACGTCGCATTAAGTGAATGTCATGAAAACCAAACTTACGAACTTGCCGGATCAACCAGCTGGACATTAGCCGACCTTGCAGCAGAAATCAGCAAACAAACAGGTAAAGATATCCCTTACGTGGATATTCCTGCAGCAGATTATGCCGCAGCACTTGTACAAGCAGGATTAGATGAAGGATTTGCAGGCTTAATTGCACAATGGGATGTAGATGCATCAAACGGTGCATTATTCTCAGAAGACAAAACCCTTGAGAAATTGCTTGGTCGTCCAACAGCAGGATTGGATGTAGCAGTGAAACAAGCTCTCGCCCATTAATAAGGTTCTTTAAATTTAATCATAAAAAAGTGCGGTTAGTTTTAACCGCACTTTTCATTTTTAAACATTATTCGCCGCGTTTCAACATACCTTGTTTTTTCAAATTCACCAGAATAATTGAAATTGCCGCAGGAGTAATGCCTGAAATTCGGCTCGCTTGACCAATTGAAACTGGACGATGTTGTTCTAACTTCGCACGTACTTCATTCGATAAACCAGACACTTTGCTGTAATCAAAGTTAGCTGGGATAGCTGTATTTTCGTGGCGTTTTTGTTTTTTAATTTCTTCTTGCTGATGCTCAATATAGCCTTGATACTTAATAGCAATTTCTACTTGTTCTACGGCTTCTCGGTCTTCCATTGCCGGTTTGTATGGCGTTAAAGAAG